>JACKZZ010021979.1_pt1 | contig 13707 bp, 5 predicted proteins | sample 8027871 | NCBI WGS metagenome assembly JACKZZ01 (sample SAMN15724774, study PRJNA655200) | protist metagenome | isolation source: fluorescence activated cell sorting (FACS) single amplified genomes of... | place: USA: West Boothbay Harbor, Gulf of Maine | collected 2000-07-19
GAAAAGCAGGTCTTCCAGGCCTTCTTTGATGTGAGGATGAACGGGAGCTTTCTGGTCCAGCTTGTGCTGTGCCGGTTGGATCTTGACAAGCACGACTTTAGACCGTGCAAGGGGCAGACCTGGGCACCTCCGAAGGGACATCCCAGTTGGAAGCGTTTTGAGCGCAAAGACGACGATTTTTTTTCAAAGGTTGGCATGATCACGGAGGAGATCACGCGGAAGATCTCTCGGATCACCGCGGTGTCCGCATCGCAGACGCATCTTAATAGCGTGGACGCTTTCTGCAAGGAGCTGCACCGGAGATCAGTGGCTGCTCTGAATATTCCAAAGAAATCTCCGAAGAAATCCCAGAAGAAGGCCCCAAAACCCAAACTTGCTGAGGTGACCTTGGAGAACTTTTTAGCGGAACTCAAGGTGTATGGCATCAAGTTCCGGAGCCGCCGCGACGTGGACATCTTCAAGCAGTACTTTTCCAAGCCCAAGACCCCATTTATTGACCTCGCAGAGCTAGTACAGGTGAGCAAGAAGTTCAAGCCAACGACGCAAGAGATGGGTGTAGAGGCAAAGCGCGCGAAAAAGTTCCTGGCGGTATCGCTGCCGGATGATCTTAAGAAATGGGAACCCAAACAAACTCTAGACCGGCGCGTCTTTTGGTACTGCCAGGAGACGGGCGAGAAGCAGTGGCACAAGCCGAAAGCTGTGGTCGCGGAGGAGAAGAAGCAGTCGAAGGAATGGTCGACGGATCGGAACGAGACGATCCTTGCATTTATTGACGAGGAGATTCAGAGCGCATTGAGTGCTCGGCAGGTTTTGCAGGCTGCGTTGAAGGAGAATGTCGAACAGGCCCTGACGATCTGCGGGATGGGCCTTGAAAACATGCCAGACGCACTTGTGAACTCCAATTTTGGTCTTCTCAGCAAGACCAAGCAGATTTGGGCCCAGCAAAACGACCTGAGCGAGGTACCAAATAAGGACTTCTTCCAAGGTCTCAAAAGTCTGCAGAGTCTGAACTTGTCCGGGAACAGGCTAGCCAAGCTACCGGAGACCCTTGGTACGAGCTGCAAACGGACCCTTCGCGCGCTTGTCCTGTCCAAGAACATCATACACGACCTGCCAGAATCCCTGTGCGAGCTCGGCCAGCTCGAGTTTCTGGATCTGTCGCAGAACAATCTCACTGGTGTGCCCACCAATTTCGGTGAGCTCCAATCGCTTCAAACTGTGAATCTCGCGCGGAACAGCATCGCCAAGCTCCCGAGCTCGGTGGGGAAACTGCGGAAAATGAACAAGCTCGACCTGTCGAACAATCTGCTTAAGCGCCTGCCAAGAGAGATCCAAAGGTGCCAAAACCTAGAGGAATTGTCCTTGCACCACAATTTGCTCGCGATCTTCCCTCAGTGCTTGGTAAACAAACACTCTGCAGTGAAAAATTCACTCCTCAAGGTATTCTTGAACGCAAACCAGTTGCGACACATACCCGACTCCTTGGGGGAGCTTACAAATCTCCAAGTTCTTGCTCTGCACGTCAACAAGATCAAGGACCTCCCTCAAAGCCTGGCCGAGATCTCCTCCCTCAGAAAACTCTCTCTACACGGCAACAGGATTGTGGAGCTCCCCGAGGAGATCGGAAATCTCAGCCAGCTTGTAGAGCTATCCCTACAGGCCAACAACCTAGTGGTCCTCCCCAAGTCCTTCTCAAACCTCGACTCCCTCACGGACCTCACCTTACACGCGAATTCGCTGCATGCTCTGCCGGAAACCATCGGGAATCTTTCAAGCCTGCGGCACTTAACTCTCCACCAAAACCCCCTCGCCTTCCTCCCTGAGTCCTTTGGCAAACTAAAAAGTCTGAAAACTGCCAACCTCGGGTTGACAAACCTCGAGACGCTGCCCTATACCATGACCAACCTGAGAAACTTGGAAAATTTGCGGCTTTGGGAAATGTCCAAATTAGACAAATCGCTTTGGAAAGTCTACAGTGAGGCCAACTTTGAGTCGCCCGCTCAAGGCGACTTTAACAAGCTCGCACTCAAGTTTGTGAACGGAATCTACAAGGACATGGACTACTCCCTGAAACGCCTCCACACTGAAATTACCAAGCTCCTAAGCAAGCTCTCTCATGACGAGATGCTCAAGCGAAATCAGCGCCTCCATAAGTTTGACTTTGAAGCGAACCGCGTGGGGCTCCAGGTGAAGAACAATAAGCAGGGTCACCAGCTGCTGGATGTCTTCCACGAGCTCGATATTTTCAGTACTGGTCACTTCACCAAAGCGCAGCTCCGCCATTGTGTTGAGACGATGGGCTTCCTCATGCTGCCGATGCAGATGCAGAATCTAGTTGAGTGGGCGTGGAAGAAGCTGGTGCCGATGAAGGATTGGAATGCTCCCGAAGTTAGCTTTCCCTATGCCAACTTGGTCGAAATATTGCTGAACGCGCGTGAGAAGAACTCGAAAAATGAGAAAAACCAAGACTCGACCCAGGCTTTGCTGAAATATTTGGGGTATCTTGATAAGAAAAAATTATAAATTCCCGTGTAACACTATCTTTTACGAGCGCTCGACCGGGTGCTTCGTCTTGTTGAGGTTTTTGTCGAGGGAGGCGACTTTGGCTCGGTTTCATCAATGATATCCAAGGCTCTCTTCCGAGTAGACCTCTTCGTGGTCGTTTTCGCTTTCGTTTTCGTTTTCGTCGACTTGGAAACCTGGCTGGCCACGTCCGAATTGCTCCGGGATCTGCTCCGCGTCGTTCGCTGCGGCTTCGGCGGCGTTAAAGTCTCCTCAAGAGGTTCTGCTTCGTTGACAATTTTCAAACTTGTTTTTCGAATCGAAGCTTTCCTTTTGGGTTGGTTTTTCATTTTTGTGCTCGCCTCTGCGACGTCCGAGTTGGTCCGCGACCTGCTCCGCGTCATTCGCTTCAAAGGCGTCTCTTTAACGACTTTCAGAGGGTTTTTTTCAGTCGATGCTTTCGTGATATTGGTAACGTCCGAGTTGGTCCGCGACCTGCTCCTTGTCGCCCTTTTCGCAGGAGGTTGTTCCTTTTCTTTTTCACGTACGACGCCGTCGATTTTCTTTTTCCTTCCTGGAGTTTTCTTCTTCTTCGCGGTTAAGCCTTTAACCGGAGTCTTGGGTTTTTTGGCCAGAGTCTTGGATTTCTTGGCCTTGGACTTGTTCTCCAAAGACAGCTCATTACAGAGCGCCTTGACGCCAGGCACACCGCTGGACAATTCCCGCAGTTCATCAAGAAGACCATCTTCTTTCTGAATATATTCCTCAAGCCGAAGCTTGGTGTGTGGATGAGCCGCGAGAGCACTGAAAACAAATGCAGGCCGATTGATGTTGATCCACACATGCAAACTATCCAAGTGCCTGTCAAGTAAGTTTTTCGCAAAGTTGGTCTCTTGTTCTTTCTTGTTTTGGGCCAACTCGAGAGCCTCGGCCTGCACGAGCCACTTGAGCACAAAGTGACCGAAAGGAGACTCGAGCATCGGCAGGAAACCGTCTTGGCCAACTTTGGACTCATCTACCACAGACAAGTCTAGAATCGCATCGAGCAAGTCGGAATCCCACGTGGCGGCAGCGGTTTCGAAAACGATCTGCGCTGTCTTGCGCTTTTTCAACAAGTTGTCGCCAGTGTCGAGGTTGGCACAGACATAAGCGAGCAGCGGCTTCTGGATTTGCGCCACGAGCTCCTTCTTGCGCACCTCGACCGGCTTCTTTGACGTGTTCTCGGCGGGCAGGATCGTCTCCAACTCGATTTCGGTAAAGTACTTTTTGTTTCTCGGTGCGATAATCTGCAAGAGAATCTTGAAACCGTAGCCCTCATCGTCCGTGGCCAGGGCTTCCAACGCGCCGTCCTGCACCAGCTCGGCCGAGATGGCCTTCTGCACCAAAACGGTGTCGTCCACGGTGTTGAGCAAGGCGAGCAGCACAATGTACGCGAATTCATGCAAGGCCAGCTCCATGACGCGGCCCTTGACGGCCTTGAGGAACTTTTTGCGCTCCTTGGCGCCGCAGATCGCGACGCATCGGGCCACCGCCATGGCGCCGTTCTTGGTGCCCACCATGGCCAGCATGGCCTCCCGGACGAGAGGTGCAATCTCTAAGACCTGCTCAGTCGAGGCGTTCTCCACGTACTCGAACATGACGCGCTGGGCGAACGGGTAGCGCAAAAGGCCCTTCTCGGCCTGCTTGATAGCGACTCGGCGCACGTTCAGCAGGATCTTTTTCTGCATCACCTCCGGCGCCTTGCACAACGCACGCTTAAGAGACAGCCCATCCCATGTTTTTCTGGTTTGGCCCTCTCCCGTCTCGTTCTGGAGCCCCTTCGCGAACACCATGTACTCCGCGCCGAAAAACTCCTCCATCAACGGCGCGGGCTGCGCCAGGTCTGCGTCCAACAGCTGTGCTAGCACCTTGGACCCGCAGTTGTGCGTGCCAAGTCTCAGGATGTTGCCCCGCAGCGCCTTGACGATCGCCTGTTTGTGGTGCGCGTCGCCGTTCCGCAGCAGGGCGATCACCAGGTGGCACGAGTATGGGCCCTTACATAGAGACAGTAGTTTCGGCTCGATACCCGCAAACAGACTGTCCTTCTGCTCCGAAGTCCCGTACTTGAAGCAGCATTGCAGGCATCGGGTGAGGTCCCGGCGCGCTGTCACCTGCATGACCTTTGGTCGCAGCAGATCGAAGAGGTCGTCCACCTTCTTGGATCGTTCTTCCTTTTCTTTATTTGTGAACCGCAGGATCGCCGTCCACAGCCGCTTCGCTTCGAGAGAGAACTCTGACGAGCGTGCGGCGTTCGCTTCGCTAGAAAACTTGTCCTTGGGTTTATTTTCGACTCGAGCCTTTTTTCGGGATCCTTCATTGCCCTTATAGTGGTTACCCTTGCGCTTCTCGCTCTTCTTCGCTTTGTGTGAGTCTTTCAACTCGTCCTCCTTTTTCGATGACGGAAAGTGGTGCTGGATCGAAGCAAACTTGTCCTTGCGCTTGATCTTTCGCTTTTGTTTCGAGTTCATCTTACTGGTTTCCATGTTTCAAAAATCAAAAGTACTCCCAATCGCAAGTAAAAGTGAAGGACACCAACGAAACTTAATGGGCTGTTTTTAGTTAACTATGGATATCTTCAAGGGTTAAGATTAGGTTGGAAAGTCCTATTTGGCCCTATATTTTTTAGTACTCCTTCAAATTTACAAAAAAAACAGAATGTCAAGCAGGGGAACTAGCCAGATGCCGACGACTACAATTTGGAAGAGTCGACATGTCGCAGCGCCTCTAAATTTATACAAGATGTTTTATTCCGATACTTCGCAATGCATGCATTCTAGTTTGTATTTTCTGTAGTCCCCTTTGACCTCGTTTAACGTCCGATAGACAAGAGCAGTTTTTGCCCTAAAGCTTTCTTCGGGTTTGTGACAAAGAGATTCTCGTTTGTGTCTTTAATAAATCTTTGTAAAAAATTTTAAATACCAACCTATTTAAACCTCTTCTTTCAATATCCTTTGATTCCAACCCAAGCGACGTTACAAAATCTTTTCAACACGAAGGCAATCGAGGTGAAAAGAACAAGAAGATGGCTAGTGCTTGCCTTCAATTTGACGAGCGGCCAGAAACGCCTCGCGAAATCCGAAAGTACCGTAAATCGTTCCATGCCAAGCCCGGAAGCCGAGTGTGTCACCCCGGCGCGATCGACGATAATGCGCGGCTACTAGTGAAATTAGGGGGACAGCGACTTGGTGGAATCCCACGCAAAGACACCGGCGGACATGTGCCCGAATGTTTCGCACAAGAAGACCGCGACCCTGTAGCTCTGTTCCTGAAAACGAAGGCGGAGAGCAAATACAGGCGCAACATCAGGGAACCGCTTGGTAAACCGTACGTGCGGGGCCACAAGTTTGCGGAGCGCAATGTAGCACCAGCAAAGGACGAATTCAACTCTAAGGAGCTCCTGTACCCGGGTGAAGAGTGCAAGCTGTCGACAGAGGAGGAGTCCAAGGCTCACGGGCTGTACCTGAAAAGCCACAAGAGCTACTTGCCAGGAGAGCAAAAGCGACGTAACTACGACTGGAAGGGCCTGAATAAGGACGAAACTAGGTTCGGCGTGACAAAGGGTGAGGTGAGGTCGTCCTCGGTGGCAGAGTGCTTGAATGGAGGAAACGGTGGGATTAAGAGCACGGTGATCGGAAACGCAAAGGTAGCGGACTTTCAGAGAGCTACGCATAAGAAGCTGGGCCGCGCCACTAGTCTGGGTTTGAACCGAAAGTGCAACGCGGAGCGCAAGAAGATGGTCAACAAGGAGTGGAACGTGAAGCAGGTGGTGGAGGGCAATTATTCGCTTACGGAGCAGATGCCAGATGCGGACCTGGGCCGCGCTATCAAGCCGGGTACGCGGAACGAGACGACTTCCGGGCGCGTCTTTGGCGCACCAACCGTGCGCACCGACGTGAAGCCGCCCAAGAACCGGAGTGTGGCAGATAACAACAACTACGGTGACGACACGAACGCTTGTCGTCTGATCTACCCGTCGCGTTTCAGCTCGGAAGGACTCTACGACGCGGACTTTGTGGTGCCCAGGTCGGAGAACGAGCTGCGCAGCGTGGTGGTGGGTGCCGGGTACGACGAATCCAACTTTGCTGCCATGTATGAGAAGGCATGTCAGATGACCATTTCGCCGAAAGGCCAGGCCTCTGTTGAGGAGCTTCGAAGTGTGATGTTGAATTGGTAGATTTAATCTTTGAAATAACCTCTTTGAAAGGAAAGTCATTCGTCATCGTCAGGTTTTTTTCTCTTTTTCCCTCTTGCCCACTCTGGAATAAACCCTATCCCTTTCTTTTGTCCTCTTCCTCTTCCTCTTCCTCTTCCTCTTCCTCTTCCTCGTCTTGACAGATTCCGAGCTCCCCCTCCTTGGTTTGCTGAAACAGGGTGGTACTCAAATGTAAACGGGTCTTTGCAAGCCTTGATCTGCTCTAGAAGCTCCTTCACTATGGAAGGATCGATCGGAAGCCTGTAGTGGAGCTTCCTCACCTGTTTGATCTCCTCCAGGTCGATCAAGTCGGAGCGTACCTCGCCAATTGGCCATACCGTGCTGTGCTCGTACTCCCCTCTCGTTCCATCGTACTCAAGATTTCGGGCTTGTTCAGAAGACTTGCGAGCTTTCCCAGGCAGAAAAGAAATTGGCGACTTGCGCCACTTGCCGGGCTTGAATGCCTTGATCGTTTCTGCATACATGGGGTGTCGCTTTCCGACCAAAATCTCGGCACGACCAAACGAGTTCCGCTTGATTTCCGCCTCCGTGAAGCTGCCTTTGTTTTGGACCCCTTCCACGGTTTGTGTGATCGCCGAAGGGTTGATGAAAGGAAGCAGCACCACCCAAAGCCACTTGGCACCCGTCCCAATCCCGTTCGGGTCCAGCTTGAACGCGTCGGCACCGAAGAGGGGCGGGTAGAACTGAATCAGAGGACTATTTTTGTGGCTCATGAAGGAACGCAGCGGATCGGGCAGGCAATGCGCACTCCTTGCAGGCAAAACGCCCATCAGCTGCGCGAACGGCGAGAGGGGTTTAGTATTTCCAGGTTTTTCGAAATTCATCACTGCGCGGAGCGTTGCAGTGTCCAGTTTACGAAAATCGAGGGTCAAGGGCGGGTAGTGAAAAGGGTAGTACCAGTCCCAAGAAGGTACGCCGACGTAGTAGTAATGCATCACCCAGGCCAGACCTTTGACAAACTCCTCCACCATTCTACGGCGCACCTCTGGAGAATCGCGGTCCGGACCGAGCTTGTCCAAGTAGTATCGGTCTCGAAAGTTGGGTAAGTGCAGCTCGACCTTGTCGCCACCTCGTGTTTCGCAGAACTCCTCGGCTTTTTTTTTGATCTCCTCCGCGACTCTTTCTTTGAGAAAAATGCTTGGGTCGGTTACGGGATGATCGAGTTTTGCGAACATCTCCTGCTTGGCTTTTTTGGTCTTTGCCTGCTTCTCCTGCCTCTGTAGCATGCGCCTTTTACTTTTCTCGTTGTTGGCAAAAATGTAGGGCGCGAGCGAGCCGACCTGCTTCAAACAGGCCTCCACCATTTTAAGATCCACGATTGGCCCGTCTGTCATGTATGACCCAAACTTGGGCAGCAGAGCGCAGTAGATCTGCAACAAAAGCTCGATGCCGCCGTTACGGATCGAAAGCGAAGCGAGGTGCGGGAGAAAGTCATTGCCCACAAAGATGCACAGCAAAACAAAGTCATCAACCAGGCGATCTAGGTTATATTCCAGCGCGCACCCGGACAGCCTTTTCGGGAGATTATAGTTTCTAAAGTCGCTGTCTAGAAACGAGCGCACGCGGTCGATATACAGGAGCTGCAATGGGTTTGTTAGGAAAGTTTGTTTCTTTTTGCCACGCCGCGACGAGAGGTCCACCTTCTCCCTCAAGATGCTCACCCCAGGCTCGTGCAACGCCAGGCCCAGTAAAAGGAGGTCCGCGTCCTGGCCGCAGATGCAGTGCTGCGTGTTCTTGTCGTACCCTCTTTTGGCCCTCTGCCTGCGGATAAACTCAAAAATTTTGTGTTCCCCCTCGCCTGGCACCTTTGAGTCGGAGATAATCACCACCAGGTTCTTCCAGAACGACAGTGAGCTCTTTGATTTGAGTCGCTTTTGGAAGTACGCCTTGATATAGGTGTAGACGTTCTCCATGAACTCTGTACCAGGTGTGATCACGTTAGAATCCCATGCCTTCGAACGCGGGGCCAGTTGAGGGAATTCCTTGGCGCGGACATTTTCCGTAACCCTTTCCAACTCCTCGGCCTCCTGGGCTGATCGGAACCGGCGTGAGCGCTGCTGGTTCATCTTGGCGCGGGGAGCCACGCCGTCAATCGCCAGATACACCAGTTTCCGTGGTCGAATACCCGTCATGAGCCGATCCAGGAACTTTCCCACGTTTTCGAGCATCTCCTCCTCGGATTTGGGCTGCGGGAGTCCTTCAGGGTGGCAGCAAGGGTGGATAATCCCGTTGCAGTCGAGGTACAAATTGTCCACCACGTACCCGTACGACATGTGCACTGGTTCGTGGTCCACTCCCTTGGGTTCTTGAGAGAAATCGCCCAGCCGGCCGCTACAGTCGTGCACCACACAGAAGTCGTTTCGGGCGAGTTCCTTAGAGTCGTGGACAATTTCGTACTCCAGTCGCACCACCTTGTCAAGTTTCCCGCTTTTCAAAACGGCCTCTCGGTCTTGGCCTTCTTTCACGTCGTCCAGGATCCAGGGATACCTCGCTGCTAGCCATTTGAAGAATGATGGCACCCCCATTTCGAGCTTTATGGACTAGAACCACTTAAAAATCTCCCCAATCAAATGGGAGCCCCTGAATGACAAAGATTTGATCTTGAAAGAAATTGAGACCATACAAAGAAATAATGTGATCTAGAGTTTAAATTCTTACTTGCTGCTAAGATAAGATAAAAAAAACCCTAAATGTCCGTCTTGATTCCGTTCTCCTTGCTCCACTTATTGATCATGCGAATAAAGTACTCCACCTGAGGGTTACTCGTGTTCCGCAGCATGGTGAGCACGTCCATGAGACTCTCCTTGGGCTCCATCCCAGCCACAACCATCTGGAATACACCGACGCACGCGCCTCTCTTGCCCTCCCAAAACTCCGGGTCGGGGTGGATGCGTTCCAACACATCAAACGCCTTGGCGGAGTAGTAAAAGAGTCCCATCTTGTAACAGTCGTTCGCAATGAGCTCTAGTACCTTAAAACTTTCGTTTGAAGTGTCCATCTTGAGGTAAAGCTCCCACGCGAGGCGCGGCTTCTTGACCATGATGAAGCACCGCGCGAGGTGCGACAAGTAGCAGTATTCGTTCCTGATCTTGTCGCTCTGGACCTGCTGCAAGGTCTCCTCCGCCTCGGCGTACTGCCCCGTTGCTGCGAGCGAGATGCCATAGTTGTGGTTGAAGTCGTCGTGCGCATAAGAGTACGACTTAATGCTGTGCAAATAAATGTTGACGTCCTCAAACTGCTTGAGCAGGAAGAAGCAGCTGGCCATGCACTGGCGCCCAGGGATCGTGTCGCACTCAGTGATGCTGGCTCCAATAACCTGGAAGCAGTGCTGTGCCTTTTTCAGGTCGTCGCGGTTCTTGTTCTTCTGGCCGATTGCTGCGTAAACGACTCCCTTCAGAATGTACTCACTCGGTGTTGAGGGGTCCAGGTCCTTGATGAGCTCGTACGCGTCCTCCAGCTGGCCCTCGCGCAGGTGGTAGATGACCAGGTTGAGGCGCGCCTCGGGCAGGAACTCGATCAGATTTGGGAGGACCTGCAGCGCGTCTTGGCCATTGCGGAAGACCACAAGGTTGTGCCGGATCAGGTCATTGTCCTGGAGCGAGTGTCCGCGGTCCGCCAGCACCTTGAGCTCCGTCTCGGCGGCCTTGCCGTGAAAGAGCCGGAAGTGGTTGCACGCCTTCAGATTGAGCGCTACCGCGCTGTCCGGGTTGTTCTGCAGGTATGCCTGGAGGATCTCCAGGGAGACGTCATAGTAGTCCAGCTTAAAGTAGCACATCGCCACGTACACGTTCAGCGCCAGCTCGTCGCGGTTCTGGAGCAAAAGCCGCTTGTAAATGTCCGTGGCTTCTGTAAAGTGGTTCCGCAGGTAGTGGATCGCAGCCAGTGAAAGCTGGTCCTCCTTTGTGTCGGTCAGCTTCTGGTGGTACACCATCAGCTTGGACTCATCGCCTTGCTTATGCGCGGTGTGGAACAAAATGCGCGTCTGCAGTGCGCACTCCTCTCCCTTCAAAGCATGCTCCTCGCATTCGTCGTACGACTGCAGGTAGTACAAGCAGCAAGCGATCATCAGGTGGACCTGCGCGGGCTCGTTCGTGATCTTGAGCAGTGTCTCGTACACCTCGAGCGCCTTTCTGTAGTTGCCCAGGTGTGCGCAAGAGTACCCTAGCCACTTGAGAGTGTTTTCGTCTTCCGCATTCACCCTGCGATCGAACTCGAGTAGCGCGATTGCGCCCGTGTAGTCTCTTTTTTCGATGTACTCGTCAAGTTTCGGCTTTTTGTTTGTCTCTTTTCGCGTTGCGCGCTGTCCAAAGCGGCCACCTACGCTTGAGGGCTTTGTATGGTTAAGCAACATCTTTTTTTTGGGTCAAGGTCTGCTTGAGCCCCTGTTTCTAGTCTTCTTTTGTAGAGACTGTTTGGCTTTCTTATGACGAAAGGAAGGGGTGAAAGGGGGATAAAAGGGAATTTATGGGATCTCACTTCCTATATAATTAGTTTGATATCAAGAAAAAAAACGAAAAATTCTCTCTTGCCCACAAATACAACCCGATGGAAGATCAACGCGAGAACAAAGTCAGAAGTTAGAATTAAGAGGGTAAATCAAATAGGCAGTCCTTTAACATAGCACAACACCTCATAGACCATCCAGGATCCACCAACTGTATGGTACACCCACCACATTTTGGTTCAATCTCGGAAACTATTATTCCAGGATATATAGGACTATTCCTTTCTATCTATAAATAAATAATTTAATCCAGCATATCTAACATGAGGAACCATCTTGGAGGATAACTCAAAATCAACCCAACCGACTTCCACAATGCAGGCTGATCTCTTCGAATACCTCGAGACGCAAGATGCACCCGTACTAGACCGCCTGTACGAATGTAACTGGACAACTCAGTCAATCCTACGCGCACTCCCAAGCGTAGCCAAATCATATGTGCTGAGGCTCCTGTACATGGACGATATCACGAGAACCGAGCTGGACTCGTGGGCAGAGCCCAAGGCCGTGGCGGACGAGCACAGATATGCGGTGAACGAGCTTCTGAAACTGCGCGTTATGATGAAGGACCCGAAGAACCCTGATATTCTAAGTCTCAACCCGGTGTTTCGCAAACAAGTCCAGACCAGTCTGGTCACGGGCGTGACCAAGCCGTGGCAAAAATTAAAGACTGGCAAGCGTCTCGCGGCGGACTCCAAGGCTCCCGAGCTAGAGACCGTGGAGCACGAGTCTCAGGAACGCTGGCAGAGCCTGCTGTACTTTATCGTGGCGTCAGAGAGCAGGAAGAGGCCGCCGCGCGACGTGATCGAGCTCTTACTAACCATGGGCCTTGTCCGCAAGAGCAGAGAACTAAAGCCAGAGATTACGAATGACGGCTGCCAGTTCATCATGATGGATATCCAGGCGCAGATTTGGAAGGTGATGAAGCACTACATTCTCAAGAGCGAGTCGCCTGGCGACATCCTCAAGATGGTCTTTTGCATGTCGTTCTGCTCGCCGGGCACCATGTGCGCGGTGGAGGCGCTTACCGAGACGCAGAAAGACCTCTTGGCCGACTTTGAAAAGTTTGGTCTGATTTGGCGGCGCAAGCCCACCAGCCGTAGGTTCTACCCCACCTCCCTCGGCGTCAACATCGTGTTTGACCGCAAGACGTGGATGCCCGAGGAGGCCGCGGATAAGTCCATCGCGGAGGAAGGGCTCGCGGGCTTGTCGCTCGTGCTCGAGTCCAACTTTAAGGTCTATGCGTACACGATGCTCGAGTTGCACGCTGAAATGCTGAATTTGTTCGTGGACATTGAGTGCATTTTGCCCAATCTCGTGGTGGGTTTGATTACAAGGTCGTCCATCACTAAGGCCCTGAATAAGGGCATCAAGGCGCAGCAGATCATCCATTTTCTCACCTCCAAGATCCATCCCAAGTGCCTCATGCGCACGAACGTGATTCCGGACAACGTCACGGATCAAATCTTACTCTGGGAGAAGGAGCGCTCCCGGATCAAGTACGACCCGGGTTGGATGTTCTCTCGTTTTGACTCCCCACAGCTTTTCAAGTCCACACTCAAGTTTTGCACGCAGATGGGTCTACTCGTTTGGAGTGATAGTGAGAGGATTTTTGTGAGTCATGAGAACAAGCCGAGGGTTAATGAGTATATCAAGACTGAGAAGAAGCGCTTGAATAACCGTTAAAAATGTCGCTCCTACGGATAGGCCTCGTATCTTGTGGCCTAACTCTCGTTTCCCTTTTCCTTCTTCCGATCCCTAAGCCAGGAGTTTTCCTAACACAAGATCACTTTCTGATCGACCAAGATAGGCTGGAGTCCCGCTTTCTAATCCATTTCCGGCCCGATCGTTTCGACGAGGACCTAAACTTGTTTCTTGATAAGTGTACGGATGCTACAAATGGACTAGGGGCGCGTGCGTTAGAGTTTGGAAAGCATATTGCATTTTGGAGCTTGCAACGGTACCTGGGCTGGAGCCAGCCTGACGCAACTGGTTTCCTTAGCAAGGCTTCGTTGTGGGTCGCTTCGGAGAACCAGCTGCGCAGATTGCTTAATTTTAATGAGGAATCCTTACTAAATATGAGCTCCCTGCTTGACGTGGGATCGGGCAGTGGCAGTGAAACCCAGAAGCTCGCAAACGCTCTCAAGCTTGACGCAGGCCAGGTCGTGAGCTTGGAGGCGTCCAAGTCAATGCGAGCAAAGCTCGTAGCTAGAAACTTTCGCACTGGCGAATTTTTGTCGGAATTCCAGTCCGAACGGTTTGGGATCGCGTCCCTTTTCAACGTTCTGGACCGTTGTGACGACCCCATGGGGCTTCTGGAGAAGACTCTTGAGTTGGTGCAGCCTGGAGGCATATTGCTCATCGCGAGTGTGCTGCCGTTTGATGCTCTTGTGCACGAAGGCGCGTTCCTGTCCAGATGGGGGAGGGCGCGATCGCGACGCCCTTTTTC
>JACKZZ010024110.1_pt1 | contig 13704 bp, 17 predicted proteins | sample 8027871 | NCBI WGS metagenome assembly JACKZZ01 (sample SAMN15724774, study PRJNA655200) | protist metagenome | isolation source: fluorescence activated cell sorting (FACS) single amplified genomes of... | place: USA: West Boothbay Harbor, Gulf of Maine | collected 2000-07-19
TTAGCTAAATTCTTAGCTACAATTTCTTTTAGTTCAGCTACATCTTTACCTTCATTTTTAGGATCTTCCATTTCAGTATAAAATCCTTGTAAAAAAGCCTCACCATAAAGGTTATCAATATTTTTTTCATCTTTATAATCAAAACCAGCAGTTTCCATATCAGTAACTTCTTTTGTTGGTTTTTTTTCTTCTGCTTTTGCTTCTTCAGCTAGGAATTTTTCCCAATTAATATATGGGTTTACACCACCTGTAGCAACACCACCTATACCTACTTCTGAGATGATTTGTTTTTGTTTCATAACTCTAATAGTAGTATCAAAGTTTGATAAATTATTAAACAAGTTTGGAAACTGGCTACGAGCTGATTTCATAAAGGTATTTTTATTACCTTTTCCTTCTTTAATAAGGTTATACTGTTCTTGAAGTGTTTTCATTATTGTTGTTTTAATAATTTGTCAATATCTTTTAAATAGTCTAAAATTAAATCAGTAGCATATACAACACTATATGATTCAGGTTTATCTTGATAGTAAGCTATAGTTTCATCTTTAGCTTTATCTATCAAGGGGTATAAACTATTTAATCGTTTTTCGATTTCTTGAAAAACAGCAATACGTTTTTCTTGAAATTGAGCTCGTTTTTCATCTCGCTCATTTAAATTTAGTTTATACTTATACATATTATTATTCTTTAACGAATGTATCGGGTGCCCATAAATATTTAGTATCTATAGCTTTTGAATTTTTCGCTAATTTTTTCGGATCAACTAATTTATATTTAAATCCTTTAACATAATAATTATCTTTAACTCCATCTTCACCTGCTTTTGGTCCTTTACCTAAAGTAGAACCTGGGTTTGATTCATTAATGTCTTTTTTCTTTTTAAATGCTTTTGGGGTAGCGTATTGTGCTCCTGTACCTACACTAAAAGAAGCACCACCGCCTCCAGTACCACTCATTTCATCTAACCCTTTAATACGAGCATATTCTTTAGCCTTATTATTACGTAAATAAGTTCTTAACTCATTTCTACGTTTTCTAATATCTAAATAATGGTCTTTGAAAAAAGCTTCACCTGTTATATCAGCTACCTCTTTAGCTGTTTTCATCAGATCAGTAATATCCTTGAATAATTTTTGATAATCAGCTGAGTATTCAACATCCCAACTGATTTGGCCTGTTTCCGGGTCAATATTAGTTACAGTAGTTTGTATACCACCTTTTACTTCAGTATCGCCAATTTTAGCCATGTGCTGTTTTTAATTCTTCTACTAATTCTAAGTATTGAAGAATATTTACAATATTATCAGATGTTACATTTGAAGTTTTATCTAATTCTTCGATTAGATTATTTACTTCATTAATTTTAATTTGAACTGCTTTATCAGTGATTTGAGATAATAATTCAGTTAATTGAGATTTAATTTTACCTACTTCAGTATTATAAAATTCTCTTAATACTGGAGTTGAGTCAACTGAATTAACGTATTGTCTTAATACTTCTTTTTGACTAGCGTGTAGCCCATCATACTTACCATTGAATTTTTCCATTAAAATTCTGTAGGTTAGCATACGAGTATCTTTATCGTATGATTGGAATTCTTTTAATACTTCAGCTTCAACTTTTTCTCCATTAATATCTGAAGTAGAAAGATGCTCTAGGAGAGTCATTTTATTATTTACAATAATATCGGTGTCTACTAGAGCTTCAGTACTTTGAACTTCCGATAACATATAATAAGCAGCATGTACTTTATAATGTGGAAGTTTAGTTTTGAAAAATTCTTCTAAATTATAACTATCTTTAATCTCATTAATCAAATTATATTTCTCCTTTTTAAGAGCTCTACGATTTAATTTTTTAGAGGATTCTAATAGTGTTTGAATTAAAACATTAGCCTTACTTTCAGTAAGAGTTGTTGTTTTAGTTAACGCTTCATATAATTTATATTCCTTTCCTAATTCGGACTTAACGAAATATTTTTGAATCAATTTAATAGCGGCAGACTCTACACCATTTAAGGTGTCAGCAGTTACTTGACGAACTAATAGTTCGAAAAGGATACCAGTATTTTTATACTTTGAATGTTTAATGTTCATTCCTACTAGGATTTATTATAAATATATAAGGAGATATTACTCTTTAATGTTTCTTTCATCTAATAATGATTCTGTACGTTTACCTAGAGATTCTAAAAGTGAACTATTTTTAGAATAAGCTAATCTAGCATTTTCTCTTAAACCAGGTTGATCGTCTACTTTCATTTCTTTTTTACCTAAACGATCTTTACCAAAGACATTTTGTTGGGTATTGATATTAGATACTTTTTCTTCAGGACGACCTAATGGTTCTTTTTCATTATACCCATCTGGTACATTAGCAGGATCACTTTCCATTCTACCTTGACCATATAATGAAGCTAAGTCATGTGGTGTACCATATGAACGTCCTGTTGTAAGTGGATCATTACCTTCAGTCTCAATTTGTTGTAAACGGAATTGACGTTTTTGATCCTGTACAATTAAGTCTCTGTATTCTTCATATTGATCTTCGCTAAAGTGGAATACATGCTCATAAATCCAATCTGTTGGGAACAATTTATTCTCCATCATTTGGCCAGCTAGATCTACTTTTTCTTTCATTAATGCGATCTTTTCTTGATCGTAAATGATTGAAGGTGTAGTTAAATCTAATTCAAAATTAGTCATTTGTTCGTCTCTATACCCTTGAGCATATAAGTGAATGAGAGCAATTTTGTATAATTCTGAGATTAAGATACGTTGAATACGATCAATAGTACGACCGAAACGAATATCTTCAGCTGCTAACGTTGCTTTACCTGATAGGTTTTCATCATACCCCATAAATGCTTTTGGTACTTTAAGAGCAGCAAATAATTTTTCTCTTAAGTATTCAACATCTTCAATTGCGGCATATTCTAAACCTTTAGTAGTATCAATTTTAGTTGATTGATCATTACCTCTAACTGGGATGTAAAAATCTTCCATAACATTTTGCATGTTATATTTTAGATTGTAATCACCAGTTTTCTGGTCCATAAATGGGGTACGCTTCATTGTAGAAATAGTTTTCTGCATAAAGTTTTCTACCTCATTAGGTGGGATAGAACCTACATTAATATAGAAAATACGTTTTTCTGGAGCGCGGACAATTCTGTGAATTAACATAGCATCCTCCATTAATGAATATTGTTTAAATAATTTACGACCTGGTTCTAAATAAGAACGCCCATATGGGAGGTAATTTACATCAGATAATAATCTAAAATGAGCAACCTCATAATTATCAAATTCAATAGTATTTGAATTAGAATTATTGTTTGGTGTAGTATAATAACCAGAAGATGAACCACCATAAATACCTTCAGGGTTGTAGGTAAATACTACTTTAGATGGATTTTCTGGGTCGAAATTTTCTTTTCTTTCAATATGGTATGCTGAATAAGGAATAACATTATAAACACCAAATTTTTCGGAGATTTCTAATTTTAAGAAAAAATCACCATACTTACACATTTGACGAGTCCAAGACCAAAGATTAAACTCAATGTTTAATACATCGTAAAATAAGTTGTATAGGATTTTTTGAATATCTTCATCTGAGGATTTTATTTGTAATACCTCACCCATATCATTTTTTAAACTACACTCATCAGAAATAATATCTAGAGCAGAAGCAACAATAGCATCTGTATCCATTAAATCATAATCTGAATAGAGATATGTTCTTAAATATTGATAGTTAAGATTAAATTGTTGACCATATAATGAAGTAGAAGCAGGGTTAGAATAAATGCCTTTAAATCTATCCATTAGGGAATTTGTAGCAAATTCACCTGATGTTTGAATGTGGTCTGTATCGATTACTTTAAGTTGGTTACCACCAACATTTCTAATGACTACGTCAGAAGCAAATAATCTTTCTAATCTTTTAAATAAGCCTTTATCAGCCATAATGTAATTTATTATTATAAATATTTAGAGAAGCCAACTAATGTCTTCTTTTCCACCATATGGATTATCTATTTCATATGGATTTTGAACATTTGTATTATTATTATACCCCCCTACAAAAGGTGTTTTAGCAGTTGAAATAGAATTTAAAGTAGCTTTACTCATATCTAAATGTTGCTGTCTAAATTTATAAGATGTATCACGCATAAACATGGCAATACCAAATGACATAACTAAATCATCATTATAACCTTGTTGTGCCTCTGCTCTACCATTCTTCCAAATAAACACTTTCATTTCTTCTATCAATCTACTTGATTGTATAATTACACTTTGATCCGAGATATACTCTTGGAATTTACCAATTATCATTGGTCTAACTCTTGAAGTCATACTAAATCCAGGAACCATTTTACTCGTATCCATATATTTATCAAAATACGAATCTACTCTTGTGGAATCACCTTTAGTTGAGTAATGAAGATTAGTATATCCTCTATCTATTACTGTTTGAATAGTAGACCAACCAATTGAAGCATTTTCTACTACAAGTAAAGCTTCATTATATTCAGTAGCTACACCTACTAGTAAATGCCCATATTCTTTAGTACCAATTTGGCCCTTATATTCTGCTACTTGTGTATTTGTTTCAATGTCAATAACGTGGAACGCAGAATAATCCTTCCCGTCTCCACGAGCCACATCAGCAACCACAAGGTAGGATCTTGAATAATCAGCGGGTTCCCAAATCCATAAGTTCTGGTCAACACCTCGTTTTTCAAGTGGGTTCTTAATATATGTTTTTTCATAAAATTCAATGTATTCAGGGTAGAATACAATATCGCCTGAGGTGGAGAAATCGCAGTCACATTCTTGTGCTGCCATTCTAGGATCACCTAATAATTCATCTTGTCTATCCCTCCATGTTTGATCACGTTCAGGGTGTACACTCCAAGGTAGTTTAATAGGTAAAAATTGATTTTCACCATTTTCTGCTCTAACCCATGTTTGATGAAACCAATTACCTGTACCATAAGGGGTAGATAATGCTATACACCCACCACCAGTTGCTAGGGTTTGTTGAGCTGAGGCCCAGATTTCACCAATGTTATCAATAAAAGCTGCCTCATCAATTAATAGCAAAGAAACGGCTTCTGATCTACCTGCATCACTACTTGCAGATGTTGCTTTGATTTGTGATCCATTACTTAATCGTAATGTTAGTTTATTATTTTCAGGTGCATCTATTTTAAGCCATGAAGGTAAATTTTCATACATAAATTTAACCTTCGTAACCATGTTTTTTGCAGTTTCTTGTTTAGTTGCAATACAAAGTACGTTTTTGTCTTTATGAAATAACATTAACCATAAAGAATAACCAGCACCTAAAGTAGAAATACCTAACTGTCTAGATTTTAATACTACAGAGTAGGGATTTTCTTGAAATAATTGTAATACTTTTTCTTGGAATGGGTAAAGATTAAATGGAATACGTCCACGCTGTGGGTGTTGGATAAAACAGTACTTTTTCATAAAGTGTACTGGGTCAGCAGCACATTTAATGTATTCCTGTTGGATTATTTTTCTTAAATCTTGGCTCATTTACCTATCTTCCAATACAGACGGCCTGTAAAGATAGGTTGGAAGTTTTGATCAACTCCTACTCCAAAACCGTATGCATTTCTTTTTTTATTAACGTACATTAATTCACCATTAATGCTTTGTATTTGTTCTTGATTACCACTTATCGAAGCGCCCCAAAATAATTCGCGTTTGTAGAGGTAAGTAGTATTAGTAATTGTAGTTGTTGGGATGAATATGTTGGATTGAACATCTCGTTTTGATATTAAGTTACGAGTAACCGTATCATTTATCACTATAAATCCAAGGCTATCAACCTTAATTGTATCAGTGTAAAAATACTTAGCATAGTAATCTCTTAAAATGCTCATAGTATCAATTGGCGCCTGAAATGTGTCAATATTAACTACTGTTTTTTTAATGTATTTTGGAACATATTCTTTTGTTGCAACCTTTAGTGTATCCCACCTAGTTACCACTTCCGTAATGGTTTGTGGTTCTACAGGAGGTGTAGAAGAGCAGCTATTTTGATAAAACAAAAGAACTGCTAATACTACAACTAATAAAGTTTGTATATTTTTAAAGTAACCCTTCAAGTTCCTTCTTAATTTTAGTTAAATCTTTTAAGCGAGCTAACAGTCTTTCTTTATCTTCACCTTCTGCTTTTTTCCATTTGTTAACTACAGCTTTCATCTCTTTAGTTGTATCTTGTAGTTTACGAGAAATAGTAGATATTGAATCGTTCTTTTTAATATCTTTAGCTGTTGGTTCTATATCATCATCTTCAGTTACTTTAATAACATCATCTTTATCTGCAGCTTGTTTTACTTTAGATAAATCTTCAGGTGAAGTTTCAATTGTAGCTTCTTGAAGAACATCTACTATAGTTTCTTTAATATATTCTGCTAATTCTGAACGTTTCATTATAATATTGTTTTATTATAAATATTACAGAGAAATCACCTCTAACATTTGTTCAATGCGTTTTTCGGTGCTACCTGATAATGTATTAAGATTTTTAATACGATGTTTTTGTTCATCTAATATTTTACTAATAGTATAATCTATTAAATCTCTATAATCTACATTAGTTTCTCTAATACCATTATCTTCTATTTCTACTCCCACAGGTGAAACATAAAATATATAATCGTATTCTTTTATAAAACGTTTAGCATAGTCTTCAAATAAATCCTTATCTGGTGAGTTGATGGATTTAGAAGCACGAGCAAACGCCATAACATCAATTACAGTTCTGTCTGTAATAACATTTTCTACCATTAATTCACCTGTACGTTCAGCTAAAAATACTGTCTGTCCTTTTAATGTTGAATCGGTATTTAATGGGATACCTTGAGCCATCAATTCTTTAGAACGTTCTGTTCTAAACATATAATCCTTGAATTCAGGGAGTTCTTTTAAGGCGTTAACGAGTGTGGTTTTACCCACACTCATTGTACCACATAAACCTATTTTCATACGTCTTTATTATCTAACCATTTACGATATACTCTGTAGCTATCACTATCAAAGTGTTCTGTACTTACCTCAAATAATGTACCATCAGTTAATGCTTTAACTTGGTGAGGTTGCCCTGGGTATTGTCTTACACTATCCCCTTCACGTAATTTTTGTTCGTGTACTTCACCTGTTTCGGTATCAACCCAACGATATAAAAATTCACCTTCTTGAACATACCAAGTCTCATCTTTAATAAGATGGTAGTGCATGCTAAAATTACAACCTTTTTTAAATACTAATAACTTACCACAGTAAAGCTCGTTATTTTCAAATATAATTTCATGTCCCCAACCTTTAGGGACATTACATTCTTTACATTCTTTAGCATTAATTACGATTGGTTTTTCCATATTAGTTTCTGTAATCAGTTAGCAATGATTTCATTGATTGATTTTTATACCAAGGTAAACCTTCACGCTCTTGCATAATAATGTTATAAGTTTCTTCATCATATTTAATACCATTTAAATAATACGATTTAAACATTTCACTATCTTTATCATAAGGTTCAATTGCAGGTCCATCCCATCTATGAAATTTCCAGTTTTCTTCACCTACATATTTTGCTAGATGGATGATTGCACCTCGAGAATTAATCTCTTTGTACTCATATAATTTGTTTTTCTTAGCCATAACTTATTTTAATTTATTAAATATACGAAATTTAGAAATGTTCTACAAATTCAGGGAATTCATTTGGGAAATGTGATTCTAAGATATAATCTGTAACATAAATACCTTGTGCACCTGAAACTGTAATACCACGAGCTGATAAAGCATCACCTACAAAGTGGACGTTATCGTAATCTACTAATGATAAATCACTGTAATTTACTAATGGTTCAGGTGATAGATACTTAACTTCAGGAATATAAACACCCCAATCATCACCTAATGTTGGGAATACTTTTTTCATGTCTTCGATAAAATCATCAATGTATGAATAGTAACCTTGGAATGCCTCTCTTACTTCATCCATTTGATCAATAGTAACAGCGCTTACATCCTCACCTTCAGATGTTGTAGATGGAGTACGTGTAGGGCTATAATATAAACCTGTACCATCTTTATTTACTTTAGATACTAAATCTCTAGACCATTTAAATGGTTCTTCGATACCATTGACTTCCATCAAGATACCAAAATTGGTCATATCGTTTCTGTACTTTTCGTCTTTTTTGGCGTGTCCGTTGTACGAATGATCTCCATACGTTTGCTCAACGGCAACATAAGCTGCGTTGTTGTTAGTACAGAAAGAGCGTAGTGATACTCCTTTGTCTTCGAATTTACGATATAGTTTGAAGTCATAGCTAACGTCAATTAGTTTTTGAAAGTGTTTTTGTGGTGCTTCAAATCGCACCCCAATTTGTACTGGTTTAGGTTCAGTAGGTAGTTTATAATCATCTGCTAGTTGTTTACCAAAATCAATACCTGATTTACCAACTGCAAACATTAAGCGATCATAACTGATAGGCCAATTCTTAGGATTGATAAATGTTTCTTCCTCTCCTATAAATAATTCTTGAGCATCAAAATCAATTGAAGTTACTTTAGTCTCCCAAATAAACTCAACACCATTATCAACTAAGAAATCGTACCAATTTTTACCAATCTCGTGTAAATAATCTGTACCAACGTGCCATACAGGGAACAAACGCAAACCAAAATATGGTTTAATAAAATCAGGTTCTGCTATTGGATTTGAACATTGTACTTCCTCTGGTTTAGGATGGAAACGTTTAAAGTTGTTGATTACCTCATCAAACAATTCCATTGCTTTTTCCTCACCACAATACTTAGACATATGACCTCCAATTGCGGTGTGGTAAGTTAATTTACCATCACTCCAACCACCAGCACCAAGGAAGCCTGTCATTACCTCCGAATATGGTCTGCGATATGGATCTTTACCCATATCAATAATTGTAATATTTTCTCCTGGGAATCCGTTGTCTACTAGCTTAGTTGCAGCATTAACACCTGCTACACCAGCGCCTACGATTACTAGTTTTTCTGCCATTTACTTTTATTTTTAACCCTTAAATATACGAAAGATATCTCAGGAATCCAAATTGTGGGGCCACAGCTCCCATAAAAAATTGAATTAGAATCGACTGGCTATGAATCAGTCTAAATGTATCTTGAGTTGTAATTTACCCGTACCTTTTATAACACGGTGCCACTCATGACGTTTGATAAATATACGACTATTTAGTGAGGTAGGCAAACTATCCTCTAATTGAATTGCCCAGTCTGTTTCTCCTAAAATCTCGATTGTTCGGTCTTCATCATCTCGATGCCACATTAACTCAATTGGGTCAATATCATCCCCAAATTCACGAATAATATATTTGTTTGTAATCTCTAAATCGGTGTATGGTTTACCAGAACCCTCCGAAGTTTGATTTGAGTCCGAGTAATTTTGCATAACGTGGTAAGCGGCAAGACCAATATCCTGCTTTTGTTTTATCCTTTTTTGTTGAGCATTTGTGTCTCGCTGCGAATGCGTTACGTGCTTCTTTATCGTTGATTTTAGCTCTTAAGCCACCTGAACCAAAACGTACTGTTTTTACTTTTTTGGTTTTAGGGTCTTTAACATAAACCTTATATGCTTTACCTCCTGATGAGTCACGCATTGGTTTGTTTAATTTTTTAGTGTTTTTCTTAGCTTTCTTTTTAGCCTCATCAATCTCACCTTCAGTTAATTCGATAGGAAAGTCTAATGGTACTTTTTTACCCTCAAATATACCGAAATGGCCTAAATCTGTTTCAGTTAGTACTTCAAGATCATTATCGGTTACTTCCAATATACCACGTGTGTATAAAGCGCGGGCTTCAGCCCATAATTCGAAATATTTTTGTGATCCGGCACGGTACACATGCTCCGTAAGAGGCATGTTGTTATCCATGTGATATTTCAAACCTTCAGATAAGATTTCCTTTGGTGCTAAACTTTCGTTTAGCATTACTGGGTTTGTTTTGTCACATTTATTACATCCGCAATCGCACATATTATTTTATTTTAAGAAGCTTTAACGAATATAGCACTATCTTTAGTTTGAGAAGAGGCATAATTAAGTAGGTCTGAAATAATTTCATCTGGGTTAGATGAGCTATTTATACCATTTATTACTTCTAAAGCTAAATATTTTGATATTCTATAAGCTAAGTTTTGATTTAAGGTTTTCTTTGGATTATCATAATATAAATCAAAGTTTTCACTCTCTAATCCAGGAGTAGATTTCCAAAGTTTTTCAAATTTGGATTTAAATTTTGGATCTTCGTTTACAACTTCATCTTTTATTTCTTTGGGTGATGACAGTTCAATCCCATTATCATTTAAAGCTTTTTTAATAGTACCATACCCTACTTTACCACCTGCTGCTTTTTTACCTAAAATTTCTCCTTGGAATCCTCCTAAACCATTAAAATTTCTAAATTCCATAGAAGCATCATCAAATAAAACATAACCCTTAGCAGCATTAGGGCGTGGATCTATACCTTTAAATTCGTATGATTCTTTTGATTTTTCAGGTGCATTAAATAATTTTAAAGTAGCATCACTACCTGCTTTTTTTAATGAAACCCCAATAATTTTACCTTCAGCATACTTTTTTAAGAGTAATGAATTAATTTCTTCTAATGAGTTAGGCCAACTAATACCCATTTCGTCTGGAGATATCATCCAAATATCAGCAGGGCTCCATTTATTAATGTCACTAATACCTGTTTCTTTAAGATGAGGTTTAACTGCCTTTTCTAAATTCTTAACCCAATCTGATCCCCTATTTTGGATAAATGGACCATCATAAGCAGAAGCTAAGGCATTCGCTATACTAACACTTGAAGTTAACCAACCAGAGTTAGTTTTAAGCAATTCACTAGCACCTTCAAAATCAGTAACTTTTACTTTACTTTTAGCATCAGAAATTGATTCATCATTTACATCTTCGTTAGTTATGTCTCCTGAAAAAGAATATCTAATAGCATTAACTATAGCTTGGGCAGATTCTCCTTTAGCTGTTAAATCAGCTCCTCCTCTCATACCTCCACCTCCACCAAATTCAGCAGTTTTTTTAAGGTTTGAGGTAGTTATTTTGTTACCATCTTTATCTATTAAAGTAATTGCATTAGATATTTTAGTTTTACCTTTTAATTGGTTGATAACTTCATCTTTATTATCAACTATAAAAGTTGAACTATCATTTAATTCTAATTCTTCTCCGTTTTGAATTTTTTTAATTAAAATTTCAATTCTTGGAGTTTTAACACCTCCAGGGAGTGTGGCATCTTTGCTTAATTCAGATGGGGATAATGCGGTTTCTGATAATTTAAAACTTTCATCCAATACTTCACTTAATAACGATTCTAACAAAGCAATATCCTGCTCATTATTCATGTCAGGATACCCTTTATCAAATTTATAAGCGTATTGTTGAAAAAATTTATCGAATACGTCCATTATACTTCTACGTCTGTTTCTGTGTCAACTGTTACTTCATCTCCACCACCAGCATCAACTGTCACATCAGTTGTATCACTAGCTGTTTCTTCTGGGAAGCTACCACCTGAACTTCCAGTATCAAACTCTGCTGCATCAACTGAACCTTCAATGTTTGGAGCACCATACCTTAACATACGAGCAATTGCGTTTTCAGCATTTTCTTGCTCATTTAAGTTAAGTAAATAGTATTTTTTACCTTCAATCTCAGCGATAAATGTTCTAGGAGTGAAAACTAAATAGAAATTCTCGTTATTCTTAAGATTAATTCTGAATGTGGTTGGTTTAGGGGCAACCCAATCAATCGAGGCAACAAATAAGTCAAATTGTGGACCTAATAGAGATACTATTACGTCTTTTAATTCTGGGAATTTAGTTAATTCGTCATACTCGACTGCAGCTTGCTCTATGCTAACTCTATCTCTATAGACTGTTTTAACTAAGACCTTAATTTTATCTCTTAGTTCCTGTTTAGTCATTATTTAGACTTTAATTGTTTTGCTAATTTTTCTGCTATAGATAATTCTTTAGGAATTTCCATTTCAATATCATCAACAACATCAACTTCCATTTCAGGGGCGATATCATCCATTGTATCTACTACAGCATCAATCGATGGTTCTTTTACTTCGAAATCTAAATAATGTTTAGCACCTACTAAAGCTGTTTTAGCATTGATGATTTTTGATTGCCACCAATGTGGGAAATCTACTTCTTCAGATCCTGCTTCAAACTCATCCATCATTTGGTATAAATCCATAGCGTATTTTCCAATACGGTATAGATCAGCTTTTAACATATGTGGTTCGTCGTCTTCATGACCTAGATCTAGATCTTCATTTAAATCTTCGTCTTCGTATGAATCTTCATCTGCTTCAATTTCTTCCACCATTGTAACTAATGTAGTATCATATGGGTTAGAACTTTCTACAAAGTCAAATGCACCATAAGCTTCACCTTGAGCTGAGTATGATGGAAAGTAGGCTTCAATAATGTTTCTTGCTTCTTCACCTAAAGCTGATGCTTGGTTTATGATACCTTTTAACTCATCTAAACCAGCTTCTTTACTTTCATTAAGATTTTCTTCTAAACCTAAAGCACTTTCAGCACCTACTACTCCTGCTATATCAGCATCTTTATCTTTTTCAGTACCACCTTTTAAATCAAGATCTAACTCTTTAACCATTGATTTTTCGATAGCAGCACCACGTTTTTTTTCGTAGTCCGAGAGTTTGCCGTCTTTATTTAAGTCGGCTTTTTTAGGGTTTTGAAGAGCATCTTTTACTAGCTCTTTGATTTTATCTTGATCCATTCCTTCTGATTTCTTTTTAGCTAAATTAGTAGCACGACCATACATTACTGCTTCCGCATCCTTACCATATTTCTGAACTAGCGCACGTTTGTTATCCTTCATTTTCATGATGATATCCTCGCGTTTAGCTAATTCAGATTTAGTAAGTTTACGTTCGTTCATGTCTTATTTTTTATCCTCAGCAACTGATGCTTTACGGTATTCAGAGATCAATTTTTTGATTCCACCTAATGCTTTACGAGCTCTACCATGTGCTGCTTTTGAAGTACCTGCGTGCTCCATAGTAAATGATTCGTATAATGCGTCTAGTTGTTCTTTTAATTCTTGAGTGTTCATAATTTTTATTTTATAAATTTTATTAATTTGTTAACCTTTATTTTTATTTAATTTTATTCCACATTGGGAATACTACTGATTCGTTAAGGTTTTCTTTAGCTTCGTCTAAACCGATTTCAGCTTCTTCAGCTCTATCACCTACACTAAGATCCATGTCTAAATCAGCTTCAGATACATTTCCAGCTACGTGAGAGCGAGTAAAGTAAGTAATTGTATTACCAATTTGATCCATTAGTTTTTCATCACCAAATGCTTGAGCAGCTTCTTGAGCTTTCATAAGTAAAGCTTGTACTTCTTCTACATCTTCGCTTTCGCCGGGCATTGAAGCTTTTACATCGATGTCTACTTCTGACTCTTCGTCATCAATTTTAACATCTTTTTCGATATCAACATCAATGTTTTCGTTGTCTTCAACTTCAACATCTTCTGCTTCTTTCATGTCTTCTTTTTCGTCGCGCATACCATCTAAGTAGCCTTC
>JACKZZ010017422.1_pt1 | contig 13703 bp, 9 predicted proteins | sample 8027871 | NCBI WGS metagenome assembly JACKZZ01 (sample SAMN15724774, study PRJNA655200) | protist metagenome | isolation source: fluorescence activated cell sorting (FACS) single amplified genomes of... | place: USA: West Boothbay Harbor, Gulf of Maine | collected 2000-07-19
TGAATGCAAAGAAGCTTGCGAATAGCAAGTAGCGCATGAAACTCAAAGGGCGCGTTTTCCATGCTTCTCGTACTTTGAGCTTCATCCATCGTGTTTCAATGTATACGCAAACCGTATCAGAGAAGTATTCAAAAAGATATTGCACCAGTGTCAATTGTAAAATTTGTTGAAAGCCTTCATTTTGCGCTTCAGAGTTGAATGTCTCGGCTCCTCCTATTCGATAAAAGGCCAGGTGAGTGAAGAGCACTCGTTTTTTAAAAGCGAAAAACAAGACGGGTGTCAGAGTTATAGCCATGTACTCGCCAATCATGTCCGAAAGGACGAGGAATGAGTAGAAAAACTGGCGGGACTTCTTTCGCGCCTGTTGGGGAGGTGCAGGCCTGCAGCGAGACGCTCGTACTCAAGCAGATCAGGCTAACCGGTCTGACCCACGAGGAGCAGGAAGAAACTACGAAAGAGGCACATATCATGCTTTCACTAGATGAGCATGAGAATGTGGTCAAGCATCACGTATCGTTCATCGAAGCTGGCGCGCTGAATATCGTAATGGAGTATTGCAGCGGAGGTGACCTTGGAAAGCTCATCCGCGAAACAAAGAACGCAGGTGGCCGGTTTTCTGAAAAGTTCATTTGGCAAGTGTTTATTGACGCTTGCTCTGCGTTGCACCATCTGCACAAAAACCGCGTGCTTCACCGCGATATTAAGCCTGAAAACGTGTTCCTCGATAGTGACTCCCGCGCCAAGCTTGGCGACTTGGGTCTTGGGCGATTGCTAGGGCCAAACAGCAAGCATGCACAAAGTACAGTAGGAACTCCATTGTACTTTTCTCCTGAGCTCTGCCGCGAGGAGCTCTATGACGAGCGTAGTGATGTGTGGGCACTCGGTTGTCTCGTATACCAAATGGCTGTCCTGGAACCCCCTTTCGTAGCGCAAAATCCAATTGCGCTTGCCCAGAAAATCGTTTGCTCAGATTTCAAGCCTCTCCCCAAACACTATAGCTCGGACCTTACGTTTCTCGTCTCTCGAATGCTTGAAAAGGATGCCCGCAGACGGCCGAATACTGCCCAGCTTTTGCAGTACGGGCCGGTCAAGATCTACCTCATTCAAGATCGCATGCGTAGGAGGGAGCAGGAGCTGAAAAGTCGGTTTAATCAAAGGGAGATCGAGCTGAATAGAAAAATTTCAGACCTCGAGAAGAGATTGCACGCTAGTCAAGATGAGGTTCGTCAGATGCGCCAGAGTCACGATGAACATGTTGCCCGTCTTTGCAAAAAGCAGACCGAATCTGACCGCCGCGCGAAAGAGCTAGAAGCACGTATTGGCAAAGCGCATGGGAAGTTGAGCCAAAGAAGGCCTTGTATCAAGGAAGCCTGCGACAACCTTTGTGTAGCGGCGCTCGCTTGTTTGGATATATCAGGGGAGCCTGGGCACGCTCGCACGCCGTTGCAAGCGCGGGTGCACTATCCCTCTTCATATTCTCCAGCTGGGCGCGCAGCGCAGCCACCTGGTAGTCGCGGCAATCGCGCGTCACCCGTATCAAGCGCAACGCTGAAGAAAAAAGGGAATGCACCCAGCCAAGGAAAATCAAAGCCTTCGCCGGGTAAGGAGCGTACTTTTGCTGCTGGGTCGGGGGCCAAGGGCGCGAAATTCGTCCGGACGGCCAAGGCGCGTCTTCAAGACAAGGAAAACTTGAATGATGACGTATCGTTATTACCGAAGCGAAACCTGTTTCCAGCGACTCCTGTGCCTAGCCAGTCACCGTTGAAAACTTTGGGGCCTGCTCGGAGAGTGCCTACAAATTTCGTGGTCACCGACGAGGACGACAGCCTTTACCTCGTGTAAATAATTATTGTAGGTTAGTCAAATTAGCCGTGCTCATGACTTGAGAGTCTTCTACTACAAACGCGCGCGCTGTTTTTTTTTTTATTTTTTTAAAAGGAACAGAAGAAGGATAGTGCTCAACAAGTTTATTCCGGTTTAGTTTTTCATCATAGCGCCTTGAAGAATTTAGAAATCATCTTCAGGCTCAACACCAAGCATCAAGTAGTCCCACAATCGTGCCAGCCGCGAGTTTTGGGGAAATGGATTGAACCCTTTCATGAAGAGCCCTGAAAAGTTGTCCACAAACCAAAGCACGAGGTCAACGAGTTTTCGGACCATCTCGTCCAACTCCTCAGTGCCTGCGTCGGTTCCTTTCAAGATGCTCCATGTTAGGGCAAAGTGCATCAGAACGAGAGAGCCCCAGATAAATACCACATAGAGCGACCAAGGGAATCGATTCTTGGTGAATAAAATGGACAGAAAATTGATACCCATCAAAAGCAAGCTAATGCAACCATAAACACTCGCATGAATGTAGATGGCCGTAATCGCTCCTTTTTTCGGCTTACTCTTCACTTTGGGCGCGACTTTATCACCTACCTGCTCCACGAGCGATCTGGACCCAGCACCCCCGTCCGTCAGTCTTTCTTTCTTTCTTTCTTCCACTCTCCACCACCTGCGTCATCCTTGTTTTCCATCCTTGTTTTCACTCACCTCCGTTTCGATTTCCTGGATCCACTCTTGCGCTTGGACAATCGCGCGCTGTCCCTTCCCCCCGGGGCGGGCTCCGCCTCCACTTCTGCCTTGCGCCCCATCGCCCGTCCAGCTTGATTGACTGAAAGTTGTAATGAGAGGAGAGACGGAGTGTGCACTTCAGGCTTCAAGCTCTCATTAGTAGTGGGCGTCCTTTGGTACCATCATGGCCATGGCCATGAAAGGTTGTTGTTTTTCCTTTGTAAAAATAAGAAGAAGAGGAAGAAGAAGATTGATTCCCTGTTAGTTTCCTTTGTTCACTTGTTTCTTTATCAACCTATCTCTGTCGTCTTTGAATTTTTCTTGTTTCGCTTGCTCGCTCGCTCTTTTGTTTTTTTCCCGCTCTCTCACTCTCACTCTCTCTCACTCTCTCTCTCTCGCAGTCTAAACTGCTGTAGTGCTCTTACTACAATTCTTCAGGTGAAATTGCTCCTGAAGTCAAGCTGAATCCTGAATCGCCAAACAATGAAATGTGCGCGGGTTTGCAAATCATGATTTGACAAACTGCATCGATTAGGCGGCAATAGATAGCTAGTCCAAACATCAAGAGGAAACTTGATGGAGTTTTGACAATTTGGTCCAGATTTACGCTGATCGTAAGCAGCGTTATGACATTGAAAAAGGAATTGAATCCAGATAGCAAGACAATCTTGGCCGTCCTCGAAGTATGCTGTTCTTCCAGATTCCTCTTGCCGGTCACTTTTGCAATCGTTCGGAGCATGTTGAATGAAGAAAAGCAAAAGAATAGTCCAACAACAAGTTCAGAAGCAAACAAAATTGTCGGTATGATGCTTTGGAAAAAATATGCGTTTTCTACGCTCGCAAGTAGAATGCTTGAGGCAACATCTGCGACAATGAAGACGAATGCCGAGCCCGCGAGCAAAAGCTGCAGGGTCTTGCTCGTCTTGGCGCCTCTAACCTTGTTTGCAAAGTCTAGCCAGACAATTGTGATGACCAAATTAAGCCCGATGCGAGATAGTGAGAAAGCTTGGATGAAGAAAAGTCGGACGAGCCAGTTCAAAGCCCCCATGATTCCATATCCGTCGGCGAAAAAATAACAAGCACACAGGGCAAGGGTGAGAGAGTTCCAAGCCAGACCACTTATCACCGTGAGTGGCATTGGGAGACTAGACTTGCCTTGTTTCCACTCAAAGTGGCGCCACTGCATGACCTTGTACGATTGAAAAGCTACAAGTCCAAACATGGCACTCAAGCCCCAGCGGAATATGAGCTTGACCCAAAGATTGTCAAAAGCGAGGTGGTACTGGTTGTCGGTAGTTTCAAGCTTGACTAACAGGCTCGAATTTCGCATTTCGAGCATTTGGTCCAAGATAAAGTCGTTGTCTCCCGCTGCTTTTTCGTCGGCGTCAAGAACCATGCAGCTCTCAGGGTAAGTCGCCCACCAATTTCCGTCGTGCATGTGTGCTAGACTTCCGTAGAGTGACGGCCGCGCAATTACAATAGAGTGAGGGAATTGGGCGCAATAGTACCCGTACTTGAATGAAGACTTGCACCACTTTTCATGGTAGATTAGAACCACTTTCTCGCGGTATTTTTCCACAATGTCCGGCCAAATGGTGACCTCCTGCTCGTTCAGGCTTTTGACATTGTCTGTTGATTCGCACAGCTTTCCAATATCTTCCTCGCTCGGAATCACCATTTCAATGCTGCTGTTTTTAGCGTACGACTTGCCGAGTTTAATACACGCCTGCATTAGACCCGTTAAGCCCCTGCCGACCAGGTCGGAAACTGCATCGGTGGAGTCTTTGACTCCGATGATCTCGAGTTCCCCGGCCAACGTTGTGTTGTCAGTATCCGTCATCTTTTTGAGCGACGCTCTTGCCTCGCAACACGGGCGCGCGCTCCCTCTCTCCCTCCCTCCCTCCCTCCCTTTGAGCGCTCCTCTTTCTACTATTTCCTCTGATCGTCTGTTTCGAGTCACAGAGCAGATTCAAGCAGATCCAAAAACGGTAGAGTGAGTAAAATGTTGAAAGACAAACGAAGATGATTCCTCGTGTTAAAACGTTAAAAGTAATGAATTGAGGCTTGCTTCCGCCCGGTAGTGGATGGGTGGGGATAGAAATTACTTTATTTTTTGGGGGGTCAAGGCAAGGGAAAGATCCCTTGATTTCAAAGCCGCTATGCACTCTTGAGCTTGCCAAAGCCCTCCCGCAACACCGGCTTGCCGATTCCAAGGCGTACGAATTCTTTGCAAACGTGGTCAAAGAGGACGGTGCGAGCGATGTGGTTTGCCCCAGTGTTAAAGCAAGTACGAGTGAATCGGGTAAAAGCTACGATTTTAACAAAATTGCCACTTTCAGCAATTCCTCCGGAATCCGCTGCCGCGTGGTTAAATTGTCGTGCTGTGATCGTCGTGCCCAAAAAGTCATTCGGGTGTTCTTTGATGAACGCATCTGCGCTTTCTTGAAGCTCCTTTATCAGCACACTCGAAAATTCGTGAGCGTGCACATAAAACGCAATCCCTTGGCTGAATGATTTGCTGGTGCTCAAATTGACAACAGCTTTGGCGCGCATTTTGGCATTCTCTAAACGAATGAATTTGCCCGAATCGATGAGAAAATCCGTCGTCATTGTCCTGATACGGACAACTTCGCAGAGCATGCCGTCGAACTCAACCTTGTCACCAGTATCGTACAAATGCGTGCCGAATAAAAAGACCAAGCCCTCAAAACCTTCCCGGATGGTATTTCCAAATACAAATGACCACGCCAAGATGGCAGAAATGATCGCTGCAAGACTCGCCCCAAGGGTGATGTTAAAAATCGAGAGGGTTAGCAAAATCCAGATAAAAATGTAACCCCCGAAAAAGGCCGAGTCCATGCTTTTCAGAACCTCGTCGGCATCTAGGAGCGTTAACGAAATGTTTGCGCGATCTTGGAATAATTGTAGGACCGAGCGGTAAAAGGATCCAAGCCGAACTTCATTTATACCGTCCACGTCGATGGACTGCGTCCACCAAGCTTCTCCATGGCTTTCGATGCTTGGAAAATAGTTGGCCAAGATTTTCAGAAACTCATCCTTGGTCAAGACCTCGTCGTCTTCCAAGAGATCCCGGTCAGGATCGGTGGGGTCTGGTGTCCCTGATCTGCTCGTGGACTGCATTAATTCGCCCGATGCACCACCGCCTTGGAAAATGGCCATACGCCTCTTTATCTTGCTTCGAATAAGCTTAGAAAATTGCTCGCTGGCTGGGTATAACTTTTCTATCTCACCTGGAGCTGCAGTAGCATCCACTGGCTCCCCGTCTATTTGGTGCGTATGTATGTAAGACTTGACCGTGCTCCACATCGTTGGACTGATTTGGTCTGATGCACTCTCCTCTAGTGAGTGGTACAGAAAACTAAAGCCCTTGTGGAGCGGCTTGCCTGTCACTACTTGTAGGATGTATTGATACCTGATTGTTGACAACATGCGAGTCTTGTAGTTTTTCGTTCCAAAATCCTGCAGGTAATACATCCTAGTCAGTTTCGCAGCCGCAAGTGCTATTATGAATAAGCAACAAACACCCGCTATGCGGACCAAATTTTGAAAGCTCTCAGCCTGAACTTGACGCATTGTAGGAGTCAGGAAAATGTACCAGAGCAAGATTGTGATAGGAAACATGAGCATCCAAGGAAAATATTTGTATACGCCAGACACATAGTGTTGGGTGAGGGCAACCAAATACCTCGCTTCTTCGGCAGTCTTGTGTTCACCCAGTAAAAAGTTTGGCAGCTTTTCAAGAACAAACCAACTGAGAACGGATAAATATACTCCAAAAAAATGTGACATCAATATGGAACCAGAGATGATAAGCCCGAAGATGAGTTGGTATTCATCAAAGAGACCACCACCCGAAACATCGTCAATGACGATAAAGTACAGACAGAGCCCAGCGGTGACGAGAACGACGCCTACAAGAAAACAGAAAAGACTCCACTTGTGCTTTGAAATGGATGAGCAGGTTTTACGACAGCACCTCGAGCAACCATTACCACGTGGTCCTTCGTCGTCGGCTTCAGAAGCATTCTCGTCAATGTAGCCCAACTCTTTCAGTCCATCGTTGTACTCTTCTGCAAGGATTGCTCTAGTTGAACCGTCCATCCGTCCCAATCTGTCGGTGTTTTGATCATTATCAAACGTCAAATCGCGTCCGGCCTGTTGATCTTGCATCGAAACGCATGAGTCATTCTGCGGCCTTTCCACCGGCGAGAAATTCACCGACATGTCGACCATGCCCTGCCCGTTCGTGGCCGCGTCCCTCTCGCTGTTCGTGACCCCGTACGCCTCTTCCGGGACCGTTGCCGCCATATGGATCGAACCGCTGTTGCCCCCGTCCTCCCCGGCGGAGACCCTCTCGGCCAGCTGGACGACGCCGCTCCTCCCCTCCTCCCCCGCCATCTTGGCTCACTATCTGACGCTGTCACCAATCAGTGGAACCTTGTTTGATCAGGAATGAATGGATCGGTCAAGGCGTTCAAATCTCTTCTAATCGAGTCCAATATTGATATTGTTGCAGTCCAAGTCCTTGATCGAGTGCGCTAGGCGGTGCCCAAGTTGATGTTCGTTTCGAAGATAAACTTCGGATTTTGATCACTGGATCAATGAATGCTTTTGGATTTTGGGATCGGATGGGATCGGATGGGATTGCGGAGATTGAACCATTTGATGTTTTTTTAAAACGATTATTTTTTGAAACGAAATAAAAGAGAATTGGCCGTGCACAATCCTCTCGCCACCCTCTCTCCATTTCCGTTCTCATCATCGTCGTGCAAGAGGCGAGACAGTCTCGATTGCTCGCTTGCTCCGTACAGGATGCGTCTCGTGAGAACGAGTGGCGAGGCTCTGCAGTCGCTCGCGCATTGGCCGTTCACGCACGCGGGAACCGCTGTGGTGCTGGTGAGCTGCTCGCTGATTATCGCTGCCACGTTTACCGCGTTGCTGGTGTGCCACCATGATGAAAACTGTGCTAGCGACGCGTGGCCCGAGTCAGTGTTTGGGCCGCAGCGAGAATTTGAGAAAAACAACGACAATGAAACTGCCCAAGGCTGGTGTGAGATGAAAGAGGCTGATGTGCTACTGGAACAAGATGCCAACGCGCTAAGCAACCTGGGTTTCTGCGGCTTTGGACTACTTGCTATCGCGTGTGGAGTAGGCGACGCCATCCGAGAAAGCAGCGTCGCTCCAATTTTAGCCCGGCGTTCTCCCGTTTACGGCTCTAAAGGCGATTACGTAGAGAGTGTGCGCCGCAACCACCTTTCTACGTTTCCCGTCTTTTCTATATTGTATGGTCTTTCATCCGTCTTTCTCGGCATTGGCAGCTTCATGTTGCATGCGTACACGTCTGATCTAAACCAGGTTTTGGACGTAGGTGGCATTTTTGTTGCCCTTGCTGCACCGATGTGGTACACGGCGCTGTTGTTGCTTGATGTCAACGCAGGCCGAAAACGCATTTTGTTCGCACGTGCTCTCGTCATTTGTGGGTTGATTCTTACTGACGTCCTCATGGTGGTATACAAATGGGAGATTGGGACTATGGCGGCCATGCTGGGCATGATCGCAGCGATTGCAATTGTCACCCTCGGTGTGACTGTCCTTCGAAACTCGAGGTGGAGTGGAAAAGTTTACCGCCCCCAGGCAAAGTGGCATTTTCGTGGCTGGCGCTTCCTCTTGCTTGCAGTTTTGTCTCTGGTAATCGGGTTTATCTGCTGGCAGCTCGATAAAACAGGCGTGTGGTGCAACCCTACGTCGTTTTTCCAAGGACATAGCTTGTGGCATCTTTTCTGTGGCCTCGCACTTCTTTTTACCTATTTGTTCCTGCGCTCGGAGGTTGTCATGTATTCAGAAGATTTAGAAAACGAAAGCTCTGGAGAAAAGCTGGTGGAGGAGAAAGAGGTCCAAGGTCCGACATCCTTGAAGAGGAACCTGGAAGAGCGAGAAACTAGTGGTGCGATTAATCTCGTGTAATTCATTACTTTTTCGAAACTTTGAAAACTGTCTATAAAAAGGAAAAAAAAGACCTATCTAGTAGATGCGATAAACCGCGGGTAATCATCAATCGTTGTCTCTAAGAAACCCCAGCGTGGGTTGCCCCACCTCGTTAAAGCGCAAACTTGCGTCTCGATGTATCCATCTCTCCTCGTTTGTGAATCCACTCATACTGCCCGTGCTTGGTGTCAAAGCAATCAAGCATGAGCCACTTGAGTTTAAGCGTAAAGCGAGGGCCAATTTCTTGCAGATTCGTTTTTTGGAAATCATTGGCAAACTGATACCTGTGGTGGCGAACAAAGATAAAGTCACGCTGGTTGTGAAACGTAACTACATTGCGACCTCGAAACTGCGGATTGTGCGGGAACAGAGAGCCGAGAAAACGACCGACCCTCTGCCCGATGCGTGTCTGGAAGCGGTTCAAGATGATTTCCGGGATGTGGCCCGAATTGGCGGCATGGCCTCGGATATCTTGGTGATGTGTAATGTTTGAGACTTTGAAGAGCGCGGACGGCCCTAAGGGGAGATGGATGAGTAAGGCTTGGTTGCATTCCTTTTTCTTTTCACCAAGCACGATCAAGTGGGTAAACCCTTTGTTTCCGGCCCATTTGCAAATGTCTGTAAGCTCAAAGGACCGACGTTTATAGAAAAATGAGTTGGGAATCATCATCATCAAATCAGCGATGAAACCGAATAAATGGGACGACGGCCTCGGCCTCGTCGTAATCATTACCTTGGCCTCTTTTTCGCTCCGAAAGTACGTCGCAAATTCATCATCTGCCTGCTCGTTCAGTACCTCTTCGTCACCCGGCGCCACGACCGTCTCGTCCGCCTCGCGCATCGAGTCGAGCGTCCGCGGCGCCTTCTTCGGTGGGGCATCAGCACCAAGCTCCTCTCGCTCCAGCTTGCGCTTCAATCGCGCCGCCTTCTTCGCCTGCTCCTTTTCCGACTTGCGCTTGCGGTACACCTCCTGCCGCTTGACTTTATTCTTAATCTCGGGCGCCATGGTTCCTGCCCAGCCACTCGAACCGAGCCGCCGCGAATCCCACTATACCACGACACTTTCCACCCACCCAGCGAAACAATACGAGCACTCAAAACCAACCAACCAACCAACCAACCCACCACCGAAATGGCGCTGCCGCCCAGCCCCCGTCGTCACCCCTTCAAGTTGACGTGCCACAAGAACCAAAGCCTTTTATTGAAGAAACCCATCAAAGAAACTCAATTTGTAAAGAAAGAAAGAAAGAAAGAAACCCATCAAAGAAACTCAATTTGTTTAAAGAAAGAAAGAAACCCATAGAAGAAACTCAACATGTTCAAAGAAAGAAAGAAACTAAAAAAAGAAACTCAATTTGTGCAGTCGCGTGCTCTTGTTGTTGAACAATTTTGCCAATCTGTTTGGCTCTTGATTAAAGAAGATGATGATGATGATGATGATGGTGTTGTGGTTGATCGCAGCGGGGTGCGCGGCGTACGCGCTGCTCCGTGTGGCGGCGATCGCTCGAGGAAAGCTGCGTGGCGATGCGCGTGGCGAGAGAGAGGTTCGCATGGGCGGGAGGATTGCTCATAGAGGAGGGAGAGAGCATACGCCGGAGAACACGTTGATCGCGTTTGAGAACAGCTCGAATGGGGTGGCAGACTGCTTGGAGCTCGATGTGTGGCTGACAAAAGATAATGAAGTGGTGGTGTTTCATGATGGGCATTTAGTAAGTGGGTTTTTTAACCGTTCGTCCTTTGAAAAAATGCTGACTTTAGTTCTTGGTTGTAGGAGCGCATGTGCGGAACGCCTGGGCACGTGAACGATTTCAATTATTTAGACCTTCCTGCGATTAAAAAGCAAGCTTCAGAAGGTTTTGATCAAGGCGCTTCCATTTCAAGCACGCCGGAAAGGGCACGTATCCCGCTGTTAAAAGACGTCTTGGATCTTGTTGTCCGTCAAAATCACGTAAAGTTGTTGATCGAGTTCAAACAAGAGTCTGAGCTGTTGGCGCTCACCGTTTTACAGCTGCTAACCGAACGTGGCCTACATGATCAAGGGCGCGTAGTATGGTTTTCTCTAAAGTACAACACAAATCAGATCCTGCGCCAGGTCGCTCCAGAGATTCCCTCTAGCCCTTCTGTCTCCGAAATTGCGCTTTATCTAACCCTGTACAAGGCGGGCCTATTGGATCTTATTCACATTCCCCATAAAGGCTTTGGTCTTGTGCCAGGTTTAGAAGTTGAAGCTGCTGACGCGTTTCTTCAAAAGTCTACTTACCTTGGCCTGTTACCAGACTTTGTGCGCCTTAGGCTGCTTCGCACAGCGGTCGCCCTTGTAGATTTGACGATATTTGACGCCATGAAACAACGGGGCATTGAATGCTGGGTTTTGGGCGTCAATTGTGAGAAGACCTTGTCAAAAGCCAAGGACCATGGAGCGCATGGGTATATCACTGATCGTCCCGAGTGGCTGACTAGTGTTCTTGCGACTTGATGTTTTCTTTCTTTCTTTCTTTCTTCTTTCTTTACACTAAAAATATTCAATACTGTTCTTCCTTTTTTCTCCCCTCACTCCCTTTCTTCATTCATTCACTCTATCATCAGCGAAAAGCACATTTTTTACCATGAAATGAGAGCATGGCATCTTGGCCTCGATCCTTGCTGTGTCTCTCTTTCGACTGCGTCGGGTCAATGAGAGAACGGACAATTTTGTCAAGCTCTGCAACTCGCGGCGACAAACAATCGGCGTTATTCTGTTGCTGCTCAGCCACATGCCTTTGATGGAGCTCCCAGTGCTGCTTTTGCTTTTCAACTTCTTCCATAGAAGGTTTTAGATGAACCGTCATCCAATCATCCCCAGCAAACACATTGCCACGGACTTTGTGCGGCATGCTGTTCCATTTTTCCTCCTCACTTTTTTCTTCGCCTTCACCATCTCGTGCTTGATGGCTCGTCGACTCCCCATTTGCTTCAAGCTCTGCTTTTTGCACCTCCTGTTCAATGCTTTTCCGCTGTTTCAGCTTTTGCATGCGCAGCACTTGATCAAATTCTTCCAGCAAGCCAGCATGCAAATACGATAGAGAAGGAGGTGCTCGCGGGTAGTGCACGTGCATGGTCGAGGTCTGGTACAAAAGAAATCGTGACCGCCACGCATACTTGATGGCGGCAATGCGTTTGATGTGATTCAACACCATCGGCGAGAGTACGTGAATAATGCTGGGGACTGGAAGGCGAATGATTTCCACTGCAGTTTCCGACACGTGATAAAAATGTTTTTCCAGAGCTCGCCTACGCTCTCTGGCTCTTTCTTCAACACTGGATTTTTCTTGGGCCTGCAGTAAATCCGACTTTTGCTGCTGCAATGATTGCTGGCTTGCGGCCAACTGACGTTCTCGCTCGGCCTGGGCATGAAGAACATTCGATTCGCCAAACGATTCATTTTCCGTGATTCTCGAAACAACGATATTGGCTTTGTCTTTCAAGAGAACCTTGCAGGTGCCAGAGAGAACTATGCACAACGAATCGTCCTGGGGAATTCGATTTCCTCGCTGGTACTTTTCAAGTTGTGCGTGGAACATGATATGCACCAATTCCTTTGTGACCGCCTTTTCTAGGACAAAAGACTGCTTGACACATGCAAGCATGCCGTACAATCGCGCACCCACCGGCCAGTACCGCCGGTAGGAGTGCTTTGGAATCGAAATTAGAACGCAATTTTCCACCGCTTTAGTGGTCCAAGGCTGAGGAATTGTCAGTGCGACGGCCAGCTCTTGGAGGACGTCGCCTCGCCTGAGAAAACGAGTGGCGTCTGACGCCATTGCGCCGGAACCACCAGGAGTGTCGTGGTCGCCAATGAATTGCTTTGCCACGCCTTTGATAATAATCAAGACGTCCTTGGCTAAGTCGCCTCGTTGCACGATGGTGTTGCCAGCAGATACGGACCGAAGATTCATTTCGACACACAGCTCGCGGAACTGGGCCTCCCCAGCCACCTCGACCAATTTTTCACAGACGGGCAAATCCTTAACCATGTTGCTAAAGCCTCGAATCCGCTCGATACCATTTAGACTTGAGTGATTGCTGTCAAAGTTGGGTATGTCGTCTGTGCCAGCACGTTTCGAAAGCGCAGGCTGGAAAATAATTCGGTCCGAAAACTCTTTCAGAGTAAGGTTGTACGAGTCCTTGGTCAGGAAGAGCAACACCGAGGGCTCGGTACAGACCGCACTCGCGCTCCGGGGCGCATCCTCTACGAGGGCAAGCTCGCCAAAGCAGTCCCCTGGGCCTAATTCGACCAGAAAACGCCCATAATGCCGAACTAGAGTCTGTTGATAATCGGTATCATTGTTTCCCTTGCGGAGCGGCCGGGAACGGAATTTAACCACGCCGTGCACTTTGTTTTTCTTGTGCACCCGAACCACACCCTGAAGGATCACAAACAGGCGGTCCCCCTCTTGCCCTTGTGTAAACACCGCCATACCTGCTGGTACATGTGTAACCTGAAAGAGGCCGCAGAGCCTGCTTAGCAGCTTGTTGTCGCGCGAAATTTGCTTGAGAAATTGTATACGCAAAAGCTGCTGCTCTAATGTGAACACTTCTACACTAGTCCTGTCACGTTGGCTCTTGCTAGCAACATTTTGTACCAAATCAGAAACGACAAGAGTAGAGTGATTTCGAACAATCTGTTCCAAAAACGACTTGGTCAAAACCACAAGCTTGGTGTCGCCCCGCGCCAGAGCTGTCGATCTGCGATACCAGCGAACTTTGCGCTCGTGCTCTTGCGCCCGCTCAATGTCAAATTCTGAAACAGTGGCACCAAGAGAAAGACAGTCCACGCACGTGCCAAACATCTCAAGGTATTGCATCGCGTCAGCCGCTGAAACGCCCTTAAACTCGGCTCTTAATTGACGCTCTTCTTTTTGTACTGGCTCGAAATCGTCGTCATTAGCGTCCGGGTCGTCCAAGTCAGACTCTTCTGTTTCGCTCCAGTCAGACCCCGACATTGAATTTTCTGACGAGCTTGCACTTGCACTGTAGCTTTCATCAGCATTTGGTTTTTTCCCCAAACCCAGCTCGTCTGCATTTCCTGTATCAACCCGCTGGCTTGCTGCAACCGCATGGTCCAGATCTCTTTGAAAATCATTCATCGATGAGACGCTGCT
>JACKZZ010017590.1_pt1 | contig 13700 bp, 8 predicted proteins | sample 8027871 | NCBI WGS metagenome assembly JACKZZ01 (sample SAMN15724774, study PRJNA655200) | protist metagenome | isolation source: fluorescence activated cell sorting (FACS) single amplified genomes of... | place: USA: West Boothbay Harbor, Gulf of Maine | collected 2000-07-19
CAATTGTTGTCCAAGCAGTAGCAATTTCAAAGCGTTTTACAAAGTACAAGAAATGTCGACAGTAGCGCACTTATATTAAATTTATATGGTATAGCAAACAAAGATGCGACTTCCGGTGTCACTCGATTCAAGTAAGCGAACATGCTTCATTGCTTTACCTAATGTTGCAATTCGTGCATTGTTTGGTCAACGAAGGCCAGCGGGTGTGGTTGCGTTAAAAATGAAGTGGGGTGGGAAAGTGGCTTTCGTTAGTTTCGCAGGGCATATATCATCGCGCGCTTTTGTCGAAGTTCCAACTGCGTTTTCACACACAATTGGCCTAGCGGACGACATACAAGCTGCAGGGGATGCTCCACTGTTTGTAATTTTGAACAAAGTTGACTATGCCCCGAAAATACACTCCATCACACTAGATCCAGTCAGTGAAGATGACTGGGAAATTATAGAAAGGAATGCTGGATTTTTAGAAAATTCTTTATTGGACCAAATTAGTACTGTATATAACGGCTTGATTTTTCCTATTTGGATTGAAGGCCAGATGCTTGTTCGATTAAAAGCTACTTTGAACAGCCCAAACTCGTGTGAGTTGCTAGCTAGAGACTCGGAGGTAATAATCGCGCCTCGTGTTAGAAAAAAAAAACGCTCGGAACAACAAAAAGTATTGGCGAAACCGGACCATGTTGAGAATATTGGGAAAAAACGCAACATAACAGAATTAAAAGTGCTGCCATGTGACAATGAAAAATATGCAGGTCCAGCAATATGCGATGGATGGAGAGGAAATACGCAAGCATATTTGAATCCTAAGACGCTAGACCGTGTAGCAGGAGACAGTGATAATAAGGAAGATAGTGAGTATAATGATGAAAAAAATTGTAGCAAGATTAGAAAAGATAATAATGGAACAGGTAAAGGGAAGTCTTGGGGTGGTCGATACAAACCTCTACTAGGGTCGATTCTAGCAGTTTCTGGTGCAGAGAATATCGACGAAATAAGAAACAAAGATAATCACACTGGTTTTACTGAGCAATACGGTGATACAATCGTATTATTATTTCCTGATGAATCTGTGCCGGAAGATTATATTAGCATTCCATGGGCAACACGTATCAGATGTAAACTTGAAATTTTCAAAGTCATTAAAGTTGCAACACTAATCTCAACCATACCTAAAAAAGCATCAAATAAGGTTGACATATTTTTACATCCAATACATTTCGAATTAGAAAATAAAGATATTATTCTTTCAAAAGAGGCTACGGATGTAAAACGAAGTAAGGAAATGATACACGACAAGGGTAATAATAATGGCAATGATAATAGCACCCCCCCCATACTGGATCAATTAACTGATACATCATCAATTTTATTAGCTGGTAAACTTAGCAATGCGTACAACCTAAATGCAAGTACTGTTATTGATTCATTTTGGAACTCTGTAAATGATATGGAAGATAAACAAAAATTTTACGTAGACGACGATAATAATTACACGTATGGTGGGGGTTTGATATTATCACATGGCAGTATCATAGTTTTGAAGGTAAAAGCTGGTTTTGCACCTCAGGCATTTCAAGTTGGATTAATGATTAAAAAGACAAATGATTTTGGGAATAATACTTTGCAGTCAGCATGGAATGATACTTTTGAGTCAGCTGGTGGTAGACATGCCGAAAAGCGTGGTTGTGTAAATAGGGTGAGCCAACATGGAAAGGATATTGAAGAAAAGAATGTTTGGAGAATTATATGCTCAAAGAAGTCGTACGAGGAAAATAGATCATTGTTGCCCAATGTACAACTTGGGATTGCTACGAAGATTAAGGTTCCAACGCACATAATTTGCGATTCATTTTACAGTGGCACATCTCCGTCACATATTGGAGCAAGAGATGAAATATTAAACAAAGCGTGGTTGCAACTAGCTCCTAGAATTGTCCCAGAGGCGATTGCAATTCGCAACATGTTGGGCACCCCCCCGCCAGGACACTTGTTAATCACTGGTGGTAATTCTACTGGCAAAACAACCTTTGTATCAGCATTGGCATGGAAATTTAGGCATGATCGCTCCTGTTTGGCGCGAACAATTAAAATTAAATGTCGTAGCCTAGTTGGGAAAAAAACTTTAGATGTTCGCAATGCAATAAAAAAAGCATTGGATGATGCAACTCAGAAGGGACCTTCGTTAGTTATATTTGATGATATTGATGCATTAATGCCTGTATCGGAAGGTGGAGAGCCGGAAAATGTTCAAGCATCAAGGTTGGCAGAGGATTTATCCGATATGTTAATAGAATTGTCGAGAATTATGGAGCAAAAGATGCAACAACCCAAGAGCAACCCGTATGAGCATGACAATATGGGTGGTGTTGCTATAGTAGCAACTGCGAAACGCAAAGGCGCGCTTCACCCATCTTTGCAAAGGTGTGGTATTATAGATGCCGCTCTAGCACTGGATCCACCGGATGCACGTGGCCGTGGTGATATTATTGATGCATTATTAGATAAGACACTGATAGAAAATGGTTACGAAACATCACATAACGTTATTCAGAACAATCATCAATATTTGGAAGATGGCCATGCTCATATAAATGGCGAGGAAATAGACACTTTAGAATTGGGTAGTTTGACTGAAGGTTACATGCCTGGCGATTTATGTTTACTTGTAAAGCGGGCTAGACTGATTGCTTCATTAGAACGGGTCAAGGCGCATAATAAAAATATTGAAAGCACAAATTGTTTTTTAGGGTTAGATTATCTTAAGAAACACAACGTTTTACCCCGACAAGAGCATTTTGACGAAGCTATGGCGGGGTATAAACCCGCAGCTCTCAAGAGTGTCAAATTATTTACATCTGATGTTCAATGGTCGGATGTTGGTGGATTAGATGCAATTCGTCATACGTTGAAAGACACACTGCAATTACCAACCCTTTTTGCACCATTATTTTCAAGGGCACCGATTAAGTTACCATCTGGTGTGTGCCTATTTGGCCCACCAGGATGTGGAAAAACACTTTTAGCTGGTGCAGTTGCAAATGAATGTGGGCTTAATTTTATTAGCGTAAAGGGTCCTGAAATTTTAAATAAATATATCGGTGGTAGTGAGGAAAATGTTCGGAATTTATTTGCTCGCGCAGCTGCAGCAGCGCCATCAATTTTATTCTTTGATGAGTTCGATTCCGTTGCTCCAAGGCGTGGGGCAGATTCAACTGGGGTAACAGACCGTGTTGTAAATCAATTATTAACGTTTTTAGATGGGGTGGAAGACCGTAATGGCGTTTATGTAATGGCAGCTACAAGTCGCCCTGACATGATTGATCCTGCGCTTTTACGCCCGGGGCGGTTAGATAAATCACTTTATTGCGGTTTTCCAAACGAAAAGGAACGCCAATCAATTTTTGAAACTATTGCAACAAAAATGGGACTACCAAGAGAAGTCTTTAAAATTTTTCCAAGATTGGCACAAAAATATCCATTATTTACAGGCGCTGACATACAGGCAGCTCTTTATACGGCCCAATTATCTTCTATTCATGAATCAACGCCGTCAATGGAAGATTTACGAAAATTGGAAATTGAAGATCATAGAATGATGCCGAGGAAAGAAAACATTGTAACGACAAAACACATTGTTGACGCATGTAATGCTGCAAGACCATCTGTATCTCTTCAAGATCGTCGTATGTACAATAAAATATATCAAAAATATTTATCAGATCGCGGTCAAGATCAGAAAAGTCCAAAGGAAATGAATACCGACATTTCTGATAAAGAGGTGAGGTTTGGGTATGACGTAAAGAAACAACGGACTGCATTGGCATAGATGTTGAAAGAATAACTGGAAGAACATACTTCGTACGACCTCGTAATATTTATACGACTCGTAATATTTTAAAAAATATCATAATAAAAGTTTAATTATACAGTCAAATGTATTTTTATCTTTTATACTCTCATTAATTATATTGTTATTCTCATTAATTATAAAGTTATCAATTGTTGTTTTATAGTAAGAATGTTTTGGGATAGTTAAGGTATTTTATATATATATATACTCAGATTACAAGTAGGTAAAAAATTACACACACGAATATTACAGATTTATTTTAAAGCTGAGAAACATGCGCATATTGCTTTAGTGTATACGGAAAAAAAATTCTGCAACCTACTTTACAATATATGCGTAAAATTGTAAAGCACTATTGTGAATTATTCCAAGTGTTAAATTGGTGCTGTTGATTATCATTTCCATCAAATACAGTCGCATTATCCATTCCGTGATGATTAACATACAAATTTTGATGTGTAGCACCATTCATATTCATATGATAATGTTGCTGCACATTTACAGAATTAAATTGCAAGCTTCCATTGCTATTATTGTTGTTGTTAAAAGCCAAAGCTTCGTTGCTGCTATTACTACTATTATCATTGAATTGTAATTGATATGGCGAGCTACTACCATTTACATTGTTTTGCATATTGTTGTCGTATGAAATAAACCTATTATTATTTCTTAAGGGGGAAGCACGTCTTGGTTTCCATGGCGATGTATTATGCCAGACAGCGTCATACTTTTTTGCTGGAAAATTTGTTGAATTGCGCTTAATAATTTCTGGTGTAGTTGGAATATTTTTTGACATAAAATTAAATTGTATTGACTGGCCACCTGGGGTTGTCCACGTGGCATCAAAGCGTTTCCCCGACGTCGCGTTTTCTATTTTAATTCTTTCAGGCGTGCTACTAATACTATTTGGAGAGTTGCTGTGTTTATCAGATTTTTTTTGTTTACTAGCGGAAATGGAAGAATTAGGAATTGACTTTGAAGTAGATCTTGATCTCTGGAGTCTCTGATTAAGTAGTGTTTGCAAGTCCACCGTAGAAACATCATCTAAACTATCAACATCTAAATTGAGTTTTTTTTTTGGTGTTATTAACAAGTTTGGTTTAGCCAGGTCGTTGTTATTACCGCTGTCACGTTTGGCACATTTCGTTTCAACATCCATTGCTTTGCTATTATTTACAAATTCCATTTGGAAAAAATAGGCCGCCTGCTACTTAAATAGGTGATTTATATAAATTATTTGTTTCTATTTGATCTACTATGTTGTCATTGCGGTGAACCATGCAACTTTTAACCAGTAACAGTGCCAATCTTGATAATAATAATTGGCAATAATAATGTGCTAATAATAAATATGATAGTGGTAAGTATAGTAATAATAATAATGTATTATTATTATTATTTATATTTAAAATAACACAACAACAAATAATAATATGCATATATTATTAGAATAAATAATAAAAAAAAAAATTATTTGTTGGGAAAATAATCGTTTTTTTGCGATTTTATAACGTCGTAGTGCTGTTTGCATATAAATTATTCACTTTTGATAACTACACAAGGACTTGAAAATTATTTTTTTTTTATTTTGCGAATAATAATAGTTGCAGTTGTTGTTGATTTGTGCATTTAGTTTGTTGATATATCAAGGTGCTGAAATTAGTACCTGAAATTAGTACCTGAAATTAGTACCTGAAATTAGAACCTGAAATTACGGTAGCTTACATAATAATATTTAGTAATAATGAACAATGATATATTGAAATATATGAAGTCGTAATATGTAAGAAAACCCATTCTAATGAATTAATCGTTCAGAAATTTTATTGGATCATCCTTATTTTCATAGTAATTCTTGTTTTGTTAAATTTCGTTCTTCTGCGTTATTAGATAAGTTAGGGAGGAATATAATAATAATAATAAAATAATAATAATTTAATAATAATTAATAATACAATAATAAATAATAATAATAATAATAATAATCTAAATTATTAAAATAATAATAATAATAATAATAATAATAAAATAATTAATAATAATAAATACAAATTGCTGATGATGTGGCATGGTTGTTTTTTGTTGCTGCACGTCGTCGTTTATTATTTTAAATTGCTACTTCTCTTCGATTTAATATTCCACATTACGTATTTGTAAATATTTTGATATGAATTTGCGATAAATTTGTAAAATATGAGTGTGAATGCCGTGCTTCCAAGACGAATAAGGTTAAGAAATAACCCACCAAATAAATGTAAAATATTGTATTATATACAAAATGAAATAGTTATTATTTATAAGCCTCCTGATATTAAAATTGGTAGAGGTGGTGATATTGTTTACCATGATGATAAAACTAATGACGGTGAATTAACTGTTGCTAAATTAATCTATAGTACAATTTTGAAAGACGAGAACGAGACAGTTGATAAAATACGATGGATTCACCGACTGGATATGGCAACTTCTGGCGTCTTATGTGTCGGTTTATCAAAAGCCTCTGCTAGAATAGTCCAAAGCTTATTTGAAACACACAAGGTACGGAAGGTATATGTTGCCTTAATAAAAGGCACGTTAGAACGAGATAAAAAAAAAGAAATTTTACTAGCGCAAAACAATATCCCAGGATTGCTGGATTCATTTGTTGGAAAGAGGAAGCGCAGCAACCATAAAAAAGAATCAATTATAGATAGAACATTTTGGACGTTTGATAAACTAGAAGAACAAGAAGTGTTGTATATTGATAGAAATATTGTTCGGGACGAACACGATAGTTTTAAGATGACAACACCAAAATATACGGGATCATCAAATGTAATCATGAGCACGAGCATAGATGACAAGTTTAATGAGAAAGTGTTCTCTGAAGGAAATATTGTTACAAATAGCGGAAATAGTATTGAAAATGTGGGCCGAATAGCAAGAACTAAAGTAAAAGTTTTAAAGCATTTTGAATTCGAAGGGATTAAGTGCACTAAAGTTGCATTAGTTCCGATTACTGGCAGACGACATCAACTCAGGGTACACATGAAATCTATTGGGCATCCCATTCTTGGTGATTATACTTATGATCGTGAATTTTGCGTAAAACATGATCTACTGCGAATGTATTTACATTCAAAAAGTTTGAAAATCCCAGTAAAGGAATACAAATATATCAAACACCGTGGGAAATGCAAAGATTTAAAACTTGCTTTATTAAATGAGATAGACATCGAAATTGAAGATGATTTTTAAAAAGATAGATTTTTTTGAAGAATTTTTGAATTTCTTGATGGCCATGATTATAAATATGTATAATATTTACTTATATCTAGTATATATTGGTATATATTATGCACTTACTCAATAATTATTTATTGTTAATATTTAAAGTGAATAATATATATATATATTATAATGCACTTACTCTTTAATTTAATAAATATATGAATGTAAAATTTTCATCGACTAGACCTACATCTATCATTAAAATAAAATTTTATATACCCCTGTAAATGATAAATTCATACATATATATTATACCAAATATATTTTGGTTAATGCCTATTACATATCTACTTCGACTACATCTACGTCCATATAGTAAACTTGTACCTTTGGGGTTAATATTCGTATGAAAGTGACTCAGAAGAAGACGTGTTATCTCGATTCCGAGCTGTAAAATGTTGTGATTTCTCGTGTATTTTTTTTGGCGCGCTTTTGCATTCTTTGCTCTTACTCTGGTTGCTATATTGTCAGAACCTGACGTGGATTCACAATCGTTAGAGACATGATTATATATATATATTATATCTTATATAGATTATTGAGTAAGTGCATTATATCTTATATCTTATATATCTTCTATATAAAATTTTTATTTATATAACTTAATGAGTAAGAATTAATTATATATGAATAATATATATTTTTATCTTACACTCATTTAATTTTGTACTCGTAATAAATATTTAAATTTTATACCTGTGATTAATAATAATATACCGTTACTCGTAGAATGTGCATGAATGTGAAATTTTCATAACAAGGGTGTATGAAGTATCTGCCGTATAAGAAAACATTTAAGCTGAATGCGTCCCATTTTTATTTAAAAACTAATGATAAAGCTCTAAATAATAATTTATAATATGTAACTTCTATATTATATATAAAAAAAGTTTGAAGTTAGCTCTAATAATTTAAATATATATGTTATATATGTAACTAGCAAAGCCAATATTTTAACCACAATGGTCAAACAGAACAACTCGTTGGCCATAGACACTGATACTGTTAATATTTCAACAACTAACACCACATTGAACAATCAGGTGAATGTAGACAACATTGCAACCCCAATGAAATCGAACAAACGAAGAAAAAATAAAACTTACACCCAGACCCTAAAAAATCACGCAAAACCCAGACTCAAAATTTAGACATTTTGTCTTCCACTGAGTCACCTTCATATGAATATTAATTCACACTCCAAAGACAATAAATATACATATATTAAACTTAAGAACTATTTATATATATCCTTATATTAAAATTTTTATTTATAATTTAATGAGTAAAAGATAACTTACTATTTAGCTCTAACATGGATTCGTTGCACAATATGAAGTCACATTTATATATTCATATAATTCAACGCCAAATGCCTCTGTATAATTTATCATTGAACGATTTGGTTCGCCACCGACAGTGACGAAATAAGACGGATCTGTTTTCAAAATGTCTAATATTTCCGTATAAATGTTTTGAAATTTTTGCGGCGTTGTCGATCCAGCAATAGTCACATTTTTGAACGCACCCAAATTTAAAGCACCATGATGCTCACTGAGTTTTCGATCAGCTAAAAATTCCATCGTTCTATTAGTAACACAACAAACTTGACATTGTTCTACATGTATTGTTTCCCAACCAGCAACTTGCGATGATACAGTGCCATCAATTATTTTTTCAGCTAATTGTTCTAATTTGTATCCTTGTTTCCTGCAGTAGTTTGATGCATCTTCTATTCCAGAGTTAGGGCAATATTGATTCGTTGGTGTACATTTTCTACAATGGTCATTTCGATATATGTTTTGTAGAACATCAAACATTATATGCTCGTCAAGACCAGCTATTGGATTGCATGGTGTACATGGATTTTTTAAAGAGCATGTAGCGCCTTCCCCATATAAACAGTCTCTTCCATTACCAACACGTTTACCACCTTTTTCTGAATACACGCACGTATTTAATATAAGAGCAGATTTTTTTAAACTCGATAAGGGAAGTTTTGTAGTTGGCGGAAGGAAGTTAAAAGCAACTGCTAGTATCATAAAAACTCCAACTGCCGATATGGCATTGTTTCCCGCTTTAACTGTGCGTTTTTCTAATAATCGCGTGAATACATATATGCAAAGGGCACCTAAAGCAACAGCTGATAAGCAATAAACTGTATTGGTCCTGAGTGCTTCTAAATCACCATAGTGCCGTGTTTCAATTTGAAAAGCACGATGACGTTCTGTCCAATAAGCACTTGCATAGGAAGATGTGGATGAGGCGCCACTCATTATATAACGCGATTCTTTTGCTTTATAGAAGTATATTTCTGAGCATGTGTCTGCTTGCGACAATTTTTATAGCTGCTTCGTTACATATATGTATGCAAACTGTGTTTGTGATTTCAACACGCGGAAAAGGTAATAATAATAATAATAATAATTAACAATAATCATCATCATCATAATAATAATATAATAATTAACTAATATATAATAGTACAGTGGTACAAATCAAATACTACACTCTAACTAAAAAAAAATTTTATTATTATTATTATTATTATTATTATTGAAATTATTATATTTAATTTAAATTAATTGTAATAATGCATACTACTACATTACAAGTCTTGCAAGTCTTGCATTTATAACACTGCATCATGATGATTAATTTTGAAAAAAAAAGTCTGCTGTCGTGCTGTCGTACTTAAATCATCAACGGCGCTTTTCAGTAGTGTAAATCAAGTACATAGTCATCCTAGGTAAAAAATAACGACAACAACAAACATGATCCGTGAGGTACAATTAGTACATAGCTACTGTATAATAAATGTCCTCGGGCACCAGACGGACAAAATTACAATAGTCGTCTACTTTAAGTCCGTCGAGCTCATAGCATTAACCTTAAAATATACATAGTGATGCAATATTAATATGAAATACAAGAATAAAACACTTTACATACTATAATAAAGCTATATTATATCCGCAAAAGTTTTCGACAGTCGTCGTCTTTGAAATATGAGTTTATCATGAGTTTGTATATTTGAATGACTGACTATGAATGATTTTAGTTATCCATTTCCATGATGCATTAACCTTTTTTTGTAAGTATCTTATCGGAATAACATACAATGAATAATAAAATAATAATAATAATTAATAATAATATATTATTATTAATAAAAAAAAAATATTATAGAGTAGGTATAGTAAAAGTATAGTTATTATTTTTTATTATTATTAAATAATTATTATTAATAATAATACTACTAGTGCACTACTACTAATAAATAATAAATGATGATGAATTTATTACTACTACTACTTCACACATGTTCCTACCTTCTAAATCATTTATTCATTTCGTGTATTGTGATTAACCGAGGATATGCCCACCTCGGGGGTTACTTTTACAAGAAGATTACGTGTGCTGGCTTTTTAGATATATTACATCTACTGCGTGCCAGAAACAGCAAAAAATCTTATTTATTATCATTAACATATTATGTCGGAAGGAAAACTTAAAAAACAAATTAAGACTGCTGAAGTAAGTAAAACAGTTATGCGAAGTGCCCTTCTACGTTTATTGAAATCGTATGAGACAGATGGTGAAGAAAAACAGAAGTTTGCGCATGTTGAATATGACGCATTGGCATCATCTAGCGATATCATTAGGAAATACATTGAAGAAATTGGAATGTCGTCATCTGAAAACGCTGCTGTAAGTGGTAAGGCTGTTACAAATTTATATGATGTATTATCTGCCTTATCAACTACGACGGTACCACCAATAACTGTTGAGGCAAAGTTTTTGAAAAACATTCACAATATTCATGGTGTCGTTCGAGATACGATACATGAACTCAGTTCCCCTGAAAAATCTACCATATTTTCAAAATCAGAGTATGGACAAAAAAAGCTATTGTTAAAAAAATTCCAGGAAAAAAAAGTAATTGTTGCTGCCTTAAAAACTTTAAATATAATAAACTCAGAGTTTTTAAATTTTGACAGGCACTTAACTGCTGGAGATGTACAGGGTGCAACAACTATTTTAATCAACATTGGAAAAAAATACTTCCAAAAGAATACAAGTATTACTGCCATAATACCACCAAACAGTAAAATATTTCAAGTTGTAAAAGATCAATACGTACAGAAGAAAAACGAGATTCAATCAGAGTTGAACGGAATCTTCAGCACTTTTATTTCAATATCCAGTGATCCATGCGACAATGATACCAAAGACATATCTAGTATTAAAAATACTACCAACGATTTTAATGTAAATAAACTGTCCATAAAACAAACAGTCAAAGTGTCCTCTTCAACATTATATTTACACCAAATTTTTTTGTCATTCAGTTGCATGAATTTATTGTCCAATAAACTTCAAGCCTTTGCAAATAATGTATTAAAAACAATGATAATTCCATTAATTCAGAATCCTATTGCGTCAATTCATTTAAGTAAACGTACGTATTCCGATTTGAACGAAGAGTTTATCATTGCTATTGAATACAAGGAGGAAGCTGATGATTTAATTGCATATCATAATGATAAGGAATATACGCCAAATGAAATGCTTGAGCGCGTGATAAATATTGTAAATTTTATTTATGAAAAAATATTTAGTGTAAGTACAACTAGTACTGATGGTGAAAATGAAGCTGCACAAAAAGAAGCATTTGCATTGTTTAGTCACTATTTATGGAGGGGCACCAAAGAAATCAGTGGTTACGAGTCAAACAATGGACGCGAGGGACACATGGAAGGGTATTGTGGGATGTGTCCATTGTTATTGAAAGAGTTAAAATTGTTAGTGCCTCAAGAGCGTCTTTTAAAAGCAGAAGACATAGAAGCATTGCAACATATTTTTAAAGCATTTGAAGAGAAATTAGTTAACATCGGCTTTTTTCAAAAAAATATGGTTGGTCAAACGAAATTGGCCAAATATATAAATTCGTTAGATACAATGGAGGCTATGAAACGCCAAAGTGCGTTATTAGGTAGAGCTCGCTTAGTGATGATGGGCGATTATTTCAATTCTATAATTGTTGATGAAAATAATAATTATCACCCTGGAGAAGTCAATAATGATGCAACGAATGGAAATAAAAGTGATAGTTCTCTAAATTATATGACATATGCAGGTGATAATGACGAAAAACGTAACAATAGCAGCAGCAATATGGATAACAATGTAGATGGAGACAATGGTTATAAGCAGACAACAGTAGCATTTGTATTGGAAAAGATGGCAGTTACCGTATGCGTAAAAACGCTGATTTCCTATGCGCATGAAGCATTGCAAGAAATGAACGAATGTACACAGAAAGGCAAATGGGGTATTTGGTCCGCAGTGAAGGATATGTTTTCACTTTTTCGTGCAATAGTTCCATTTGTTCATCGCGAACAAATCAACAATATGCCACGTGTAGCTATGCTACATTACAATGATTGTTTGTACATTTGTCATCATTTGATGATTTTTGACCATATGTATGGTGAGCAACTACCAGCTTCGTATAGTGATAATGATAGTACTAAAATAACCAAAACAAATATGATTGATTTAGCATCACCGTTTCGTCAAATGGCTGGTCAAATTTATGCAAAAGAATTATTCAAACAACATGTAGAGATTTCAATGTTGATGAAGGATGTTGATGAAGAAAATCCAAACAATAAGGCGTCTGAATTATCTAAGAAAGGGACAGCAATGCATCTTTCGCGTTTGTTCAAGGTTTGGTCTGAAATATTGGATTTAAAAACTTTGAAACAAACTATTGGTTTACTTGTATCTAAAATACCAATTGCTTTGTTTCCTGATGTAATTTCTTATGTAAACAACCGGCAGGAAATAGAATTGTTTGAGAATTCAAGAAACATATGCCGTCCTAAAGAACTGCATTAAAAGTGGGTCTTGTCAAAGCTCGATTGGGTCGTTTTTAAATATTGATACATTTAATTATTGCTCAAGTCTATCATTGGCTTACGAGGGGAGTCCGGTAACCCCTCACGGAGCAAGGTGAATACCATTGGAAGTATTCTAACAAGTACATATATATACAAAGAAATATTCAAAAATCAAAAAAGACTAAATTATGTTAAGTACAACTCAAAACATATACTCTTTACTTTTGATAGGCAAAACAGGCATTTATCATTTATCATTTTAATTTACTCCCTAGCCGCTAGGTACTCTAGTAAGTATTAAAAAATCATAAAAAATAATTAATAATAATAATATTATTAGACTGCTCACACCACTAACACTATAATAAAGACATGCTGGCCCGCTGGCTGCATGCTGACAATTGGTTTTATAAAAATGAAATCTTGTTTAAGGTATTTCCCGTTTTAAGTTTCCAGCGTTGTATTAAGCTAAAGCACACAGCAGAACAACCCCGGTAAAGCACAGCCACCAAATGCTGTGCTGTGTTATACTCAAGCGCAGCATGGTCTCCTGAGTAAGTCCAAGGCACCTTTCTAGCCGCCATTGGTTTTAATTAATTTTAATTTTTTTTATTTAGTTAATATAATTGGAATAATAATAATTATACTGATAGAAAAAAAAATTAATTAAACTA
>JACKZZ010007340.1_pt1 | contig 13699 bp, 4 predicted proteins | sample 8027871 | NCBI WGS metagenome assembly JACKZZ01 (sample SAMN15724774, study PRJNA655200) | protist metagenome | isolation source: fluorescence activated cell sorting (FACS) single amplified genomes of... | place: USA: West Boothbay Harbor, Gulf of Maine | collected 2000-07-19
CTTGGGGCGCGGGCCGCAGTTGTGCTCGCTGCCCTTTAGGGCCGCGACCGCAAACTGCGGCCCACCACTTCCCCGCGGCCCTAAAGGGCCGCGGACAACTACTGTCGCCCGCGGCGGCCCGCAGGCTCCTGCGATAAGCATTGAAGGCGAAATCCGGTCTGCTATTTCGCAGCGGGGCATCCTTTCTAGCCCCCTGCATGACAAACTGGCCTCCTGGCCAAGAAGGTATGCGGAAAGCCGAAAACCCGCGAACCCTTCCGGGCAACCAAAGTCGGCCATTTCAGACGCGGCGGAGGTCCCGAATTGGCGCCCACAACCCCGGCCAAATCGGGATTTTGTGACATGCCTCCGCCCGCTTCTAGTGCGGCTTTTTTTTCACAATCTCGATGGTATGGCGCGACCACGCGCCCGCCGGACCGCCCTTGGCGGCCAGTTTGTAAGCCTGCCGAGGGTTCTCGATTTTTTGCAATTTTCGCTCTTTTTTCAGGTTTTTAGGTGGCCGAAGGGCTCCGGACATTTTCACCGACCGCAGCTGACTGGCAATTTTGGAGCCTGCGGAGGGATTGCGCTTTTGCGCATTTTTTTCTCTTTTTCCATTTTCTAAGTGGCCCGGGCGATCTGGACAAAGTCCGACGATTGCTTCCACCCACGTTATGAAGCAATTTTTTGCCATTTTTTTCCAACTTTTTCCAGTTACGAAGCGGCCCAAGGCTTCCGAACAGGTCGCGGACCTGCTGCTCCAACGCAGCTGCCCAGCGGGCGGAGCAAAAAATAGCCCGTCTCTTTTGCAGATACCAAGTGGGCCAGACCGCAAAAATGGTCTTTTTTCGCCTCCTCCCGCTTGGTTTCTGACGTTTTTGCGACATTTTTGACCTCCTGGCCATTTTCCCATCTGGTCCGCTTTTTTTCCCTTCTCCCGCTTCATTTCTGGCCATTTCCCTGACCTTCACTCCTCCCGGCGGTTGCCCTATATGGTAACGGCAACTGCCTTCGCGCTGCGTTTGCTAAGCAATATCGCAAGCGCGCAGAGCGCGCGCGCCGGCTTCGTGGGCCGGCGCGTGCTCTGCGCGCGCGCGCGCACGCATTTGGTTACCAGACTAGCGTCGACCTCCTCCTGCTGCTTTACGTGAAAAAATACTGGCGCTTCGGTTTTGAAATTGACGAAAGTTCCTTTTGGTTTTGATAAATTTGGATAAAATAGAGTGTGATTTTGTTGTCCTGTGAATCAGTTTATCTTCCCTGGCAAAAAGGTACTTAAACAAAAAAATTCCCGCAACGTTGGACTTTAATAATGTTGCGCAAATGTGGTCGACGTTCTCGTGCACTTTCTGTTTCGATGACACTTTTCTTCACCCCACCGACTCATTGAGGTTGCGAACAATCTGATCTTCCTCATCGGGCTCTTTCATTTCGAGCAGCCTCCAAGATCTCGTCGAGAAGGGTCGTGAGCTTTGTGTCATGAACTATGAGCATTTATTTGATCATCACAAAAAACCTAGCGATCTTTCACCGCGCTTCAATTCACCGACGCTGTTGTTGATCTACTTTTTTCATTTTCAGGCCTGTGCGTGTGTTCTTTTGATACGGCTTCTTTTACACAACAAGAAATAAAGGAGTGTGTAGACCGAACCAGAAAGAACACGCGAAGCGCAAAAGTTCCACCTGGTTCGGGTCGTGATTCTTTGATTGATACTCCCACAAAAGACTGTTGACATGGATTGAAACTGTTCATGTTGATTTCGCGTTTCAGCGCGAGAAATTCTTTCATCTTCTTCTCGCCAAAAAAGGTTCACTCAACACAAAAAAAGTCAACAGATTCTTGATTTTTCATTTCACACGAGCGTGGCAGCACATGCACACCCATATAAAATAAAAAAAAACCAAGAAAAAAAATTGCAGTATACTTACTGAATTTTTGGATGTGGAATAGTGCGCACGAGTTGGATTATGTGCTGTACACCGGTGATAGCTGATATAAGCTTGTACATGAGGTGAATTGTCTCTCATCGTGACACCATCGTGAGAAAGGTCAAATATTTTGATTGAACTGTGACAGGGCTTTTTATAAAAATACCATGTTCAACGTGCTGACGCGTTCATTATCATTGAGTTTCTCGTGGACGCTTTGTTAACGATGATCGATAGAGTGCAGAGGCACACACAGCTAAGGAGCCTCTACGCGTCGTGTTTACAATAATCCAATCGGGCCTTGATCTCACACGAAACGGCGGCTGCCCAAGTGATTTCTTGTTCTTCGGCTTATTTCCAAAGCTATTGCTAGTGCTCTTTCATACAAAATTGTAGGCTTCCTTGGGGAGTACTTAATTCTAAATGATGGCGCGGCATTGTATTTATCTTGATATTTATTCAAATTTATAGACCTGTTCCAATACCCTGCTAGGGGGCTTCTCGCGATAACGAATGATATAGTAATCGTGAAACACGGAATTAAGAAAGATCCGGTCGCGCACAACTGCGCATCAACAAGATGAGGTAAAAAATTTATATATTTTGTCGTTCACGTTCGCTGCTCTATGGTCGTTCATTGTTAAAAAAAGAATTCGTCCTCCAACAGTTTGTCTGTATTGGTGTCGGTCTGGAGGGAGCGTGCTAGCTTGTCATTCAGGCGCCGCAAGTTTGTACCTGTGAAGAAGAAAAAGCAATCTGTTTGTTTATAATTGTACGAGGAAAATGTTTTTTCGAAGTGAAACGAGAAAAGCAAGAGAAGTCGAAAAATCTCTCGAATGCAATAACATGAACAGATTCCAAACTTGTCGACAGGCTTTTGGGAATCTATCAACGCGTGAAATACCTTGCTCCCACAGTGGAGATTTGGTGTTCCAACATTTGTTGCACGCAGGCACCCCCGCGCGGTTCTTCTCAACCTTCTACTTTTTCCTGTGGCAGATTTATTTTCTGCGCATTCCCACTCCACTTGTTATTGTTTACGCGATTCCCCACTGGCATTTCGGCACCATGAAGAAAAGAGGCTATGGGGTGACTCGCCTTCCCATGCCCCACTTCCAGGCTGCTTTCCCACTGCCCCACCGCGGGGAAGGGGATGTCCTTCCACACTAATGGAAAGGTGCTTCCTCAATGCTGGGGCATGAACGGGGAACTCCGTTGTCATACATTAACATGATTACCACCCACGGGCACAGCTGCCCTCCATGGGCGATTCTGGCGGCTGTTTGGTGACAGACACGCCGGCATGGAAATGGGCGATACGCGGGGCGCAGAGCATTTCTCCGAAGGAACACAAATAACGAATGGGCGGGACAGCAAGAAAAGGAACACGCGAAGAAGACGTGTCATCGCCGAGGCCAGCCGGCACCGCGGCGCGCGAGCCATCGCACCGGCCGGCCTCGACGACTCCAAGCCCCGGGCCCGATGCCCTGGCGCCTAACAAAGAAAAACCAGGCGGGCGGTTCCATGCATTATGAACCAGTGGGCGTGGGGGAATGGTGCAGCTAGGGCAGCGATTCACGGGCATGGTACAGCGACTCCCTCCCTTACCCCAAACATGGCGTTTTCGCTCCAGCACCAGGCCGGAACCTTCCGTTCACCCGGCTCCAGGCCCTTGAGATCACCTGGCTTGCGGCAATGCACGGAACGGCCGGGAGCGACAAAGCCGGTGTACGTCCAGACCGCACATTGCTCGCCCTGCTTGGTTTTGGCGAGTTCGCATTTGTGCGAAAAGTGCCACAGTTCCAGAAACTTGTCCGACATGACTCTCGCCCAAAGCCCCCCCGTTTCCAGAACGTCGTACTCACTGCAGTCGTCCACCACAGACGCAGTACCGATCTCGTCGCGGTCTCCGGCTGCCGGGGCCGCAACAGCGGTTTCCGTACTTTCAACTTCGGCTTCATGCACTGCAAAAGTATGAGTTGTATCCCGACATCCGATACATACTAGTACAAATGGCATCACAAGAAACGATCCGAATCTATTGAAAAATGTAGTAATGTGTAATGCTGCAAAAGGGAAGAGAAGACGAGAGTTGTAATGCTGTGTCTTGCTGCAAAAGGGAAGAGATTGATAGTAGTACGGGCACGATACTTCCTTTTCTCAGCATAAGGGGCTTGAGCCACTTCGTCGTCGTCCCCTTCAACCTTCGAAGCAGTGGCTTTCATTTCCTTGTTCGTCTTATGCAGAGTGGACACCAAATATCCCAGAAAAAAGAAAATGAAAATGTTTACTTAGTGCAAACTTGTGTTGGAGAACATCGAGATCGAAGACAGCCTTGCCTGTCATGCAGAAAATGCCCCAGATGAAGCATTTTTCATTTTTACATATTTATACGCTTTGGTTTTCTATTTCTTTTTCATCGCGAGTCGTGTCTGGCCCGGCACATCAAGTTTTTGCTGTCATGCGACAAACAGAAATGCAATGACATGAGGCGAAACTTCTGTGTTGCATGTGCTGCAATCCACAATATGCACGACACACGCTTTCTTTCTTGGATACCAAGACCGCCCCCACTCCAAGCGAAGATAACCCTCCGCAGTAGTGTTCGCCGGCAAGAACCAGGAAGGTCGCGGCCGTGACGTCCAACATTTTGTTGATCTTCCGAAGCGAGGAATGCATTCTCGTGCTCGGATTTTTATTGCCCTTGCGTAGCGACAGCGACGACTGACTTGCTTTCTCTACTACCTTTATCGGAAACGAAAAGTTTGCGACGCTGAAAGCAGGAGCTCGTTAGGTTTTGGTTTTCGTTTTTCACTACAACACCTCTGTTCTATGATCTTGCGACTACACTTCTCGCACTGCCCTCTGCCAAGGCGTGCTAGTCGGGGGAAAACGGGAAAAAAAGTTTTAATTTCGTCCTGGTATGATTGGAGTTTTTGCTTCTGCTTTTTCGAAAGGGGATTCAAAAATTAAAATAGCGTAAGTGCTATATTATATATAATCCGCTCGCTACTACGAGTTCTAAGTAGAAGTGCTTAGCTTCAGATTCAGTATATTCTGACTTTTCATGGGTTTGTGCTCTGTTTCTACCATGGAGCTGCTCATCAACACCCGGAGGAGGTGGAGAGCTGCCCTTTCTATAAATCGCCCGCTTCAACACACTCAGAGTCAGAACCAGGTGGGTTCACACGTGAATAAATACCGAGGCCAAAAGAAGCTGGGACTTCTTTCAAGATCTTTTATTTACAGACAGAAACTGCGCCTCCAGGAGAAGATAGACTAACACACAGGACACGAAGTGACACCGAGCGTGTAGTACTTGAGGTTATCGACACAACGAGACCGAAAACCACGGGTGAGCGTACCGAGTCATGTGTTGGCGTTTCGTTTCCCAAGAAATTCAAATTGTGTGCCTACTTCAACGACCGAAATAGTATTCTTCATCTTCAATGAAGGCCTCATACGACGAGCATTTTTGGCACAGATACAGATACAGATTTTCATTTGTTTGAGTTCTTTCACCGCGCTTAAATTCACCGACGCTGTTGTTGATCTACTTTTTTTTATTTTCCGGCATTATTTTTTGACCTTTTATGTGGTACGTGATCGAGCCTGAGATCACAATCCGGGAGTTCATCTGTGGCTGCAGACCACGATTTGTCGTACTCACTAATAAAGCAACGAAGATGTTGGACGTTTTCGTGATGCACCTGTAAAAAAACTACATTCAAAACGACGAAAACAACATTTCTTTTTTACTTCAGCGTCGTGTTCTTGCTGAGTTTGACTTCGATCCAGCATTGCTGCGTGTTTTGTCGAGGGCATGCAGGGAGGTTATCCCAATGCTGCCTGAGATTTTGATGTATACATGATTTGAGTTTATTGTGTTTGATATTGGTCACATATAGTGGTTTGAGTCGTATGACAAGCGAGATGAAAATAATATGAATATGTATATGAAATCGTATGCGAAACGAGAAAAGTTCATGTTGATAAAATATTAAAGTCAAGTCAAGTAAAATACGTGCTATGTATGCAATAAATCTCGAGGAACTACTGGATCAAATTCCAATATTACGGAAAGCGAAAACGCCTTATTTTTTTGCAAAAAATTTTTAAATAAGCGAGCGAATACCATCACGAATCAGAAACGAGGAAATCTGGCAATGAATAATACGTGTACAACTGGATTTACTACTGCATGGCGATGGTCATCTGTCACATTGTTGGAAAAAATTGTCTTGCTAGTACCTTTGTGTTTTATTCTTGAAACTAGAAAATCATGTTCTACTTGAAACTACCCTGCTATGAAACTCAAACTACGCAAGCGAGCTGCTGTTCGTGCTCTAGTACTGCTTTTGCTATAATCCGAAAAATGAAAAATAAATTGAAGTATGATGTATGATGAAGAAAAGCGACGACCACGAAGATGGGCTTCATCGTAGTCGGTGGGTTGGGTTATTGATTCTTGTTTGCGGGTAGGCTATTTACTATGGAACAACTTCAACTTCGTTTCGGGTCGGGTTACGATTTTTACGGAGTAAGATTTATTATATGGTACAAAAAGAAAAATCAAACAAAAGAAGAAACGATGTACTCATCAGTTTCACTACATTCTGTTCGGTGACATGGAGCGTTGCCGCTGCGCCTCTTGGCGCATCATGAGTCCGAACAGAGTTGGCTGCGGCAGGGGCGGCGGCTGCTCTGGAGGTTCTTCTTCATCTGCCTCTTCCTGTCCAGCTGTTCGGGCGGTCATGTAGTTGATATTTTGATGCTGCGCAAGAAACGATTCAGGAATTTCTTGGGAACAGGGGTCTAGTATTTCCTCCGGACGATCGAAGATGCCTGCTCCAGGACTCGACAGCACGGCACCATGGTTATTTCTCACGACCCCAATATTCGGCGAAGAAAAATCGAAATAGCTATTCCGCGACAGCACACTTTCCCCCTTGGCAATCTGCTCCAGTTTGTTGCTAATGATCCGTGCGCTCAGCAACTCTCGCTCCTGATAGTAGAGCGGCTTCGTGGCCGCGGACGAGCCCCCCGGCCGGGCCTTCGTGGCAAGTTTCTGCGACTTGCGGTGTAAGTTCGCGTACTCCGCGGCCAAGTTGCTGTTCACCGCAGTCGCTCCGTGGTCGTGGAAGTGATCCTCCAGCAAGGCTCGCTTCCGCATTTCCACCTCGGAGAGCTTGTTTTGCGCCGCGATTTGCTCTTTGCTGCTTTTCGCGGTTGCGACGTCGGCCTGGCCGGTGGTCCGGCGGTCGGCCGCGGCCTTGCGGAGTTCGATCACCCGCCGCTCCTTCAACAGCGCGTCGAGTTCCTCCCGCGACTTGGCCTCGTCGTCCTTCGCCATCTTTTCTAAGTCCTTCCGAGCCTTCTGCTTTTCGCTTTCGGACATTTTCGCCTCGTTCTTCTTCAGCTCCGCTACTTTCGCGTTGTACGCATCTAAGCGGGCGACGGCGCGCTGCTTCGTTTCCCGTGTGTGTTTCAATATGACCGCGTAGTCCTTGTCCTCTTCGCCAGGTTTATTATTGTTCGCTGCAGTAGCAGAAGCTGCATCACCAGCACTCCCAAACGGGTTGCTTACATCGATGGAGGGCACCATATTTCCTGCTCCTGGCAACGACACAGAAACGCCACCGGTCGTGGGCAGAGACATTCCCCCAAACAATGATTTCCCGGCGTCCGGGTCTTTTGCAGCTCGGGCTTGGCTTTCCAGCTCCAGTTTTGTGCTGTTTAGCTGGTCCTCCAGCGCGTCCCGTTCCTGCGCCAGCTGCGCGATGATTTCTCGGTGCGCGTCCTTCTCGGACAAGTGCTTTTCAAAGGCCTCATCCCGCTGGTTTTTCAGCTCCTCCAACCGCATTTGGTCCTCCAGGCGCGCTTGGCGGAGGATCTGCTGCTCGCGCTTGATCTCCTCGACATGCTCCAACGTGAACTTCTCGCCCGTGTTGGGGTCGGTGATGGTGGTCCCCTGTTTCGCGACCTCTTTCAGCTTTTCGTTCAGGGAGCTGCCGTACATCGCCATCTGCTGCTGCAGGGTCTGGTAGTCGTTCGAGATTCGGTTTTTTTCCTCCTGCATGCGGTCGTTGTGGTCTTTCCGCTCCCGCTCCATCTGCTCGGCCGTCTCCGCGAACTTGACGCGGTCTTGGAACACCTTTTCGTCGTACCGCTGCCGTTCCAACTCGTGCTCCCGCTTTTCCTGTTCCAGCCGCTCTTTCTCGGAATCTAAATACGCCTTGTACTCCCCAACGTTCTCCTCCTCCGCCATCATGGCACCAATTATCGGTTGCGCGATCACGGTTTGCTGCGAGGCCATGGCCGCGGCCGGGGGCCCAAACTCCGCGGGCTGGTCGGACCCAAAGTAGACGAACTCCTGGAGCTCCTGGGACCGCTTCTCCGCCAGGTCGCGCTCCGCCGCAATCGCGTTCAGCTGGTCCCGGGTTCTTTCGTGTTCCGCGTCCATCTCCAGTTGTTTTTGTTCGAATTTCTGCCGGTCCTCCTCCAGCGTGGAGCGGAGCACCTCCAGCGCTTGGTTCTGCCGCGCGATCTCGTCGTCGTGCTCCTCCTGGAGGTCCAACATCTGTTCCTGCATGGTCCGCATGGCCTCCATCATGCGCTGGGCGAGCGTCGCCTGCATCATCCTCCGCTCCTCCGCCGTGGCGTCGTCGTCGTCCCCGGCCGCAAACATGCCGGCGAGGTTCGCGGATTGCGCGAGCAGTCGTTCCCGGGCTTTCCGTTGGTAGTCGCGCTGCTGCTGCATCAGTTGCTGCGCTTTCTCGTGCGCTTTCTCCAGCTGCTCGGCGCGGGATAAGTGTGCGTTTTCGCGCTCCGACATCTCCAACGCGAACTTCTCCAACTCCTCGGCCGTCATGTTCTCCTGATTTGTCATCAACTCCTGGAACTTTTGGTTTTCCTCCTCCCGCAACCGCTCCTCCAACTGCGCCTGCGTCTCCGCGCGCAGCGCGTCGTCCTCGTTGGCGCGCCGGGCGTCCGCGGCTTCTTTCGAGGTTTTCAGCTCCGTGTATGGCGTTCTCGACTGTTACATTCTCAACTGTTACATGCTTTGTAATGCAAGACTAGCACAGGTGAGAGGGAGAACCTTGAGCGTCTTGCATTACAGGTTTGGTGCGGATTTCAGTGCTATTTAGCCATCCGAGAATTTGTCATGCAAAGCAGCGTGATCGTCTGGAGGGTCATAGTCATTTTGCATGACAAATCATGTAACAGTTGAGAATGTAACAGTTGAGAACGCCATACCGTGTGCTCCGCGAGCAGGCTCTCGAAGGCCCGGTCCTTGTCCGCGAGTAGTTGCGCGCGTTGCTGTCCCTCCGCGGCGCGGGCCTGCTTTTCGAGCTGGAGCTTGTTTTCGAACAGCTTCAGCTGGTCTTCGAGCTCCAGAGCCTTCATCTTCGTGAGCTGTTATGGGGGTGTCAGGATCGAAAGCGACAACATCAAAATGATCTGTAATGCATAAAATGCTACGCAAAAAGCGACTCTATTGCAGTTGATGCAAGGAAGGCGGATTGTAGTCCTGGTAAGGGTTGAGGGTCGGGCTGCTGACTAGCATGACAGAAGGCAGCTCTTTTGCCCTAAACCGCATGAAAGATTCGCTTCCAGGACGGGGAGAATTTGTCATGCGCAGACTACAAACTGCGGGTCTAACTGGCATGGATTTTGTGCATCGCAAGTTTTTCGATTTTGTCAATTTCGATTCTGACACACCCATAGCTGTTCGCGGGATTTCAGCTTGTCCTCGAGTTTTTCCTTTTCCGATTGCAACTGCTCTAGCTTCGTCCGCAGGTCTGAGGCCTCGCTCGTCTGCTGGTTCAGCAGCTCCTGCAGATTCTGCTCCGTGACCGACTGCTGCTGAATGGCGGTGGTTTCGGCAAGGTGGGACTGTTATCCTGAGTAAAAACGTCCCCACACCAGAGTCAAGATGGGAAACTTGCTAGACAAATCAAACAGCTTTCGCTGTTTCGCATGACAAGATTACCCTTATAGTGTGATCCTGTTTCGCTAGTTCAGCAGCATCACAGATCTAGCAGATCATGCTGATTCTAGCATAACAAATTCCGAAACACGGCTAGAAAATGCTTCTCATACGGCTCCGCATGAGAAACTTTTTTGGCATGCAGACTTGCATGACAACTCTGGGGTGGGGACGTTTTTACTCAGCATAACTGTAGTCGTTCGTTCTGTTCGCGAAACATCTCCTCCAGCAGCCGCTTGGATTCGTTCCGCTCCTGCGCCTCAAACTCGCGCAGCCTTTGGTTCTGCTCGTCGAACAGGTTCGTGATCAGTTCCTTCTGCGCGCGGCCGGGAGTCACCATGGTCGCCTTCACCGCCCCCTGGTTTGCCTGGGACGTGGTCCGCATGGCGACCGGGGCGTCGTTCACGTCCACCTTCCGGGCGGGTTTCACGCGAATCAAAGCCCGCACCGCGGCGGACGCGGCGGCCTTCTTCACTTTTTGCACGTCTTTTTTCAGTTTTTCCTTCTTCGCTATCAACGCCTGCTCCAAGTCCGCCTGGTTGGCGCGGAGAACTTGCTCTAAATCGGTGACCGAGGTTTCGTAAGCCTGCTGGATTTTTTGCTTGTCCTCCTCGGAAGTGGTCTTTGCCAGTTTTACCTGGTGCGCGGCGGCGAGCTGGGCTTTTTCCTCCTCGAACTTTTTCAGCAATTCCTCCTGCTCCTGCCGGTGTTTGCTGTTCGCGTCCTTTTCCTGGACCGTCCGATGCTCCTCGGCGGTCTGGTGCGCCAGCCTCGCCGCAACTTCGTGCTCCTTGCGCAGCTTATCTTGGTCGTTGAGGAACTTTTGCTGGAGCTCCGCGAGCTGTTTCGCCTTGTCTTGCTCCAAACCTTTCCGTTCCTCCTCCTGCGTGTCCTCCAATTTGATTTTTTTCAATTCCAGCTGTGCGCTCATGGTCGGGTCGTTCAGGTGCTCCATTTGCTCTTGCTTCATCTCCTTCATCTGCTTTTCGTGCGTTTGTTTCAGCTGCGCGAACTTCAAGTTGGTCCGGGTGATCACCTGTTGCATCGCCTCCTCGTGCTTTTCCGTCAGTTTTTGCATGCCGGCGTCGATGCCGTCCTTGGTGTGGTCGTCGATTTCCTGCAACCTGTCTCGCGCATTGTTCGCCTCGATCTGCATCTGCAGCTGCTTCTCCATGTCCTTCAACTTCGCATCAAGCAAATTCCGCTCGTGCGCCACCTGTTCGTCCAACAGCGCGCGCTGCCTAGCCCACTCCTCCTCGTGCTCAGCCTGGCGGTGCTTCTCGGCCTCGATTTTCTGGCGGAACTCGTCCTCGAGTTCCTTGTGCGCAGCGTCCGCTTCTTCCTTCAATTTCCCGTGCTCTTCCGCGTGGGTGTCCTGCTCGGCTTTCATCCGGGTTCCGAATTCCGCCTGCATTTTCTCGATTTGCGCTTGGTGCTCGGCCATCACCTGACTGACGCGAGAGTCCAGGTTTTGCGACATGCGGAGCTTTTCCGACTGCAGCTCTTCCGCGAACAACCTCCGCATCTCCTCCTCCTGCGACTTCTTTGCCTCGTCCACCTTCCTGATCGTGGCGAGTTCTAGCGCCCGCTGTTGCTCCTGCGCGAGAACCAACTTTTTCTCCAGCTCGGATTCCCGGTCTCGCGCTTGCTGTTTCAGTTGTTCCAATTTCAAATCGTAATCGGAGATGTTCGTTGCGTGATCCGCGGCCATACTTGCTTTTTGCGAGCTGTGGCTGTCGTGCAGATCCTGTTGCAGCCGCGCGAGGTCTTTTTCTTTTTTCTCGTGCTCCTGCTTCAGTTTTCGCGAGAATTCCTCCTCTTTATCGACCAGCGACTGCTGTTCCCTCATCAGGTCCAGCTGCAGATCACTCACCCTTTGCGTGAGTTTATCAATCTCCTCCGCCTGTTTTGACTTTGCGTTGGCTGCTTGCTCCATGAGTCTTTGCTTTTCCTGTTCCAATTGACGAGTCCTCTCCTCTTGCCGTTTTTCCTGATCCTTCCGGAGTTTGTCTTGCTCCTCCCGCACCTTCGCGGCGAGTTCCGATTTTTCCCGCTGGAGCCGCTGCTCGAGCTCTCTTCGTTGCTGCGCCAGTTCGGTCGCGTGCTGCTCCGCGGTTTTCGTTTTATCCAGCTCCCGCTTTTTCGCCTCCTCCTCAATTTGCCTTTTAGCCTCCTCCGCCTCCTGGTGCAACCGCTTCTCCTCTTGTTCATGCTGAATAGCCGCCTTGCGCATGTTCTGTTCCATTTCCTCCTTTTCCCTCTCAATCTGCTTGCGCGCCTGCTCCGCAGCATCTAACGCTTTCAAATCGGCTTCGTGCTCGGACTCGAGTTTTGCTCGCTCGTCGGCGAGCTGCGCGTGGAGACTGTCTTTTTCGGCTTTGAGCTTTTCCTCTAAGTCCTTTTTCCGATCCAGCCACTGTTTTTCTAGCTGCGTCTTATCCTGCCCACTCGCCTCCGCGAACGCCATCGCCCGCTCGTGCTCGTCCTGGGCCAGCCGTTTCGCCTGCTCAGCCTCGGCCTGGATTTTCGCGAGCTCCTCCTGGTGCTGGGTGTTTGCCCGCCGCATCTGCTCATCCAGGGCACGCTTCGCTTCCTTCGCGGCGACTTGCTTCGCTTCCTCCGCCGCCTTCCGCTCCTTTTCCGCGAGTTCCTTTTTGTGCTCCGCCTCCATGTCGTCGTGCTGCTTGCGAAGCTCCGCGCGCATGTCTTCCTGCTGTTCTTTCACACGCCTTTGCAGTGCGATTTTCTCCCGTTCCAGCTCCGCCTCACTCGCCTGGCCGGCGGCGAGCCGCTTTTTGAACTGCTCTTCCATTTCCTTCTGCGACTTTTCCGCGTCATCCAACAGCTTTTTTTCCTCGATCGCGTGCTGATTCCGGGCGGCCCGCATCTGCTCCTCTAAAGCGAGCTTGGAGGCCTCCACGTCTCTCACATGCCGCTCCGCGGTTTCCTTTTCCGCCAAGGCCGCCTGCGTCCGGGCTTGCTCGCGCTCTAATCCCCTCTGGTTGGACTTCATCTTTTCCTCGGCCTTCTGTTTTTCCAACGCGATGCTTTTTTCCAAATCCAGTTTTTTCCTCTCCAACTCCCTCTCGTGCTCCTCCCGTTTATGCGCTTCTTGCTCGATTTTCAACGCGTATTCCGCTTGTAATTCCTGTTTTTCCTTTTCGTTTCTCAGTTCCGCTTCTTTGGAAAAAGTGTCAAATTTCTCCTTCTCTTGCCGGATTTTCGAATCCAGCTCCAGTCTCGCTTTCTCATCGGCCTTTTTCCGTGCGTCCGCCGCAGCCCGCTCGACCGCCTGCGCACGGTCCTGCAGATGCTCTTGCTGGATTTTGGCCTGCGAATCGGAGAAGAAGAGTTCTTGCTTGTGCAGTAACTCGTCAGCCTCTTGCTCCTGCCGTTTTAATTCTTTCGCGAGTTCCTCCTCCGCCTTCGCACGGTCGACGCCGTCCTGCATCATCTTTTTGTCGTAGAACTCAATGGTTTGCTGCCGCTTCTGGTCCGCCTCGTCTTTCAGCCGCTTTTTCTCGGACTCGTGGCTTTGTTTCTCCTCTTTCTTCTGCTGCTCCAGCACCTCCTGTGCCTCTTGCACCGCCCGTCGTTTCGCCTCTTCCGCCACGCGCGCGTTCTATCCCAGAGAAAAAAGCTGGCAGGGCATATTTGTAATGCAAAAATAAATACACAGAAAAAGTTGTCATGGGTGGCCCCGTAGCATGCTGCTTCGGATATGCCACGCAGACTTTTTTGTGTATTTACTATTTATTATTATTTTTGCATTACAAATATGCCCTGCCAGCTTTTTTCTGT
>JACKZZ010009021.1_pt1 | contig 13698 bp, 16 predicted proteins | sample 8027871 | NCBI WGS metagenome assembly JACKZZ01 (sample SAMN15724774, study PRJNA655200) | protist metagenome | isolation source: fluorescence activated cell sorting (FACS) single amplified genomes of... | place: USA: West Boothbay Harbor, Gulf of Maine | collected 2000-07-19
TAAACAATTATATAAGAGAAAACGCTGAAATTCATAAATATGAAGTAGCTAATGGGAAAACAGATATATATAGAGATGCGGCTAGTACAGGTATGTCAAAAATATGTCAATTGGCTTCAAAAGAAAAGCATAGAATATATTTATCAGGTCAGGGAGCCGATGAAATAACTTGCGATTACGGCTTAAATGGAAAAAAAATATATAATCATTCGTGTTTTGGGGGGAAATATCCGGGCGATTTGACAAGAATAGTAGACAATGACCCAAAAAAAGAAGTAATATGGAAATCATTTTATGGAGGAACACAAAAAGATTACTTGGGCAAAGAAGAAAATATATCGGGATTATTTGGAATAGAAGGTAGATATCCATTTTTAGATAAATATTTGGTTCAAGAATTTTTGTCGCTAAGTCCATCATTAAAGAATAAACTATATAAAGCACCATTAGATTATTTTTTAAAAAAACATAGATATCCATATGATAAAAACAAAAAAATAGGATTTTCAGCAGATGTTAATCTAAAATAAAATTAAATATTAAACATTAAATATAGTTAATATTTAAATGGTTAATTTATTTTTTTGCGCGGATGAAAATAGTATGACAGGACTATATGCGACTATAAATTCAATAGTAACACATAAAGAAAATAAGAAAGATAGTTATAACTTTCATATATTATCAACAAATGATAGTTCTTATTTTTTACATTTATTGGATAAATTTCCATATGACAAATTTTATATAGAAAATTTTTATGATCCCTGTTATCATAATCAACGGCAAATATTATTTAACATTTTAAAAGCACAACATTATAATACAGATAATATAGCACATAGTAATTTAATGAATTATGCTCGTATATTTATTCCTGAGATATTTAAACACGTATCATTAAAAGGACTTTATTTAGATACTGATTTGATAATAAAAAGAGATATAAAACATTTATATAACATAACTTTAGGCGAGTATGCATGTGCTAGCCCATTAACTAGAGATTTAAAGAAATTTATGAATTTTCCAGAAGAAATACCAGATTTAAATATAAAAATTAATAATAATATTAAAGGATTTAATGCTGGTGTATATTTATTTTCATTCAAATACTGGAGAGAATTTAATTTAACGCAAAAGTGTATTCAAATATTAATATATAATTTAACTCATAAAATTATGCGACACGGAACACAACCCCTAATGAATTTAATATTTAATAATAAAACAAAAAATATAGATCCTAGATGGAACTTTACTGGATTGGGGTGGGAGAGAAAGTTATCACCAGATAGCATTAGTAAAGCATATATTTTACATTGGAGTGGTCCCAAAAAACCATGGTTAGAAAATGGTTTATATAAATCATATTGGGAAAAATATCAAATATAATCACAATCTTCTGTAGTATATTGATTATTTTTATTCACCAATTTGAAAGGTTTTCCACAACCGATAATTAATTCTAATCTAACTAATCTATCACATTCTACTTTTGGTAAATGTGGGTCAATTTGTTTGTAATTTTTCTTGAAAACACCGTGTCTGAAAATTTTACAATTAAACTCATTTTTTAATACCATAATAGGAGAGGCACAATGAGGACAAGATATTATAACATAGTCATTTTGCATTTTGTATGTTATAATATAATATTTTTATTATTTTTTTAACCAAAAATTAGAACCAGGAGGACCATTTAAAGAATTATGAATAAAATGTTTACCTTTGAATTGTTCATATAAAGACCATTGATTAAATGTTCTGTTTTTATCAAATTTTTTATATTTCCACATTTGGTTCCAAAAATGTATAGCTATCATATTATCATGGATCTGTTCAACTTTTGTAATAACTTCATTACTTTTAGGTGTATAATAAGTATCAACTAATGATTGCGCGTCATTCCAACCGCAACTACAAACATAGTTCCATGGTAAAATATGTTTTTCTAGTTGATAATTTTTGATGATTTCTATAATAGTTCTAGGTCCAGAACCCCAAGTCATTTCGCCAGATAAAATTTTTGGTTTATGCTCTTTTTGAATATTTATAGCAGCCCATGCGGGTAAGCTATTTTTTTTCATTTTTATCATACAAGTAGTAGCTTCAGAAACGCTATAATCACCATTACCTTTTGGGTCTGGTTCGCTAACAAATACAAAATCATTATTATAATATTGTTCATCCTTAATTGATTTAACGGATACTAAATCGGTATCAACCCACCATCCACCTTTTTTAAATAATAAATGAAATCTCCAATAATTAGAAAAAGCGGAATAGGACCCATTTTTATAAGTAAAAATTTCTTCTTTTGTAACAATTTCATTTGCATCTTTAATTATAGTTCCTTTAGGAACACCACTTACAGGTCCATATGTATATAAATGATATTCGTGTCCATTATCAATGAAAGATTTTATAGATAATTTTTCAAGATTAGATAATTGATTACCTATCCATAAACTCTGCATAATATTACTCATTTATAATTAATACGTATAAATTATTTATATCATTTTCCGCTAAACATGTCTTTAATTAAATTGTTTAGTGTTTTAAATTTTCTATTCCAATTTAAAATTCTAGTTGCTTTAGAAGGATTTCCTAACAATAATTCTACTTCACAGGGTCTGTAGTATTTTGGGTCTATAACAACTCTAGTTTTTCCGTCTTGGTCAATGCCTTTTTCATTAATACCTTCGCCTACCCAGTGTATAAGTAAACCTTTAAATAGAAAAGCTTTTTCAACAAAAGATTTAACCGTATGAGTTTCCCCAGTTGCTAATACAAAATCATCAGGTTTATCATGTTGTAATATCAACCACATACCATATACATAATCTTTAGTATGTCCCCAATCTCGTTTACTGTATAAATTACCTAATCTAATAAAACCATCTTTATTTTTCCCATAGTTAATATCTAGTACGCCTTTAATAATTTTTTGTGTTACAAAATGTGCCCCTCTTCTAGGCGATTCATGATTGAATAATATACCATTAGAAGCAAACAAGCCATAACCTTCTCTATAAATTTTCATCATATTATAAGCATAAACTTTAGCAGCTGCGTAAGGAGAACATGGATTGAAAGGTGTAGTTTCAGTTTGTGGTGTTTCCAAAACATGTCCATACATTTCACTAGTTCCAGCTTGATAAATTCTAATTTTATCTGTTGTATATTTTGGTAAAACTCTAATAGCTTCTAGTAAATTACATACCCCTAAGCCATCAACTTCGGTTGTATATTTAGGTATTTCAAAACTAACTTGAACATGACTTTGAGCGGCTAAATTATAGATTTCAAATATTGAAAAATTACTATTTTCATTAATAATTTTATGAATAGTGTTAGATAAACCAGCACAATCGGTCATATCGCCATAAAGTAAATTAAGATGGTCGCGAATATGTTCTAGTCTTGCAGAATTAAATAAAAAAGAGTTTCGTCTAACAATACCATAAATTTTGTAATTTTTTTCAAGTAATAGTTCGGCAAGATATGAACCATCTTGGCCAGAAATTCCGGTAATTAAAGCAATTTTCATATAAATAAATATATGGATTATAGTTTAAAACAATTTTTTAAATATATATATAAATGAAAATTGTAGTAACTGGAAGTTCAGGAATGGTAGGAACAAATATTAAAGGTATTGTTGAGCAATATCCCGGACATGAATTTACTTTTATTTCAAGAAGTGAAGGTCCCGATGGTAGGGGAATAAATTTAACAAATAGAACTGATGTATTTCATTTTTTTAGTTCAAATTATTATGATGCTTGCATACATTTGGCTGCCAATGTTGGTGGATTATACAAGAATGAAGCAAATAATATAAAAATGTTTAGTGACAATATTGCTATGAATGAGAATGTTATAGACGCTTGTCATAAATATGGAGTAAAGCGTGGAATATTTGTTTTGTCATCGTGTATTTACACACCCCATCCGTCTAAATTTCCCATGGACGAAAAAATGATACATGAAGGACCACCTCACCCATCAAATGAAGGGTATGCTTATGCTAAAAGAATGTTAGAAATGCAATGTAGAAATTATAATAAAGCATACGGGCATGAATATATATGTGTAATACCAGTAAATTTATTTGGTCCTTATGATAATTATGAAATAAAAGATGCTCATTTGATACCAGCAGTGATGCATCGTTGGCATATAGCAAAAAAAAATAATCAAGATAAATTTTTGGCATATGGAACAGGTGCGCCTCTTAGACAATTTTTGTACGCATCTGATTTTGCCAAATTAATATGTAATATATTAACAGATGGTAAATATAAATCAACAGAACCTTTGATATGTTGTGATGATAAAGAATATACAATTAAAAAAACGTTACAAACATTAGCTGATGTAATGGAAATAGATAAGAAAAAAATAAAATGGGATATGACAAAATCAGATGGGTGTATGCGTAAAACAGTTACAAATGGTAAATTAAAATCAGTATATCCAGATTTAAATTTAACAAGTTTAAGACACGGTTTATTTAAAAGTTATAATTGGTTTAAAGATAATTATGAAGAAGTTAGAGGTGCTGTGAAAAACTCTTAAGAGATTTTTGATATCCTTTACCGCCTAGAGGATTATTTTCACTAGGGGGTGCGTAATATTTTTCAATCCATTTTTTAGCAAATCTGATAAGTCTAGGTTTTATAACATACTTTTTTAAATATATTTTTCTAGCTTCAAGTTTAAAAGAATGAGAAATTTGAGACCTTAAAACATTTTTAAAATTACTGTTATATTCATTCCAGGTGACTCTAGTGTATAAAGAAGTTTTACGATGTTCGTTTATAATTTTTTTTATTAATTTTATTTTTGTACGATATGGAACTATGTTATATCTTACAAATAATTTGATATCATCAATTATATTGTTTTCAATATAAGTATATGATGGTCCGGCCATTTCAACATTAATATTCCAATTTGTTCTCCTTAATAGATTTCTAGCATTAATATCCCAAGAAGTCATATTATTTGTAAATAATATAAAATTTACAAATTAAAAGTCTTCTTCAAGACTGAAGGTATCATTTTCATTTCTTCCACTACTTAAACTATAATCACCAACTCGCTTTTCAAAGAAATTAGTTTTTCCTTCCAAAGAAATCATTTCCATGAAATCAAATGGGTTAGAAGATTTATATATTTTATCGTATCCTAATTGTAAAATCAAACGATCCGCAACAAATTCAATATATTGTTTCATTTGTTTTGCATTCATACCAATTAATTTACACGGAAGTGCTTCGGTAATGAATTCTTGTTCAATGGTAACAGCTTCACGGATCAATTCAATAATTTTTGATTTTTTAGGTTTTTTAATTAGTTTTTTAAATAGTAAAACCGCATAATCGGTATGCATTCCTTCATCCCTGGATATTAATTCATTACTGAATGTTAAGCCGGGCATCAAACCGCGTTTTTTTAACCAATATATAGAACAAAAAGAACCAGAAAAGAATATACCTTCTATACAAGCAAATGCGATCAAGCGGGTAGCAAAACAACTTCTTTTATCTTGTATCCATTTAATAGCCCAATCTGCCTTTTTTTTAATACAAGGGAAATTATCAATTGCTTTGAATAATTTCATTTTTTCACCTTCATTTTTAATATAAGTATCAATAAGAAGAGAGTATGTTTCTGAATGTACATTTTCCATCATCAATTGGAAGCCATATGCGGCTCTGGCTTCGGGTAATTGTACTTCACTTAAAAAACGCATACCTAGGTTTTCCAAGACAATACCGTCGCTAGCAGCAAAGAATGCTAATACCATTTTAATAAAATGTTGTTCTTCGGGTTTTAATGTTTGCCAATCTTTTAAATCTTTTGAAAAATCAATTTCTTCCGCGCGCCAAAAACTATCCATCATCAGTTTGTACATTTTCCAAATGTCGTCATCTTGCACGGGAAACATGACATAACGATTTGGATTTTCAGTCAATAAGGGTTCAACCACTTTTTTATTCATCCTAAAGTAATATAATAATTAGATTTAAATATCTTTCAAAATATATATTAATTCAAATTACTCTAGTATACGCTGTAAATACGCACAATTATTTTATTTGTGGGATACTTACATTAGTTACAATAAAAAATAAAAAAAATATTATAATATATAAATGGATTTTACACAAAAAGATAAAATGCTACGAGAAATAGAATATCAAATGAAAAAAGAACAGCTGAGTATGCTTAAGAATTTTAAAGAAGTAGAAAAAAATCAAGTAGACAACCATTTTTTAAGAGGTGTATATGAAGATTATAGAACGTATAAAGAACATATCGTAAAACAAAAACAAAAACATGAAAATAGTATAAAAGATTTAATTAATTATTTAGAAAAAAATTTATTAAGTAATGGATTAACAGATAGAATGATGCGTCAGGTACAATTTGAACAAAAAGAACTTTTAGATAATTTAAGTTCTATAAGAAAAGAATTGAAAGATTTGATTTTGGAAACTAATTAAATATTATCATATTATATATAATGTCAAATCCACAACAAGAACAAGAAGTAGATATTGTTGCTCAATTTAAAGAAAAAATAGCAACTGCCGGAACCACTGTAGCTGATTTGATGACTTTAGCACAGGGGAAAACAACTGCGAATAATGATGCCGTAATTAAAATAAAAGAATTGGTAGGATTATTAAAAAAAGCAATAAAAAAGTTAACTGAAAGTAAAAATAAATTTCAAGATGTTTCAAGAAGAATAGGTTTGATGAATGAAGAAGCGTCAGTTTCATTGCAAGCAAGAATATCAGAAAACAAAAAATCTGGAAATACTGACTGTAAAAGAAAAATAAATGAGTTATTAAAAGAATTTAATAGTTTTGTAGCAAAGTTAAATGGTATAAAACAAGTAATTACTGAGGGGGCATCGGTAGAATTGGAAGAAATGGGTGGATTAATAGGTCAATTGGGTGATATAGCAGAAGGCATAGTAACATCATATTCTAGTATTGATGGTGCTTTGCCGGGAACAGCTCAATCAGCGCCTCCTAGACAAACGGGTAGTCTTCCTCCTCCAGCAATGTTTACAAGAAGTAGATCAGAATTAGAAGGTATGGGGATAAATACAAGACCTAGTTCGGCACCAGCAGGTCCCAGAAGACCTACTAGGTCTGCTCCTAGACTTTCAATGGGGGGAAAAAGAAGAAGAAGAAGAACAAAAAAAAGAAGAGGTGGTTTTAGATACGGGTCATCGTTGAGAACCATAACTCGCAAGAGAACATATAATAGTAGAAGTAAAAGTAAAAGTAAATCTAGAAGTAAAAGTAAATCTAGAAGTAAAAGGAGTAGAAGTAGGGGTAGAAGTAAGAGTAGAAAGAGGCGTTAATTTAGCAAATTGAATGTATATAATTATTAATTTTATATTTTATAATTATATAGAAATGAAATTTCCAACCTTATTTAATAATAAATATTTTGGATATGCGGTAATCATTTTAGGTGCTGTCCATGTTTTAGGATATATGGGAGAAAAGGCATGGGAATGTTTAGTATTTTTTGGCCTAACAGTATTGGCAGTAGAAAGAAAATTTAAAAATAGAAGTGTAGCAATATTAGCAGGTATATTTTTAGCTAATATAATATTTGGTTGTGGTAGAACAATAGGTGTAAGTGAAGGATTTATTGGAAATTATTTTAAAAATTCATCAGACCATCTTAGGGAGGGAATGACAAGTATGGATAAAGCGGCAAAAAAAGCTGGTAAAGAAGCATCGGAAGCAAAAAAATGTGCCGATGGTTCGGACCCAGTAGATGGTAAATGTGCGGATGCTGCTGCTGCCAAAGCAAAAGTAACAAAAGATGCCGCAAAAATGACAAAAGAAGTGGGCGCTGCCGTGAATAATACAGATAATCAAATAAAATCAGAAAAGAAGAAGAAGAAAGGATCAAAAGCAGATGTAAAATCTCAACAGGATAAAACGATGGATATAATGAAGAAGGCAGCAGCTAGTTTGGGGTCATTAACGGATGATGAAAAGGCGACCCTGCCAGATGCTGGTTCGGAGAAAAAGGTTGAGGCGCCAGCAACTCCGGCCGTTCCTACAAAATCAACAGATAATCCAAAAGGCACTGAAGGTTTTGGATTAATGTCGGGTGGAGATGGTGAAGATATTTTTGCCGGAGGTAACAGTCCATTAGAAGGATTTTCAAATGGTTCTGATTTATACAATGATTTTATGAGTTATGCTCAAGAAAAAGGGGAAATGATTGATGGTTTGGGAGATAGATTGGTTCAAGAAGGATTTGTATCTATGAATGACAATGCAGCATTGGATTTTAGAATGCAAAGATATGGCCAACATAATCCAAACAATGTAGGATATTAATAATTTTATTTTATATATAAAATATATAAAATGAAAAGAGTTAAAATACCTTTAGTACAAAAATTCTTAACCAATAAATATGTATTGTATTTAGTGTTTTTTGCCGCATTAGTAGAAATATTATCCTTATTGACTATTAGAGATTATGATAGTTTAGGATTGTTTATAGTGGTGGGTTTATTAGCATCATATTTTACAAAAAATATGACAATGATTTTGATAGCAGCAATGGGTTTTACAAATTGTCGTGTATGTTCTAATTTGATTAATCGCAATATGTATATGTTAGAAGGGATGGCAAGTAAAGCTAAAAAACCTAAAAGAGATGGGGAAGGAAAACCCGGCGGCGTTGCCGATTTGGGTGTATTTTTTAAAAAGGCCGATGGTTCGGGAGATGAGAAATGTACTTTATCAACAAAACCAGAAGAATGTCAAAATGCGGGATTGTGTTATTCTGATGCTGAATGTACAACTGCCGATACAAAATGGGGTAAAAAAGTGGGAAAGTCTGGATTTTCGCAAAGAAATGTGCCATCGTCAAAGCCAGCACAAGTGAATGATGATGACGATGATGACTCTCCAGGAAAAAGGGTAGATTATGCCGCAACATTAGAAATGGCGTATGATAATCTTAATAATATGGTAGGAGATAAAGGGATGAAAGGATTAACAGATGAAACAAAAAAATTAGTAGGACAACAAAAAGAACTGATGGGTGCTTTAAATGGAATGGCTCCAGTTTTGCAAAATGCTAAGAAAACATTAGAAAATTTAGATATGCCTGATTTGAAGAATTTACAGGGAATGATGGCCACATTAAACAAAGCTAAATAAATATAAATATATTATATATGGCAAGAAGAAAATGTCCAAAAGGAGTGTTTTGTATTGAAAATACTACAATTTTTTTTTTAGTAATAGTAATACTTCTATTTCTATATATAATATATTATTTACAGGGTAATAATAGTAATAATAATAATAAAGAGGTATATTTTATGAATAATCAATCGCCGAGTAACATATTTACAAATCCATTTAAACCACCATTAAAAGATAATCACTATTTTCCTTCCGACAGTAGTGATATTAGAGGAGTACCAAGAATACCAATAAATATAAGAACTCAAGCTTTAGATACTCATTATAAACAAGTTGGAATATTAACAAGAATAACAGGTCCAGAGGCAATACTAGCATTAATGGGGAGACCAACTCATGCGTCTAGGAATAAATGGCAATATTACACAATGAGTGATAAACAACAAAGTGTAAAATTACCAGTAACGCATGCAGGTCGTAGTTGTACAAATGAGTTAGGATGTAATGAGATATTTAATGGGGACAGTGTTTATGTAGAAGGATATAATGATGCTTTTAAAGCAACAATATATGAAAGTAATTTATTTCAATATATACCATATTAAAAAAATTTAATGTTAATATTATATAATGATAACTCGCAATATAAAAAATAAATCCCCATTAGGGACAATAGGCCAAATGGAAGACTTATTTCCGGACGAATGGAGTGAAGATTATTATGAAATGGTGGATAAATTTGAAGAAATAAAAAATATAAAATCAGGAGACAAAATAGGTAAAGTGGATAACAAATATTATGTTCATAAAAGTGGTGTGGGTAGTTGGTTAACAAGAAAATTATGGTATCAAGAGAATAGAGATAATACAATAGAATATTTGAATACAGATTTTAAAATATTTTTTAGATTTTTAGATAAAATTATGTATAATACACAAAATGATGTATTAAATATTTATAATAGCTACAATCAAAAAATAATAGAAGAGGTAAAGAAAATTATTCCTGGATTATATCATTTAAAAGTGACATATAATAATGAGACCGAACATTGGTATTCAAGTAATAAAAAAAAAATAATAGCAACTATTGATGCAATAATATTGACTTTATTTGATTTTAATAAAAAAATGGTAGAATTGAAAACACTGAATAGAAAAAATTACAAAACATATGGGATGATGATACCAAAAGTAAGAGCACAATCAGATACAATTGATACTATAGTGGAATCGCAACTTAACACATTCAGTATTTAAATAATATAAAAACATTTATAATATATTATTTAATGGAGGATATAAATTATGATGAATTGGTTTGTTATTTTATTATTTCTTGTAAAAAAAACGAAGATTTACATGAAAATTTTACTAACAAAAATGAATTTATAATAGTAGGCGATGAAAGTATAGATGAAAAATACATATTAACTGAAAATAAATTAACATTGAAAGTGAATGATGGATATTTGGGATTACCACAAAAAGTTATTTTGGCCTATGAGGCTTTTATAAGAATGAAAGAATTTGATCAATATACCCACGTATATAAAATTGACGATGATTGTAAGATATTTAAAAAAATAAGTAAAGAGTTTTATGATTTTATAAATAGGCATCCCTATTCGGGTGCTGTTTGCAATTATGTAACTTACCCTAGATCGGGTAAAAGAAACTGGCATTTAAAATACAAACATGATGAAAAAGAATATTGGGCAAATAAAGAATATAATGGTCATTATGTTCCGTGGCTAAGAGGTAGTAATTATACTTTATCTAAAGCATTAATAACAAAAATAAATAGAATATGGCATCATGATAATTTAGATTTATTAGGCAAAACTGAAGTATTTGAAGATTTAGCTATTGGTAAGGTTTGTTTTTTTCTTAATGTGTGCCTTTCAGTTTTTCCTAAAGATTTAAAACCAGTCAAAGATGAATTTGAATTATAATACAATATATAATTTTATATAAATATATATTGCTAATCAAAAAATTTATTTTTTACCTAATTTGTAGGTGCGTCCCTTCTTTTTAAAGTATTTTCTACCTTTTTTGGAACTACGTCGGGCCTTAGCTTTACTGCTAAATGGATTACCTTTACTTCCGACTTTACCTCTTTTTTTACTTCCCTTACTTCTTCTACGACGCGTGCGTCTTCTACGAGTTCTACGTTTAGCCATTATATAATATCTAAAGATTATTTATTTTTACGCGTTTTTATTTTACGCCTCTTTTTCTTTTTGCTTTTTCTAAATCTTTTCCTTTTTGCTTTGGTATATCTATGTTTTCTTTTATTTTTTAATGAATATTTTTTTCTTCCACCCTTTAATTGTGGAAATTCTTTTTTTGTTTGTGCTAAAACTGTATCAAAATTTGGCGTTCCGGATGGAAATGGAGCTAAATCATTTGTTCTTTCTCTAGATTTAATACCCCTAAATCTGCTTTGTAAGAACTGAGAAATTTTTCTAGGAGCTTCTTCCTGTTTCTTTTTATTTTTCTTTTTTCTTTTTTTTCTATTTTTATTTTTCTTATTTCTTTTAATTCTATTAGCATTGAAACTGGTAATAAAATTTTTAAAATCATGAAAGAATAATAATATTTTTTTGACTTCTTCAGTTTGTTCACTATAAAACTTCATGAAACTAATCATCATTTTGCCTGAAATTAACTGCTGTTGTTGGTGTTTATTTAAATCTGTGAAAATCTCATTTACTATGTGAGTTTGAATTTTTCTGGCGGAATCTTCATCATCGTTGATCTTTGAAATTATATAATCAAAATCATCTTGCCGGACCATTTTGGGTCCTTCCGTTGCCGCCTGTATATCTTGTTCATATTCTCTTAGTTTTTCTACTCGCTCTTTTAATTGATTAATAATTTCTTGTAATTCTTCTTTATGTTTAAGGTGATAACTAACTATACTGTTTGTTAGGTCTCGTTTAGTATTACCACTACCACCCGAATGTGTATTTGATAAAGAATCAAATATTCTATTTATATGAAAATGATTATATTTTTTAAATATATCAATAATTTTAGAATCCGCTTCCTTAATATTATTTTTATCTTTCATAAATTCAGTATGTGATAAAACAAAAGTAGTGTTTATATTGGGATATGTGGTAAAAAGAAATCTTTTTCCAACATCTTTTATATCAACCACTTTCATGTGACCTAAATTTTTAAAGAAATATTTATTGTCTTTATTGTTTTTTATCCATATAACATATATATTCTTATCTTCTTTATCATTGTATAGAACAAATGAATTATTACTAAATGACATTATGTATATATATATAATTAATGATATAAATATATACAGGAAATCTCTCCCAGGTTGAGTTGAACTATCTAAAATTTAATATACTCTTTTCTTTTTTTTAAAAGATTTTGATTTACTTCTGCGTCTATGTTTTTTTCTTGATTTTCCTTTATTATTTCGTTTTTTCTTTTTTCTACCACCAGTAAGACCGGGTAACATAGAATATTGTATCCATTCATCAGCATCTACACCACCTCTTGTATGAATATGTGCGTCTAATTCAGGTTGATAAGGCCCTGGTCTAGCCTGAGCATGAACAATTAAATATGGATATGAAACATCGTGAGCTCCTAGTGTAGGATCAACTTCTACCGAACCATCTTCGGTAGATAAGGATGAAGAGGAAGTTGAAGATGCTCCCAATTCTGGATTTTCATCATCGCCTCCGTCTTCATCGGGGACACCATCGTCTCCTTCGTCAGCAGATTTCTCTTCAATTTTCTCTCCGTCATCTCCACTAGCTATAGAACTCGCACTCGCATTTGGATCAACTTCAGTTTGAGTAGTTGAACCACTAGTAGCTATAGAAGCCCCACTTGCGTTTGGGTCATCTTCCCCACCAACATCGGTAACTTCTTCTCCAGTTTGAGCAGTTGAACCACTAGTAGCGATAGAAGCCTCACTTGCGTTTGGGTCATCTTCCCCACCAACCTCATCAGCAGTATCTATTTGTGGTCCCGGAATAGGTTCTACTGGAGCAGGGACACTATCTATAACATCTTGATATTGACGATATCTCATGGTGAGTGAGAAAGCATTAAGAGTAGGGATTGGATTAATATCTTTAAATCTAGTGTAATCAGCTATATTAGTTATTTCTATGGGAATATCTCCGTATTGATTTGGTGTTCCACTTACTTCATTAACATATTCTAGAAGTAAATCATTTTCTTCAACAGTGACATCGGGGTTACTTCTTATAGTTTGAATTAAATCATTATATAATGTAGAAGTTGGCATCTTTAAAACAACAGTTCCGCCAGTTGGTTTTATATGCACTACACTAAATGTGGGTTCGTTTTCATCTTTATTTTCTGTATCTACTACATTAGGTTCTTCTTGATTTCCACTATCATCTGAGGGAATAACTACAGATCCAGTATTAACGCTATCACTATCTTCTACATTATCAACTACATTATCTAATGTATT
>JACKZZ010010130.1_pt1 | contig 13691 bp, 4 predicted proteins | sample 8027871 | NCBI WGS metagenome assembly JACKZZ01 (sample SAMN15724774, study PRJNA655200) | protist metagenome | isolation source: fluorescence activated cell sorting (FACS) single amplified genomes of... | place: USA: West Boothbay Harbor, Gulf of Maine | collected 2000-07-19
TGCACCATGCTCACATAGCACCTTCACTACATCCACATGACCTTCTATAGCTGCGCACAGGAGCGGCGTTCTGTTGTTATTATTCCTAACCTCCTTGTCTGCGCCATGTTCACAGAGCACCTTCACTACATCAACATGGTTATTTTCGGCTGCAGTTTGAAGTGGGGTTGTGTAGCTGCGGCAATTTATGTCGACATCTGTTCTTTCTAGCAATGATTGCACAAGGTTCAGATCTCCATCTTTGCACAGCTTGATGAGACTGTCTTCACTGTGCTTGCAGTTAGGAAGCTTCAGCTGAAAGTTGCGGGCGTTTATGCCTCTGTGCAAGATCCAGCGGAATGCCTCCTTACTTTCTATAGATGAAAAGGTGCTGCGCATGATACCCTTGATCCTACTGTGCCACACTAGTCTGAATGAGGAGCAAGAAGTGAATGCCTCGTGCACAAACACGAACTCTTTCACGCTGAAGTGGGATGCAACATATCCGAACAACGCTGGCTCTAGGACCGCAAAGAAACCAGCAAATGATTCGATATTAGCTATCATCTGTGAGCTCTATTATCCTTCCTATCAAGAGCACTCGTCCAATCTATTTGAAAACAAGATTCGAGTGTCACAGGGAGTGTTATCAATAGTATGAGTGATACTACTGTACACCAACTTAACAACTAGGAATAGTTGTACCTTGCGGCCGATTTTTAGCTACAACAGAAACTTCTTTCAATCAAACCCTTCTTCTCTCAACCCGAATTCTCCGGGATCCGGCGGTTGTTCGAGGGCGACGCTGGCTTCTCTTCAGCCATTTCCCGGGGACTTTTGTTTCCACACCATCGTGAAGAGTTCCATCGACACAAGCAGTAGCCAAAAAAAATATAAATAGAAAATGGCAAGTTTCGACTTGCTGGACGATGGTACGGTGCAATCAGAAGGGACACTGCTAGACCTCCTCATGAATGAAGTCGATTCTCCCCCAGTAATGCAGCAACCTGCACATTCTCTCAATACGGAGAGTTTATTGGATCGTATCAAGGAGTTGGAGCAGTCAAAAAGTGAATTGGAGTCACAACTTATAATGCAAGCACAGCAAATGCAAATACAAGAAGCAGCGCTACCACGTCCTTCACAAGGGAAATCATTAAGTAATCATACAAGTATTAATACTTATACCAAAAGCGATGGAATAGTTAGCAGTCATGAGTATGAAAATTCCACAATATCGGATGAAAACCAAAATAATAATAAATCTGGTGGAGGTGAGACATTGGGTTACGAATCTCCTGGTAGTTGTGGATACGATTCCGGTGGGTATGATTCTGGAGGTTATGATAGTGGTTACAACTCTGGTGGTTACAATAGTGACGACTCCATCAATCAACCACGCTCTTCTTATGCTGCTATTCTTCCAGTAAGCAAAATGCTCAACGGATGGCGTGTGATGACTGCGACGTGTGCTTCTGGTGCAAAACTTGTCACAGAAAAAGCGAAAGGAGCTTATAACAATAAGACTTTTACAGATCTTCGAAGTGCTACAGCTAGTACGATCAATGCACTTGCTGCGAGCACTCCTGTTGTCATAAGTGAAGTTACTACTGAAACGATCCGCGCTGTAGGGGCAATTCCACAGCACACCGGTCGCGTCGGTAGCATGTTAAAGCAAACCACAGTTAGTGGTATTGAAGTGATCAAAAGCACTACTAATACATTTGCTGGGAATTTCACTAGTAATTCTCCTGGTCGTATGCGTGGTGTCAGAGATGAAGGCACGGCATCACCACTGTCCACAAGCCCGCTATCTCTCAGCCCGAGTAGCTCAGCCTTTGTCTCCCCCGCTCAAAGTCCTCCATTAAGTCCTAGATAAAGTTGAGTGTATTTCACCATAAACATACAGTAGATATGATGATGTGAATGAAGTGTGTATGACTAGTGCCTAGTGGTAGTCTCACTGTTGCAGACACCAGTGCATCTGATCCCTTAAGTAGTATAATAGTTTGTAAATGCTGTAGTAAAAAAAAGAAAGATCAATAAACCAATTCGAATTATGATATGGTTGTTACATGAATAGAAATATGTATGACTTATAGCTACTACAACTGCGATCACCCCCAGTGGCCGGACTATGTTCAGTTGACAAAGCTTAGAGCTCGTCGTTGTCATCCTCTTCTTCTTCGTCATCCTCATCACCCTCTTCAGCTTCTTGTGCAGCAGCAGCTTCTGCACGTGCTTGAGCTTCTGCTTCTTTGCGCTCAGCATCAGCTGCATCGAAGGCCTCCTTCTCAGGACCCTTTCTCTTGAGGAAAGTCTCAGCAGCGAAATCATTAGCTTCCTCCAAGGAGTCAGTAACAATAATATCATCGAAAATAGTACCAGATTTAACCTGCCATAATTCAAAACCAATATGAGAACAATCATTGCATCGTGCGTGTAATTTCTCGTCAAGAACATAATCAGGATTAGGAATCATTGGATGCTCCCAAGCCCCAATATAGTCTGGGTTATCGATCATCTTTGGCTTCCATGGGCCCTTAAAATCTGGGTTGTCAACCATAGGAGCTTCCCATTCACCATCTTCATCATCATCCCAATCATCAGGCTTGGTAGAATCTTCATCAGGGATAGTCTCTGGGATATCATCCCAATTATCAGGCTTCTCATCTTCAGGATCAGCAATCTTCTTGGCATCCACCCAGTCTTTAGGTTTAGAAATGGAAGGATCCTTAATCTCTTTAGGAAGTAAGAAATCAAATTCATCTTCAAGTGAGCCTTCACGTACAGTTTCTTGATCAATCATGACCTTGAAAGTATTATCAGGCTCAACAACAAGAGTGTAAAGATGGGATAACTTATCGGTTTCAACACGGACTTCGTTCTTGATAAGTAAATTATCGCCTTTGGGAGGATAGTTGAAGATAACGTGTGTCTTGCGGTTACTACTTCCGCACACATCAGGACCAAACATAATGGCATATTCAGTGTCGCCACCAAAAGAATCTTGATCAACATCGCCAGGAAGAAGTTTGATATAAGCTCCACCACAATCTAAGTCTTGCTCGTGCTTGACACTGAATTGTAACACAAGTTGCTTACCTTCGTTAGTGAAGTTCTCATCTAACTTTGCGGTCATGCCGTAGAAACGTGCATCCTCAGAAGTTTGCACACCCTTGTCACTAGCACTAGCGAAAAATTCACCAGATGTGTGCTTCCATGCACCTAAATCTTCAGCGCTCTTCCACTTACTGGGAACTGTCCAACGGTCGCTCCAAGCGTTGTCATTGAAGTCCTCCTATAAATTGTAATAAATAAATGTAAAAGTAAGGTAAAATATGTCACGGTTAGAAATGTCTGGATAAGAAATCTTTATCGACATCGAAGCTTCGATGTGCAAGATAACAAAGAGAAAATACTTACCTTGAAGTAAACTTTGGCATGTGCGGTGTACACTAATGCACAGAGGGCTAAGGCAATAATGAAATTACTGAACATTCTCGTTGTAGGTTGTCCTGTGCGAATGGACTCGTGGAAATTTCTAGTTTCGTGCGTTCGTACGTCACTCCTTTTTTTTAAGGGGACTTTTTTAATTCGGCTTATTTTACATTTTTATTTAGGTGATTGAAGATCACACTCAAATTCCGATTCTGCGTCGTCCAGAAAAACCTAGAGAGGTTTTTAAAGGGGTTATGTTGGGAAGTGGAGAGTGGAGGCTTCCTGCAATAACAAAGGCTGTGATAATTCTGAATGTAGTGATTCACATTGCAATTTTCTTAACAACATTTAATATTGGGAATGTGAGTATATCTGGTCAGCAAGTTCTATTACAAGGGGAATACTATCGTATTGTGACCAGTGCTTTCACCCATGTTAGTGTATTACATATTGCTATGAATATGAGTAGTATGCTACAATTAGGCTCTTCATTAGAAATGCAATTTGGTAGTATCCCATTCTTATTTCTAACAATGTGGGCTGTATTGATCATTGGCTTGTTCTATGTCGGTATTTCCTTTTTACTATGGAAAATTACAAATCATTTCTCTTTCATGCAAACCAGTGGAGTAGGTTACTCGGGTGTGTTGTTTATGTATGCTATTTTAGAAGCATTTCATACACGTGTAGAAAACCAGTCCTTTTTTGGTATGTGTACAGTCCCAGCAAGAATGTACCCATTTATCCTCATGCTGGTCATACAATTCGTCATGCCCGGCATATCTTTTCTTGGCCATTTATCTGGGGTATTAGTTGGATTACTAACAGTTTATGGTATATCTGAAAAAATATTTTTACCATCATTAGAATTTTGTCAAAAATTAGAAACATATTCATGCCTGAGTTGTTTGGTGAATCGCACCGACTACGTGCGGTGTGACGGCCTCAGCAACTCCTTCACTGCAAGAAATGAGGGTAACAGTGTTTGTAGTTCACTTTGCGGAGCTATTTCCATGGTTTGGGGCTATGCTGTCAATATTATTTCTACCTTGCTGTACATTATAGGCTGTCCTGTAGAACGAATTAGCTTACAATTCACGGCTTGTATGTCAAGTTGCACTGGAGCTGTGAAACAATTCTTTTCTCCATTATTTTCATCAAGTAATACTTCGAATTCAGGGACTGAATTAGCTCAATCATCATCTGGTCATGTACTAGGAGGGGGTACTGGCAGTGTTCCCCGTTATGCTAGAGTAAATCAAAGCGAGAGTGAAGTGTAGCACATGCCAGGAGGACTTTGTGAAGGAGTAAAAAATGTATGTTCTTGTTATTTTTTTGTACAATTTTGCTAATTAAGGTCGATTTCTCAAATAATTGTTATTTTTAATAACATATATGATCAATTGCTAGCAATAACCTTCAAATTCTAAGCCATATTTGGATCAGATGGTCTATCCGTGTCCGATATCCACGAGTCATACTTGCCTTGAAAAACTTCTCCTACTTCTGCACTGAGCTGCACTAAGGGGCCTTTCTGATTATATTGCTTGCAATTTGCAAAGACAAGTTCAATATCATCATAAAACGCTTCGTGAGCTGCCTCACATATGACAGAACTTGTGCTTTCACCGTCATCAACAAAATACACATCATCTAGAACCTTATCAGTAATTGTGCCAAAATCCATCGGAACTTCAATGATATCAAAATATTGTGGAGTTCCTTCAGGTACAGGAGACCAAAAAATCTCTGTTCTAGGATCATTATAAAGAAAACGCAATAATGATAGTTGTCTTATTTTGGCATCAGCTTTGGCGTCAGGTACTTCGTCGTCATCATCTGGAAGACATTCATCAATCATCTTAGACCAATCATAATCTTCTTCGCCTTCTTCGTCATCATCATCGCTTGTAGTCTGGTTATGACTATTGCGTTTCTTTGGTGCATTATTTGCCACAGCACTGCGCTTCTCACCACAAGCTTCACAAGATCGAGCACGTAAGCCATTCTTCATAGTGCATGTGACACATGTCCATGAATCAGCTGGTTGACCAGCTGGATGCTCATCTTCTTCGTCATCGGATTCCACATATGACTTGCGAGGACGACCAGCACGACGTCCACCAGATGGTGCATCTTCTTCGTCATAGACCTGATAACCTTTATCAGATTGGTTTCTGATGCGACTGGATGCTGCTTGAGCTGCCCCGCGCTTAGAACGACCACGTCCTCCTTCATCACCACCGTCATGGTCATCGTCATCACCTGAAAATTCCATGCTATCTTCAGTGTAAGATGTGACATTTGTTGAGCGACGACTACTGTTTGCTTGGCCAGTTCCTCTTGCGAGATGATCAGCCCTAGACTCCTTCACGACAGTCGAGTAAGATAGAGCTCGATCCAAACAAAAGATTCGCAAGCTTACACTGGAATATGTAGCACAACGCATAGCCATATGATAAGCTGGCAATGCTTGTTGTAGTCTATTCAATGGTGCTTCGAGCCATCCCTTTGCAATATAATATTCTAATAGTAACATGCATTCCATGAGCTCTTGTGGCGATGAAGACCGAACGAGGCATGTGTACCAGGCATCTTCTACATCATCACTCCAACCAGTCGCATGAGCTACACCAGTATGACGAATGCCATCAGTAGCTTCGTCTGGTAAAGTCAATGAACCAAAAGGCAAAGCGTTGAAAACAGTTAGGAGGGCCAATTTGACAGCATTGCATTCAGTGATGTAATTACCATCACAACTGTCTTTTAAGGCATTAAAATAATCATAACCACTGAAAGTAATCTTATCAATTTTTTTACGTCGACCACTTTTATTCGTATATTTATGAGCTTCAAGTTTATCGATAGAAGCTTTTGCACCACTAAATGTTTCATTTGCATCAACAGTGATGTCAAAAGTGACTGGTTTCAGGAAGCGAAGGTCGACTGCTGGTTTCCCTTCGGCAGCATATTCTGGTATAGGCTCCGCTGTAAAGACGTACCTATATTGACCATCACGTCGGAAAGTAGGTGCTGTAAAATAATACAATCCATCGCTCCACATTTCATCCAAATCAATAGAAGTAAGTGGATCCGACTGCCCTTGGCGGTATATCTCATAACGCATACGCACAGATCCTTTAGGAACACGTACTTTCTTCTCTAATTTATTATATAATGCAAGAACTAAATACTTTTTTCCACGACTATTGAAGTATAGATATTCTTCATAACAAACGTCTTCCACTTCCTCCGTCCCATCGTACTCATCAACATAGTACTTCATGGGACGCTTCTCATCGAATGCGGATTGATTTGGGATCAAATAGTGAGGCAATACTGATACACCTTTATTGTGCATAAATTTGAGTTCAACAGGCTGAGATTCAGGTAAATTCATATTTTTTGGATCAGAAAAAGCAAACTGATCAAAGCTAGCAGCATCACCAGCTCCCTTCTTAACTCCATGCAAGTATGAGATTTTATCATCTTTGGTTCCACTACCACCACGTACGAGCCAAGAACCGATACCACCAGCTGCTTCTCTATCTCTTCGTTCTCTCATCACAGGCTCAGATGTAGGAGTATCACTAGGGCCCCCCTTCTCAGCATCAGTAGCAGCTTCAGCATCCACATCAATGATATTAGGTTCAGATACTTTATTTTCTACATCCATGGAACCATCAGGGACAGGCTCAGAGAGCTCTTCTTTGATTGACTTGGACTCCAATGCATCGTCTTTTACAACAATAGGTTCTGTTGGTTTGCAGCACTCGAGGTTATCTACAAGCACCGATAGCTCATTGGCAAGGGTACGTACTCTCTCCTGTTTTCCATTGGACAAGCCCCGCTTGCCAGCAGAGAGACGAACTGCCCTCAATACTTCCTTAACACCATCAAGTTCGGTAATCATACTCCATATGTGACTATCAGATACTTTGTCGTTATGACTTTCTTTCCTTTTACTTCTACCCTTGCTCATATACTGGCGAAATTCTTGCTCAACTGGATCTGCTGGTACAGCAGTGCAAATGAAAAGGGCTGCGGATGATGCTTCAGTTGGGAATCTCCAGTATTCTCTTTCATCAATATCAGTGCCTAGATAAACTGTATATAGACCAGTCAAACCAATAATCTTCTGAGCTAAATCTCTACGCAAGCGGCGAGATTCGTGATTTTTTCGTTCGACGCGCGCTTTGAACATGAGCATAGCACACGAATGGTGTACGATAACAGCTCTTTCGGCTCCTTCTGGTAGATTTGGTGTAGAAGCACCAGTGAGATCAATCTGATTATTGTGAACATATCCCATAATCTGTAATAAACGACGTCCATCCAAACTTTCAACAGGAGGGAAATATGGCACATTTAATGGTGGTGGTTTGAAATCATTTAAACCAGCATGTATGAAAACCTGAGTATTATTCAAGGTGAATGGTTTTGAAGAAACTTCCATATCATTTCCATTAGAGTTGGGTCCAGGTAACGGCGCTTCTAGTTCGCCTCCATCCGCGTATAATGTAGCATATTCGCCATGGCGAGATTGGTGATAAGCATGATCTCGTGGGCTTTGTCCAACAACAAATGGCGAACAAACATCCAGTTCTGAAAGACCACAATACTGACATTTACATTCAGCCCATATCTTTTCTTTTGCAATAAGATCAGCATTAACTCTTTCTGGAAGCTTTTCTTTATTCTTTGTATTTGGATCTACGGCAGCTTTTATATCAATAGCTCTATTTAATAAGTTCTCTTCTGTATCTTTATCTCGGAATTTATCAACTACAACACTATCACTGAAAGTAGTTGAGCTATCATTTGCAGCAAATCCTGCAGCGAACATGCACTCGCGAAGTTCACCTGTTGAAGATGATTTCTCAGCATTAATCTTGTCTAGACCTCTTCGTGCAATCTGGAAACCCTCTTCTCCAGCAATATCTTTCACTACACGCATAAATTCAGTCTCTTTAAATGGAGAACTTTGTAAACTTAGATTTATAAGTTTCAAGCATAGATCTTGCAAAGATCCTTTTCTTTCATATATTCTATCAAAAGCTTCAACTGAATCTGCAGTTTTAGTACCTCCAAATCCTTTCAACATTTCGTTCATAGCCGTCATGACACATGTCCAGTCACTCGGAGTCCAGGGCTGTTCATATTGATTTAATACAGCTTGTATGTCATCTGAAGTGAAGTCTGGGACAGTAGCAGCAGATAAACCTAACAAAATAGCCTCACCTTCTTTTATCTTACGACTGGGTACAGTAGCTTGTAAAATAGAACGAGTAGGATTTGCAAGAAGACTGAATGCTTTACACATCACATCAATCAATCGTGGATTGTCATCGACATGTTTAATCAAAGCTCTACTGTATTTAGGGTTTATATGCCAAGGTAAATGAGATGATGGCCCTGATTCATCAACCCAGAAGCCGAAATCCAAGAAGTAAGATTCTACAGAGCCGTTTGCATTAGCTGCTTGCTGGTGCGAATGAAGCACAGTACTGTTCATACTCACTGAATCTTCTTCTAAGCATAAGGGACACATCCACTCTTCATTTGGTTTATCGACCAGCTCCTGTGATGGAGAAATGAGACACTCAGGGTAGCTTAGCGCTTCTTGTGTATTTTTGTCTGCATTTCCAATAGAAGCTTCGTGTAAAGCTTCTAGATTGTACGGAGCAGTGCAGCGACCACACTTAATTTGAGTCTGATTATTAACCTCTCTTCGAGACAATATACATAGAGTATCAACACAATCAGCTACGGCAGGTCTGCGAGGAGAAAAGACCCATTCGTAGGTATAGCGGTGCATTGCCAACATTGCTTTGTGGGAGTTGGCATTGTGCGGCATAGCCTCGCTGTGATAAACTATTGCATTAATTGCTGTTAAACGCATATCACTGTAAAACGAGAAAGCTACATCATCATCACTATCACCATATGATCTCTGACATAGACGCGTTGCAACTGCAGACAGAGACATCGGTTGGCGAATCGTTTGTAAATATTCGCGATGAGACTGGTCCCAGATCAAGCCTTTACCACAAGTAAGGCTACATATTTTGTGTAAAACTTTTGCACAGCGACGATACGTATCTGAGTGAGTTTGTGAATCCGCGACAGAAAGCAATGCACTTATCATGCTTGCGTAATCATTTGCATCATCAAATTCAGTATCAGGTACTTGTGAAATTGCAGTAGCACTCCCGAGGAGACCTTCCTTACGTAAATTTTCATCATGTGCTTTGTAAGAGTGTGTATCACTTTTATTCAACTTTTTTCGTAAATACTCTAGTCTATCTTCTGGTAATGAAGAATGCTTCTCCTCCTTGGGGTCACACACACTCGAGCTGCCAATCAAAGCAGTGCGTGCAACCATACGGTACCTGATATGACGAATAACGTTTCTGTTAGTTCTGTAGGTCAGAACACTGCTTGTCTGCCTACCTGCAACCCCAGCAGCAGCGCCACCACGTAGCAAACACTTTGTTTCATCGTTCGTGAATTCTAGTTGAGGCATGACTCTTGCAATCAATGCCATTCTAGCAATATCAGTGAAAGTCATCTGATTCAATGGTAAACGAACTTGATGCAGTGATGCTGCATTATTGCTCGAACTTAAAGACAGGGCTTCATCATCGAGCTCCAGGAGAGTATGCAAAGGACCTGATACAGCTTGAGTTAAACAAAGTGCAATTCTGTCTAAATCTGCATGTGCATTTGAGCGCATAATCGCTGGGACAAAGGCAGTGCTCTCTCCTTCCTCTTCCTCAGCAGGCTCCTCAATTTCGGCAGGAAGATCTTCAAACGTAGCTTCAACTTCCTCTATTTGAGCCTCAGAAGACTCAAGAGGGGTATCTTCTGGTTTATCCGATGCAACGTCCATTGCAACAGGTTCCTCTTCCTTAATTTCCTTTTTTATAGTAGTTTCTTCATGTTCAGGATCTACCTTTAACGCAGCAATATAAGCCTCTCGTTCTGATGCAACTGCAGCCATGCAACGAGCTATATGTTTTGCAGTTGTAGGAGTAGATTGTACCATGAGTAGATCTTTGTATAAACTCAAACTAGTTGATAATCGCAGAAGAGGATCACACATACTTGCGGGTAATGCTTTAGCAATATAATCACAATCTTTGACTTCTTTGCCATCATTTAAAGGTTCAAGTCCATCATTCAAGAGATCAGGTAGACCGGTTAGAATGGCATCCATACACGGATGTGCGTGCTGTGCTAGTACTTCATTCAACGACGATCCACTTTCGGTGTGCATTCCATCGTCGTCAGCTGCATCTACAGAATCCTCTAATTTATTACCACGAATTTCAGCAAGAAGTGAAGAAATACTGCTTTCTTTTTCTTCAACATCAAACTTTTCATAAACGTTAGCAAATGAAACCTTCGCATTTTTTAAGATAACTTTTTTAACATCTGGTCGATATGCATTACGGTACTTATTGTGCAACGCCTGTTGCATCTTTAATTTCCTCTGTTCTTCTTTTATACGCATTTCTTCACGCTTTTCAGCATCACGTATCCGCTTCTCTAGATCCCTAGCTGCTTTTTGTTGCCGCTTTAATTCGTCTTGTTGGCGCCTCATCTCCTCTTTTTCCTGGGAGTTTTGTGTGACTCCTTGTTTCTTAAATGCAGCGCCAATTGTATCACTTGTCGCAGCAGGGGTAACAGAAGCAGAAACAGGAGTCGCCTTAGGAGCTTTCGGTTTCTTCTCAACTGGAGCATTAGCCGCATTAAAGCGAGATATGATCTGGGCTCTCTTGACACTGTCGCAACCAACTTGGTCCGTGTATGCAGGCAATCGCTCACAGTGCATTTTATACTTATTACATAGCAATGCCCCCTTGAGTCCTTCTAATAGCTTCTCTACTTCATAGTTAAAGAATGAAAAAGGTGCAATAGAAGTCCAAGGTCCCAGGCCATCACTCGTCATGCCTGTGAGACCACCGCACTGTGCGTCACCATGTCCGTCAGATCCAGAGCTGGTATCAGTTCCAGCTCTTAAAATACCTGGGAAATGACTTCTAAATGCCTCTTCTTCACTATCACATACAAATGTTTCATTTGTAAGGATATTTTGCATCTTGAATGAAGGTGCAGCAGAACCAGGCTTGATACTACATAAAAATGACTGAGGTAATGTTACTTTTGATCGACCTGCTGTGATGCCTACGAATGCACGATTAGCCTCATCATTAGGAATAGTGACTTGTGCACGATATCCTAAAGGATATAGCTGGGTTGCACTTTGATACCCAGGTCGTGGATCCAGGTTACCCAAGTTGTGAACTAGCATGGAATCACCAACAGGGGCAGGGTAATGCGTGATAGCTGCAACTGCATGCATTGCAGCTTCATGAGCATTCTTACGATGTGCAGATGTGTTCGACGTCGTCGATGCTGATGATGCTGAGCTTGCATTGACCGCTTTTGGTGAGGTTGTCTTTGTTGGAATAGGCTTCTTTAGAATACTACTTGCAGATGAGCTTGATGCTGTATTCTTTGACGAAGAAGCTTGGATGGCAGCATACACCTCCCCTTGATTATTACATACCACTCCATCAGCTGTCTTAAAGCTAACCTTGTAACGATCACCACTATTCGCAGAAGGTCCCTTTTTACGAGGATTGTATGGCTCCGTTCTTAGTGTCAAAATTACTTCTAAATTTGCCAAATGGCGAGCTATGTCTACGCCTTTAGAGGATAAAAACGCTGCTAATGCACTTCTAACCCGCTTCTCATGAGACTTGCGCTTCTGAAATTCTTCAGAATCCAAACCCTGCTCACTTGTATCCTCTTCATCTACAGCCTTTCTTTTCCCAATAGCACCTTTCTTGCTACCTGCAGCAGAAGGACTACCTAAAGGGCTAGATACTTGCATCTGAACAACAGAAATACGAGTGTGGGAGGGGTTTGAGAGCCCTCACCAAAACCAAATCTGAAAAATCAAAAAATGTTGCCGTCGTTCACCCACCACGAAGTCTCTCCTTTTATACCTGGTATGAGTGCTCATGAAGTGATTTTGTCTTCATATAAAAACTAGCTGCAGTTCGAAATTCCCCCCGATAGTGTTATTTATTTGAGAAAAACGTTGCCTACTGCATAATAGGAGAACCTTCAAGAAGACAAGCATGGCTTTGAATAATACTGCTGGAAGCGGGTTAGTAAAGTCGCTGAGGGAAGTAGCAACTACTGAAAGGCTTCGAAGTGATCATATAATGACATTGGAGCTTATGCAAGATACGATTGATGAGAATTCCATGCTAAAAGATGTCAACAAGAAACTGTTGGCACGGCTTAATAGGCTTGGTGATGATGGCATTATTAATGACGACAATAGTGATGAAAATGTCACAGATAATACAGATGCAGGTAGCTCTGCATTGACAAAGAAACTTCTCAAACAAGAAGAGGAGCTCGCTTCATTACGTACTGAAAATAAACTCCTTAAGGGCCAAGCACGACAAGATGAGAGACGTATCAAAGAGCTACAGAGAAGCAACAATAGTAACGACGCACTTAGAAGGGAGCTAGATGCATTAAAAGCTGAAGCCGCGAAGCAGATGCCAGCAAATGATGTAATATCCGCTGAATCTGAGACTGCATTGAAAGCCCAAATACAAGATCTCACTGAAAAGCTACTGAATGCAGCTGAACAGTTGGATGGCCATGTACCAGGTTGTATGCATCGTATCGCTGAATTAGAGGCAAGTCTGCAAAGTGCTACGAGCCATGCTAGCACCTCTGCTGAAGGCTCTGAACAACGCTATCAGCAAGCACAAGAGCAAATCGCCGCATTAGAAGCTCAGTTGGATGCTCTGTTGAATGAAGAAGAAGGTCATATTCAAAAATACCATCTACTAGAAACAAAGTATAAAGAGCTTCGTAAGTTGAGCGATGGCGGTGAACGTGTACTAAGAGACAAGCTACATGAATCTAATTTAAAGCATGAAGCACTGGTTACTGCAGCAGAGAATGCGCAGAGAAATCTCCAGGAAAAGGAGGACACACTACAGCAACTGCTACTAACCAACGCTAGTCTGGAAAAGCAGGTGGCAGAATTGCTTGCCAGGCCACAAGCTCAACCAAATCCATTACTATTACAACCTGATACGGATGATTCGACCACATTCTTTTTAACAGGTGATGGTGGGAAGGCTTCTGGCCAAGTCCAAGCTTCGGCTGTGCTATCGAAGGATATGTCTTTTGATGAATTTGTGAGGTTAAGAAAGGAGGTGAAAAGTCTCAAA
>JACKZZ010006518.1_pt1 | contig 13688 bp, 12 predicted proteins | sample 8027871 | NCBI WGS metagenome assembly JACKZZ01 (sample SAMN15724774, study PRJNA655200) | protist metagenome | isolation source: fluorescence activated cell sorting (FACS) single amplified genomes of... | place: USA: West Boothbay Harbor, Gulf of Maine | collected 2000-07-19
GTCAAACAAATCAGTCGTACGCGCAGTCGGACTTTTACCGCAACTTGTATCCCCCGGCTCCACGCCCCAAGATTCTAACTCGTTTTCAAAGTAAGCGCACTTCGGGAAGTTTTCGCTGTTGTGATGAAAGCCCGGCCCCGGGGGAAAGTCCGTAGTTGATTGCCACCTTTTCGCCGGTGTTGAAGTAGAAGAGTTTCCTTTTCTAGCTGGAACTGGTTGCGCTTTCAACTCTTGCTGTCGCGGCACAGAATTTTTCATCTCGACGGCGTCGCGAGTCGTAAGCACAGTTTTGCTACTGGTTGTATTTTCGTCATCAAGAACTTGCTTCACCACGTTTGCGGTCGTGCTAGGTGGGCGTGCCCGTTTCATCTTGACACCGCCACTAGTCGTAAAGGCGGCGCTCCAAGGCTTTACCCGTTCTTCTGCATTTCCATTCGGGCTGCTGCGCGTCTTGCCAACGGCAGTATCAGTGTGGTCGTCGTGGCCGTAGTCCTTCTCCTGTTCATTCCACGAAGACCTAGACTGTGATCCGCTTGTAAGATTTTCATGCTTCTGCTGTTTGCCATCATGCTGTTGCGGACCATACTTTTTCATCTCTTTGTCATCCTTCTCGTCCCACCACGGCTGCGTGTTTTCTTCCCCATCGTCCAAGCCCTTTTCCTTCCAGTCGTGGTTCCGATTCTCTCGTCTGGTGTTCCACGACCCGTTTTGATTGTTCCAACTGGACGATGATGATGACGAAGAGCTGGCTGATGTGCTCGTGTTTTGGTCTCCTCCTGCTTTCCTTCCCCAGCTAGGAGACCAGTCTTCCTCTCTACCATCTTCTTCGCTCCACCTTTTCCACGAATTGGAAGAGTTTTTCTCGCCCTCACTGTTCTTGCCGGGGTTTTGGGTTTGTTCATCTTCCCAGCCTTTTTTCTGCCACGTATAGTCTTCTTTGTTCCACCATTGCGAAGAAGACTTGTTCCAAGAGGAAGAGGAAGTAGACCGATTCTGCTTCTCGTCCCAAGAATTCTTGTAGCTGTCCTGCTGTTTTTCATCTCGTTCCCACCAGCCAGAATCATTCCTATTCGTATGCTTGTCACTTTGCCAGCCTTGTTTCTCGTCGTCGTCCCATCCGTTTACTTCTCGCTTCTGGTAATATTCCGCAGGCTCACGACCTAGACTGCTCGTGTTCCAGGATGAGTTTCTTTCCTCGTCTTGATTCTTTCTACTTTTGCCGGTATCGTCTTCTTTGTCTTTCTGTTTTTCGCTTATTTCCCACCTTTCAGCATTGTTTTTCTTCCTTGAGGACCACCCGGATGAAAAGGCTCTATATATATCGCTGTCGTGGTCGCGATGCGTTGAAGGACTGCCTGCATTTTTCTCCCTCGTCGGCTCAACATGTTCTCGAGGATCCGGTGTTCTATTGGTGTTTGCATTTGTCCTATCAAATGTAAAAATGTCTGGGTCTGGAAGATTCTGAGACTTGTCATGCACGTTTTGCATGAGCCATGAGGTCTGGAATGCGAGACCTAGCATGACAGATTCTGTGAGATCCGTATCATGCCTCTCCTGCATGAGAAACTTCCTCTCAACTTGGTCAGAAGTGGACAGCTTTTGGCATTCATGCAACACAGATTTTTGCACGATCCAGAATTAGCATTACAAGTTGCAACCTTCCAGACCCAGACATTTTTACAATGCATTTGTCCCCCCGCCGAGTCCGCAGTCTTCTTTCCATATGACAGCCTCAGGTTGATGGAAATCCTCAAAGTGAAAATGCTTTGTATATACAAAAAAACGACTCCAGTTGAAGCGGCATTTCAAATGCCGCTTCAACTGGAGTCGTTTTTTTGTCGGCGCATTTGTAATCGGCGCATGACAAATTTACCGGGCACTTACAGCATGTTTGTCATGCAGGTTAAGGCAAGGAGGTGCCCTTCTGTCGTGCTAAGCAGCACTCCAATTCTTCACCCCTAGCAGGACAATAGTCGGCCTCCATTGCGTCCTCTGCAATACAGTCTTTTTTGCGTGGCATTTCATGCATCACAAATCATTTTCACTTTGAGGATTTCCATTCTGAGGCTTTCATATCCCACTTGTCGTGCATCCAGTGACCTTCGTCGTCGTTTTCTTGGTCGTTCTTAGCACGGCTCTGGTAGCAGCTGCCCTTGTCGCGCTTCATTTGTTCCGCTCGAGCCTTCTGGTTCTGTTTGTAGGCGCAAAATTCCCGATATTGCTCTTCGATGAATCTCTCACTCTCTGCATCTTGTATTTCTGCATTCACATTTTGCCCGCGCCCGTCCCTCTCAGCGCCGTCGAAGGAAGACCGTTGGGAAGACCACGAGGACGAGGACCGAAGACGCCCCATCGGCTGCGGTAGTGGTGCACTTGAGAATGAAGAAGTCAGTGATTTTTGTTTCTCCATCTTCATCAAGTCTGTGACTTGCTTCTGCTTTTGCTCCGACACTTTGATGCTCTCGTCCACAGCGTCGCCGTCAAAAGAAATTGTCGGCGCGTGGTACTGTTGCTCTCCGCGAGTTGGAGCAGGTTTTGATGCCTCGTCACGCGCTACTGAAACTGACACACTTTGCTGCGTCGCCACTGGTCCCGGATTGACTCTCGCGGTTTGATGGCTTTTCTGTGTCAGGGCAGACGCTATACTTTCTTCAGATCGTCGCTTGCCGGCTGGAAATTTTGTCGCCCAGGCGCTCTCCCAATCCGTTGCCGCGCGGGAACGGGTAGAGGAGGGCGCTGCTTCTCCACGCTCATTTTTATCAACTTCCGGACTACTTTCTGACTCGGGACACTCTACGACGAAGTTGGTGCCCATAGCATACTCCTTCTTTTGCGGACGTGGGCGAGCCTCATCCGGCGAGCTCTTGGCCGCGATCGCCTGCTCTACGTTTTCGGCTTCGCCAATATCGTGATCACAAGGGGAAAGATGAGCAGAGTAATGCTCAGAGCCCTGCTTCGAGGGCAGAGACAACGAAGTGCTCTGCTTCGAGGTGGGCAGTGACAAGGAAACAGCGCCAAGCTGCGCAGTATCCTTCGTGGTCGCTTTCGAGGCTGAAGTCGACAGAGGTCGTTTTGTCAAGTACAAGGCTTCGTCTTGTTGGCATTCCTTTGTCAAATAGGCTTGCACTGCCTCTTGTTCGTGGATGTCGTATTTCATAGCTGCGTTAGCTTCAAGGAACGCTCCTGCTGCACCAGAAACGCCTTGCTGCAAGAGAACGCCAGCTGGGGCCAGAGTAGGGGCGATGCCCTTACACCCCAAGTTCGCAGCTGCTGCTGGAGCTGCTGTGACGTAGGCTTCCCCATAGTGATTCACACTTGTGCCGCGGCGCTGAAGATTAAAATCTGACTGACCATCCAGCTCGTCCTCCTGCTCTGACTCGTCATCTTCTGCGAGACCCATTCCCGGGGGGAGCCTCATTGCTTTCGACGCAGCACGCGACTCTAAAGTAGACGCGGGTAGATTACGTGTACTAGCGTCGTCGGGCACATGACGCAACACCTCTTCCGCCGCATCCTCAAAACACTCCGCGGAAGGTGTCAGCAGCGGGGCGGGCGTGCCTGCGTCGTGGTAGATTTCGCCAGGGGACGAATGGTAGCCGAATCCTTCGAAACCGCTGGCATGCGAATACTGAAGTGACTTTCTGTGGGACTTGTCGCGGAACAAGTAGTTCCGACCGGCAACATATTTCCACCATCAGCAGCATTTTCAGTTTCGTTATAACTGTGGGCGTTATAGAAATCGAAGTCCACGCTGGTGTCGATAGCTGTACCTTCTCGGCTCGTTGCTGCGACGAAGGGTTGCGGTTGCCCTTCTCCGTGTCTTTTCTCCTGTATTTCGAATTCATCGTCGTCAGCGAGACACTTTTCTCCATCGGCCAAACACGAAGCGCTTTGACTTTGAGGCGGATAGAGTAAATCTAAATCTAGATCATCTATTGGCGGTGGAAGACCCCCGTGCAAGCTGGATATTGACGTCGCGCCCGACAAGGCCGACAAGCGGGCCGGAGCCTCGATCTCGTCATTGTCTGGAGATGAGGCGAAATCGTTGAGCGGCTGCATTTTGATTTGATATATATCAAGAAAACCTATCCTTATGATGATTAAGGGCGTTCTTGAATATCAATCTTCAACAAGGACAAGAACCACAAACCCAAACGAACTAACGACGTCTTTACAAAAAACTCATGAGTTCAATATTACGCATCGGAATCACACAAACGCAATATTACCTTTACCGCGGCAAAGTCGGTGAAAGAAGGAGGACAAGCACAAGGGTTGTAGTAAATTATGTTGGAAAGACTACTTGTACTTTCACAACGGGCACATCAACTTTTCACTGATACTGATTGATTGTTGCGCGAAACTAATTACGCGTGCATTGAGGATACCAGCTCCTTCCTTGCTTTCGTTCCTTACAACATGCCGATCTGTATCATCTGGCCATCCGATCACTGAGGCAGAGCCTACGTACATGTGGATGTGCTACATGAAAGAATATGGAAATGATCTGGATCGGGACGGATCTCATCTTCGACTTGATCTTTCTACAAGCTCTGCGGCACGTCCTCTACCACGACCATTGACGACGAAAATCGTAGTGGTGGGTTTACAAGTGTGGCTAGTCTGCTCCTTCCACAGACAAGAAATAAAGCAGCCAGGAGATAAAAGAAGATGTAAGTACATGTATGCACCTCAATAAGCTGCACAGCTACCGATCAAAAATTCTGGCAGTACGGGTACGCGTGTGAACCGGACAAAATTTCAGATTCTGTTTCTGATGTAGAGGTACAACAGTAAGCCTGATAGATTCTGTTTGATTGAACAACCGCATCAGTGTCTTCGAGGAGCAAGAGGAAAACTCTCCCCGGCTTGACACTCGCTGGAAAAATCTGCGCTGCCAAAGATACGTCGAGGCATTTAGCGCAATCACCTTAATATCGTCGTAGCATATAGCCCTTTATGGTTTTCTTGAATTTTGCAGGTATCTCTCCTTAAAAGAAATCATCAACGCGTGCGTTTATTCTTTATATCGAAATCGACAAGCAACGAGCTGACCTTGTTTCATTTCGTTTGCACCACAAAAACACAAAAACCGTCAGTATTGCTGTTACCATTCGTCATGACCGGGCTCGCAATACAAGCATCATGAGGGAGCTCCCAGGGTCGATGAATCCGCAGATGCGAGTAGATGCGACTGTACCTTATCTTCATCCGTGTCGAATCAAGAGCCTTACATGAAACCAAAAAAAAGCTAGAGAAAAAGTTGTCTTGTGGCTCCAAATATTCTTTATTTGATTTGTAAGTAGAGCACCAAAAAATTGGCGCGACATTAGTTCCATGACGCGTGTATGTGTATCGCAAAAATCGGAAAAGCATAAAGTACACTATTCTTTACAAAGTTTCGCAGAAAAATCAAAAATGGCTGCTGGCAGTACGGTCGGGCTGATGCCAGAACGGTCGCTAGTGCCACAGGAAGGTCGTCGTCGAGCTGGTGCAGCAACGACTTACTTGAAACTTCGCCAGCCAGCGGTCAACGCCGATGCGAGCGAGCAATCGATTTTCATTTGTGTGTAGAAACTACTCCTACTGGAACGCATTCGTTGAGTGTACTGATAGAAATTGAGAAATGCCGCCCAGAGCTGCAGAGTTTTTTTCGATATCTTCAGGCCTCGAGCTGCTCTCACAGAACTACCCACCAAAGAAGGAAGAGTCCCGCGGTGAGTGCTAGTGCGCCAATGACACCATACCAGAGCATGGAGATGTTGGACAGAAACGACCCGAAAAAGGATCCACTAGACGCTGGGCGCCCCCCGGCCCCGGCTGCACCGGCTTGCGCATTGTTGTTCATTCCGTGATGCTGAAATTGGAACTGCCGCGGAACAGCGTGTCCATTGTTGTTGAATTGCAGCTCCCGCTGCGCAGCTCCGGGGCTGTTGTTGTTGTTGTTGGGGTTCAGAAACGCATTGTTATTGTTGTTGTACGCACCGTAGTTATAATTCTGCCCCGCTGCATTCATGTTCGCCGCCCCGTTCGCCGGAAAATTAGGATTATTGTTCGGAAAATAGTGCTGGTCTGCATTGTTGATGCTACTATTGCGGATCAAGACGCCCAACCCAACCAAACACACGGCGGCGATGCAAAAGAGGATCATCACGATGCGGCTGCGTCCATAGTTCTTCGATGTCGACGCCGAGTTGTTGTTCTTGCGCGAACTAGCATACTGCCCTGTAGAATCATACTTCGAAGTTCGGTGCTGAAAGTTTCTTGACGGCAGCTTCGTGGTAGAAGCACCACCTGCTCCCGGGGGTCGCTTATTCAGCATGTTGATGCTGTCTCGCGGTAGCGTTCCACTTGATGTTGGTGCACCAGAAAGCTGCTGTCTGGAGGCACGATTCAGGCTTGCCATGCTGTACTTCTTGTCCCGGGGGGACTGACGCTTCAAAATGGACGCTGCGCCGGGAGGGCCCAGTGGGCCTGGGAAAGCTATTGCAGAACCAGCGACAGGACCTGATATGAAGAGGAAAAAAAGGACTTTCGCATCTGAAATTTAAGTGAAGGAAGTTGGGTCTGGAACGAGGAAGAACGACAGGGAGTGTACTCGAAATTAAACTACCGTAACTATCAAAACGCGCAACATACCTCTCGAGATTCGCTGGACCTTGCCACTGCTTTTCCGAAAGGGCCCGCGCCCACCTGCAACATTTTGCCCTTGCACCTGATAATTGCAATTCGAGTTCGTTTTTTATTTTTAGCTACAAACGTCGGCATTTTCAAAATCAACAGAAGCTAAAATGCGCAGCTTGTGAAAGAAAAAATTGCGAAGAAACATTCAACCCCGACCACGAGCAACGGACAGGAGAGCCCCAGTGCGCAACCGCTCCCGTCTCATGCTATGGTGCGCTAGAATGCAGTCGAGCTCGAGACTTCTAGACGTACTATCAAAAGCAAAACAGAACGCAAGACGCTAGTAATGTAATGCAACTTACGACACGAGAATCAGTCCGTCGTCACGATTCTAAAATACTTAAAACCATACCTGACGAGACAGGCGTCGGTGGTTTTGGTGTTGCAAAGCGGCCTGCTCCGTGGTTCTTGCTTCGTACCTGCTGCTTCTTCTATCCCCATATCCCAATCGCGAAGGATCTACAGCGTCCTGCGTCAAGGAGCTTTCTCCAGTGGTGCTCGTGTCGTCATCTGTGTAGCCCGAGTCATACGAAGAGGAGTACTCGTCGTCCTGCAGGTCGTCACTGGAGTCCTCGGTGGACGGGGAAAGCTTCTGCTGCTTTTGCGCCACCACGTCGGTCCTGTGCCTGCCGGGTGCCATATTTGTAGCACTGGTAGTTGTACCGGCGGAGCGAGGCTGCAGAGGAGGGCTCTGCACGACGGAGGACATGAGTGTGCTGACGCACCGTAACTAAGTGATCTTGTTATGAATGGTCTACACAGATGTTATTTTCGTCAAAAGGGCTCCGGCTGCGCCTTCGTTCATCTGCGTCTGCCGCAGCAGAAGCAAGAGAATGCAGCAGCTGGCATGACGCTCAAACACAAGAAAAAAACGCAAGAAAGCAGAACGAAGACGCGATCTATCAAAAAAAACCAGAACGGGGAGTGCTAGGCGTAGTTCGATCCACAAAAGTTTAGTTTTGGTTACCGGATGAGGTGGGTTATTTCACTCAGGACACGTGATGAAATCGCTCTGCAACTGTAAGCGTATCGAGGGCGTTGATATCGAACACCAGTACGAGTTCGTGGCAACTCTGCGGAATAGAAACAATCAAAGCCAGCACGTAGTTTGTCGCTCCTTTATCTTTGCCAACATGCTTCGTATTAGCATCGCAAACAGAAGGTGAAACAGCATCAAGGTCAAGAAGGCAGTCGTGACGCGGTGGTGGAAACAAACGGCAGGGCTAGCCAGACACAAGTCTACTCGCATGATCCTGCTGGAGAAATACAAGTACACAAAGTAGACGATAAAACTGACCGGGATAAGCAAGTGACGTGAGTGAGTCACAACGCCTAGCCCCAATATCTTTCTTTGTCCTGGTCGTAGCCGAGTTGCATGGATTACCACACATCAAAACTAGCTCATAAAATGGATGGATAGAATCTTCATCCGTCGGATGGCGCAAGTCCCCCCGTTCAAACTAAGAAAGTACAGTCGCACTGCATGCTACCAATGCAGGTAGCAGAAGTGGGGAACGTAGGACTAGAATGAAGAAGCAAAATTAGAAACGGTGAAACTGTAGCTCGAAAACAGAATAGAAGATGCATCATACAGCTGGATCTTTCTTGGGAGGATAGGGATAGCGCAAGACTCTTGCCCAATCATACATCCTAATGCTCTATTTGGCGAAGCGCTAGAATCAGAAACAGTTGTACCTCCGCACCGCTGTGCATCAGCAAAATTAGCTCTACGGTCGTGAAAATGTAGGATATGACAGAAACTAGAAGGCGCAACTGCAGTTGGCACAAAACAACCACAGACACACCAGCAAAATGAAAATGATATAGAAAAGCTCATTGGTAGTCTTCGACGGCATGACTGCACTTTAGTCGAAACATATCGAATAACATAGACATACATATGTAGCGACGGTGTGAATTGTAACGGCGATCGGGTTGATATTGATTCACTTAAGTTGATAGACAAAGCGAGTTCCTTCCTATCGGCATCGATATTGCTCACAAACCCTAGTTGGTGAAGAAAAACTAACCAAGAAAGTGGTGTAACTAATGGAATTTCAATTTTCTAGGAAATAGAAACGAGCTTTTTGTTTTTGTCACGAAATATTCTTTCATTCAGTAACGTCAGCATAACAAATATTCTCTAGTAAGATGTTGCGGAATCGAATTCCCGGGGGTAGGCTGCAAGGAATAGTCATTTTTTTCAATGTAGTTGCACACAAAAGCACCGTTGACGATAGGTAGCGTACCATTGGCTTTGTGATTGTAGTAGAGAAATGCGCAACATTTTCTTTTCCTATTTGTGGAGGAGGAATGCTGGCATGGAGTTTGCTTCCAGAATTCGAATCAGATTCATCGTACTACAAAACTCACTTGTTCCTAATAGCAAGTGCCTTTTTCAACATTTTCATGAATTATGCAAAGAGAAGCTCCGAAGACTCACTCACTAGCGATCGGACGTTGCGTGATCTAGATTTAGACTCTATCTCGGGTTGTAGTATCAGTGCATTTTTCAACAACACCACGAATAAACTTTGACTAGCCACTGCCACTCCTACTACTCAGTCGTACCTGAGCATCATTAGGAGCATAGGTTTTGGGTGCCAGCATGTACCTCTTTTACGGGCCAACCAGCGGCGTGGTCTCATCCCTCGTCGCAGGTCCATTTCCGCTGAATGTAGCCGCTTTGAACACCGCGATAGCCGCACCAATCGTCATCAGCCCCAAGATCGTCATTTCTGTCACAAACAGAGCGTTTAGACAGGTGAACAGGTTCATTCCAACCGCGGCAATCCAGGCGGTGATGCAGAACATGCTAGCGCAAACTGCGCCGGGAATGCTGGGTGTACCTGATAGGGATACAGAGGCCCAAGTAGGATGGCGCACTTTAATAACACGTAGCTGCTCCAATAATTCGAAATAAACGATGAAAACCCATCAAACCAGGTGTGGGCGATGTGATTATGCGTCATGCTCATGCGACAAAACAACAACAGGAGGACGAATTTCATTCAATACGAACCCAATATAATCATGTAAGTAAAACACGAGCCAGTTGTCTAAGTACCTTGGCGAAAGGTTCGGCACGCCCAATCGTCAAACTCGTCAGTGAAGCAAACCTGTAGATGCATAGAAGAGAAATTCAAAATTGTTTTTCATCCTCTTTTTTTGTGCCTTCGCCGACTAGAATCAATATCAAGCAACGAGAAATTGAGATTGACGTAAAAACTACCTTCCTATACGAGAAAGATGTAGTACCAGACACGTGTCGGCAAACATTGCGGCACCCAAGAGGCCGGCCATCGTATACGCCGCAGTGGCATTTTCGCACTTAGCTCCCGCTCCTCCAGTGATGATAAGTGCCAGGCAAGCGATCACAGGAATGGCGCATCTCATCAGAACGTAATCGAGGTACTGAAACCAGGCGTGTTCTGGATCCCATGAATTTCCACGAGACACAAAGCGGAATGTGTATCTGCAGACGAGCGCGCACAGATCAAACACGATGGCAAGACCGGATGTCGCAGCCAACAGGAGGCTGGAAATAACGACGCGGCTCTGTTGTATTGAGGGAAGTCGTCAATAATTTTTTTCGCACGTTGGTTTTATACGTACGAATGCGTCATCATGTTTCCTCCATTTACGAAATGCAAATACCAAGAATGAATTAAAGAAAACATCCCTGAAAAAGAACTTTTCGCCACAATGAATTCATGCTTCCATAGCTGCTCGTAGTTAAGGTTTCCCTGCTTACCTGTGCACATGATGAACCGCTCACGTAGTAAAACGTAACTGAGGAAGCAACTGCGAAGGTGGCTTGAAACAACCCCAACCAGAATTCGACCGTACGCACAAAAAAGATTGCTGGAACCTGATGCGGAGCGCGGCGAAGGTGCGATTATTATTCCGGATTAATTTTAGTTCGACAAATTGATCTCAACGAAAGCATTTGTTTACGCTGCCCGAAAAGCAGCGCATCACGTTCACATGCTGCCCATACGCATACCCTTTGTAGAGAGGAGAACTCAGCCAGAAGCATCTTCAGGGTCATCTATATTTGTTTCATTACAAAAACGTACCACATGCTCCGAGTAATCGTCTTTTGCGGCTTCGTGGTACGCTTGCAGGTACCCCCGAATCCAGAACACGTTCACCAAGTCGAAAAGAACTCCAGGCAAGACGAGCCCGAGCGCGATGGCGATTTTCGACGAGCAGTCAGCTGCTTCGAGTCCGATGGTGCACAGGCTTCCCACTGCAAACAAATCCACCAACAACGTGAGAAAAGTAAGGAACACGCTGATGTGGTACAGGTACGTGGTGTAGGCGTAGGTCTGGTAAGAGTAAAACGTGACGCTTTGACGAGAAGTTTCGTACAGGCCCGCCGAGGTGTCGACAATGGAGGTGGCTCCACGCTTTATGGATTTCCCCGTGCTTTCCGCCAGGTTGCCAAGCGGGCCCAGAGTCATGGAATGCAGCTTGTCGCCCACCGCGGAGAGTTTCGTCCCCTCACCATCGCCGAAACCAAAGACCTTGAATGTTCGCACAACTTGCAAAGAAAAAGATGCGGCTTTCAGTGTGTAAGTGCTGCTTCACACATCGAAATGGACCTTTCACACATCGAAATGCACCGTGACAGATTAAAAACAATCTCGCTGGAAACCGGACCAGCATGGTCGAGTGCAGTTTTTTTCAGATTTTGATGAACCAAAAAAGCAAAGCCAAAGAGCGTCTAGTAGTACCCCCGTGGTATCGGGCATTCCGGGCATGGAATCGCGGACGGTTTGCACCCGGGTCGAGACGCCGGTCGATAGAGTGGATACGCCGTTTGATACTCCCTGCGTAACAGTCGAGACCGCAGTGGAAACACCATTCGAAACACTCGAGAACATTCCGCGGACACCTGCATATCGTTTTGAGATCATTGTTTTAGATCAGATAGATTGATTTGATGCTCGCTCGTTCAAAGTTCAACATTTGCGTGTCGTTTACAAAGCACAGAACGCGAATTAGAAACATCGAGTATCAAGTTACAAAAATGAAACGTATCTACTATCAACAGAAAGTAGGTCAAGTGCGCATACTGAATTTGAAGCCGCCATCCGGAGAGGAATCATCGGCTGCAAACTCGGTTGTTTCGGCGTCTGGGTCGGTCCCCTGGTTTGTTCCACCGTAGTTCGCAAACTGCTGCCCCGCTCCGCCGGCATGGTACTCGCTCTGCGACATTCCGGTGGGGCGACCCATTAATTCATCCGGATTAAACTGGGTGTTTGCACCGCGCGACGCAGCAGCACCGTAGCCGCGCAGCTGCCCGTCCTGGCCTTGCTGCGCGCTGTTCGTTTCCGGAGTACTGGCGTACCTGAGTAGCAGGTCGTTCGAATAAAAACATCGATATCATATCGTCGAGTTCGAGATTGGAAAACAAGTACAAGAATCTCTTTTCATATAGTCATCCCGTCATCACGATTATTTACAGCAATCATCCAGGCTTTTTTAGGTCTGGAAAAAGAAAAACAAATGGCACTGTCACCGAAATCAAAAGAACCACTTTCAATGATAATACCCTTGCCCCCCGTACGAATCCGCCCGACCAGCACGGTTCCCGTACCCGCGGACCTGGTCGTAGTCTCCCTGGTTCAGATAGTTACGTTCCTCAATGTCCGCCGCGTCAATCTGTTGGCCCTGTGTGATAGGACCAGTGCGGACCGCTCCCTGCATCCCGGGCGTATAGCCTGCCTGATCTTGAGCAGACCCCTTCTCCTTGCCGCCGCCTTTATTCTTATCCTTTCCTCTTCCCATCTTTTGCTCTATTTCTTTTTCTTTTTGTAAACACAAACTTTCCTTCCCCCGAGCTAGTAACTTATTCTATCGCTGAAGTGCTTAATCGAGGGTGGAAATCAACGCGCTCCGGGAGCCGTTGCCCTTGATCAAGACCTTCTACTGATGGGTTTACGAAATATCTTCATTTGGTGTTTTGCTTTATTTGTAACTTGCTACCATTTTGTCCTCTCATTGAAGACAAATATCATAAAAGCGAGTCATCGATTTTGTGTCCTACCGCCGGGGGACGAGGATTCGAGTCCACACTCTCAAAGATACTGAAGGATAAACACGAAGTGCAACCAACATATGTGAAATATTTTTTCAACACGAATCAATCACATTCATCACACGAAATCAAGCGAACGACAAGCCTCTGTAGTTCCTTTGGATAACTTCGCCTATTTGGTTTTCTCTCTCGCAATCATTCTTCAACTCCAAGCCAAACTCGAACAAAAGACAAAGACGGCTCTCGGTGTAACTCGCTTCGAATAGACACAGCATATGAGGCTGCGCCTGTGATCTGGATAGTGTAAAATAAAAATGAACGAAGATAAGGTATGAAAATCAGCTATGCTACAGCGATAGGATACACAGCGAATCGCAAAAATCAAAAAGACCGACGTAAGAGAACACGAACAGGAGAAACTCTCACTATATGGAGGCTCTGCTTCTGCAAGAACGTTTTTGTTTTTTCTCGGCAGCTCGTTCACAAGAAAGTGCAATTTTCATATTTTCGAATACTGAATGATTCTATCTCACCACTTTGTCGAAAAACTGCACATTTCCGTCGTCTCCAGTCGCGACGAGCGTTCCACAGCTGGCTACCACGACTGCGCGAATTGCGTTCTCGCAGATTTTCTGCTGGCTGCGCATTTCCCCGCTCACAGCGTCGAGGAAGGTGAGAAAGCCGTGGCCATCGCCAAGCACCAGGGTGTTCCCAACCAGGTTAGCGGTGTAGACAAAGTCACCGGATACAGGGCCCAGCTCAAAGAAACTCGATCCCGCAGTGACATCCGTCCACTTCACGACACCGTCCGCGCCCACCGTGAGAATGTTGCGCTCGCCGTGGACCACGATGTTGTTCACAGCCCCGGTATGGAGCGCGAAATTGTGGGCGCATCTCGCCTGACGCGGATCCCATGCGCGCACGTGTCCATCCTGCGCGCCAGTGAGGAACAGAGCTG
>JACKZZ010021419.1_pt1 | contig 13687 bp, 5 predicted proteins | sample 8027871 | NCBI WGS metagenome assembly JACKZZ01 (sample SAMN15724774, study PRJNA655200) | protist metagenome | isolation source: fluorescence activated cell sorting (FACS) single amplified genomes of... | place: USA: West Boothbay Harbor, Gulf of Maine | collected 2000-07-19
GTGAAATGCACGAAACTTTCCAAAAGGATGTGTTTTCACTTTCACGTGCTGCAAGTGTGTTAGAAAGTCGGGAAGCTGATATATTGTCTGTACGCACTCATAATGATAGTTTGCGATCTGAAAATGATGCTTTGCGAACTGAAAATATAGAGTTACATCGTCGAAATCAACAACTTGATGAGAAATCTCATGTCTTGGAAGAAGCGCGCTCGTCGGCCATGACGTGTCTGAATACGGCCGAGTCAAGAATTAGATATCTTACAGAAAGAGAACATGAGTTATCGCAGTTAAAAGCAGAATTGAATCGATGTGATGAGGAACGTGCCGATTACGCACAAAGAGTAGTCACACTGGAAAGGGCCAAAGCTAGTGCTGTAGCACAACTGAGCAGTATGAAGCTAAATATACGTAAAGAGACCGAACAACGTATCACAGCTGAAAAACATCTCAAGGATGTCACATCGCTGTTGAAAATAGCTACAAAAGATGCTGAGCGGGCCAACAAGGAGCGACTGAGGACAGAACAAATGCTCGACAACAATTCGAGGGAACTGGAAGAGAGCATGAGAGAGTTGGAAGAACTACACGATGTCCGTGCGATCCTCTTGGAAGAGGGGGTATTGGAGATGTCTGATGTTCAAGCTGAAGTATCTCGTCATTCAAACCTTCTTAAATACTCCCAACTGGGCAAAGACACCGACATGTACATAGAGGATCGAGACTTGCAACCTGCGGCTGTGCATGAAGAAACAGAGCAAGATCAAAGGAAATCAGCAGTATCTTTTTCGCAGCCACAGCCTATCAGTGTGACCATATCTCCTGTGACACGGGGTATGCACGAGAGAGCTGCCGTCTCCATCACACCAGATCCGCAGCCAGTCTTATCCTCAATCAAACACGCTGGATCTGGGGTGGCGAATAGCCCTCATAGTGTCGGTGGTAGGGATAGTGTTGCCACGACGAAGCCGCCATTTATTGCAGGGTCATTTAGTGGTTCAAGCCTCACAAAAGACTTTTATGCAAGCAGATGATGTCAGTAATCTTTTTCAGACTATGGTTACAAAGTGTAACCCAAGTCGCTTCAGCGGAAAGTCTATTGTGAAACAACGCATGCCGCCATTTCCATGGCAAAATAAGCCAGAAAAGCAAGCAAGCGAGTGAATAAGTATAAATGAGCGGGAAATTATCTTGTGTTCTATGTGTTCTATGTAAACGGAAATCCGTTCTCCATTCTTCATTTCTTCTTCCGAAACTCGCCGCCGGACTTCTCATACCGACCGTGCGTGCGGAACCAGTTTCCCACTCCACGTTCTAAGGAAAAGATGGCAGAGGATTTGATTGTTGTCGACTTCACAGACGACGTGCTGGTTGCATTAAATGCAGCTCGCAGTGGTAGTGAGAAAAAGGAGCTTCACAATGTGCTGGGCGAACCTGTGAATGCCGAGGCTCACAAGAGGGCATTTACCTATGCCATTACCGTTGAAGATGGAGCTGATGAAGCTGCAACTAAAGTTGCTGCAGTAGAATCTCTTCGGACTTATTTGGCAGATGAATCAAATGCGGAAAGTGATGGTTACAAACTGGCACTTGCACCACGGGCAACGCACTGTGAGGCTTCTATCAATGATGAAGGTCTTAATATAGTATATCAATTTAAGTACCTAGAGTTACCTGCACAAGGCCCAGCTATTGATGGTGTCCTTGTAGTGCAAGGTAATGTATTAGATGCTGCATATGCACCGGTGCTGTGCACAGCAACGTTCGAAGGGGAGGACGGAGCAGTAGTTAATCTGGGTCCTTGGGATCTCATGTTTGAGTCTGCGGGTGAAGCAGATGCAGACGATGCACAAGTATCTGGTACATTTACTGTGCCTGTCCCAGGACTACCAGAAAAAGATGGCTCAGTTCGCGTGCAGGTATATGTTGGCAAAAATGACGACGCCCTCACGGCGTTGTTTGCTGCTGCTGGCACTGAAGAAGCCGATGCTTTTATGGGAGCTGAAAACTTGGCTTTGGTTGCTGATGCAGCGAATGATACAATAGATGGTGCATATGTGTGTGCATTAGATTTTACTGTGGAATCCAAAGTTGGTGGTGATGCGGCGGCTGAAAGTAGTGCAACTGCAGAGGTGCCTGATGTGGCCGGGTCTGCCCGTGCTCCTATCACTGCCATCAAGCTTGCAATGGACTTCGATGAAGTGTCCGCATTGCGCAGTAGTGGATTTGATTTGACATGCTCAAGAATCGGAGCTGACGGATATCCTGCCGATGACGAAGGAGCTTGGCCGTTTTATATCATGCACTGCAGCGAAGTCGGTGCGTCGCCCGTAATATCTGTTGATTTTGTTACTGTCCCTAAGGTGATTCCTGAAGGAGCAGAAGAAGGGAAAGAGGGGTCATCACTGCCTGCAGGATTTGAAGAAATTGATGGCAATGCTGTGGAGACTTTCATTGGTTGCGACCTAGCTGCAGAAGATAGCCCCGATAGCATTTTCCTCCGAGTTACTACACAAGGTGGTGATCACGCAGAAGGTACTCCCGTAAGTGGTGCTTCATTCAATCAGCTTGCCATGCTTGTATTTGGACAGTCTGATGCTGAAGGCAATGCAGAGGAGAAGGGCGACACTGAAGAGACCATGGACGGCTATGTTAGTAAAGTGGATGCCAATGACAAGGTGTTCGTCGCGATGCCTGATGCCATTGCAGCTAGACTTGGTGTTTCTTCTAAGAATTGCGGTGTATTATTGAGTCATGTTGGTGCAGACACCACAGCACCAACTGAAGAGGAGGCTATAGATGATCCAGTAGAAGCAGGTGAAGATGTAGATGTGAACGCAACCAACGCAGAAGATATGTCCCACATGACTGGTAGCGATGCTGGCGATGATGACGAAGACTTTGAAGTGAATGAAGCGCTTCTTGCAGATCAACTTGAAGCAAAACTTGAAGAATTGGCTCATGAAAGGGCAACTGCTGACCAGGAAAATGCCGAGCTACAGAAGAAAGCTATTGCTCTGATGGTTAGAGAAAAAGCGGCCCTGCAAGGTAACAATTCGAAGATATCTAAAGATATCACATCTGAAGAAGATACAGAGGCTGCTAATGAACGCATTGCTGAGAAAGAGAAGATCTTACATGAAACTTTACAAGGCATTGTCGCCTCAAGAGCGAAAATTTCTCAACAGACAAGTGACTACGACCAATTGGCTCATGATTTGCAGACACGTCTTGACGACAGAGAGTACAAGGCAAATGAGATTTATGAATCATTTGCTGCCTTTAAAAGTGAAATTTTAGGCAAAGCTGAAAATACACGAACGAGCAAACCACTCAGTAAGAGACTCATCAAGCAGTTCGAGGTAGCCCAGAGCCGCAGAGAGGAGGATCTGGAACGTGTTCGTCTTCGTAATATTTCTATGAGAACACAATTACTTCGATTAGAAAGACAACTACGAAATAAAGAGCAGCTAGCAGAAGGTTTGCATATGATAGATTTTGAACAACTTAAAGTCGAAAATCAGACGTTGTACGAAAAGATCGAAGAACGAACTGAAGAACTTACGAAACTGAACCGCAAGAAGACCAACACTGTGCAAGTGCTGACACATGTGAGAGAGAAACTCAGATTCATTGAAAAGACAAATGTCAAACTGAATGGTGACCTAAGTGTGGTGGAGAATCAAACCATGGGTAAACGTGGCACACTAACTAGCGGCAAGAAAGGGAGGGATAGTGTGCGCGAAGATAACAAAGAATTGAAGCGCAAGCAAGGCTTCGCGAGTAGTAGTGGTCTTTTGACTGACTATGAAAAGCGTACACGTAATCTTGGTGATGCAACTGCCAAACTCATGGAACTCAAGGCCAAGTATGATATGCTAGCCACACAATGTGCCAAGGATGAAGAGTTCGTGCTCAGCATTAAGAACGGGCGATCCAACCGAACATCCATTAATCCAACACCTCTTCAGACACCAGGAGTTCCTGGTACTGGATTATCAGGAATACCAGGCATGGGGGATATGGCTACAGCCTATCCTGGTGCAGAGCTACAACCAACAACACCGTACTTTCCAGGTGCCAAACCCGATACGGCCGACTCTATGCCGTTCCCGCCGCAGTTGTAGACGCTTGATTTGATATTGTTATGTCTATAGTTTCTTTTACACTTGTAAATAGAGCGAGAGATCGCGGAATATACTAAGTAATCCTCATCATAAACACTAATTACGCGCATGCTCTTGCCTCGCCCTTTCTGTTGCTCTTCTTGTTTCATTGGGGATACTCGCTCGATTGATTTTAGGTTTATTTTTCAAATATGCATTATTTAGAAATTATACAGATATAGAGTCTGTAAGTACAAGAACAGGTCTCTGTTTTGATATGTCGCTAAACTCTGGGTTGAGTTTGCTCAGGTACTTCTCGTGCCGTATAACACCTGAGACCACGCTCGGTTTGTCGTCGACAAGGCTGTTTTGAAAGAAACTGAAGTTGATTTCACTCTTATCTGCACCTAGCACCATATGCGTTGGATTGTGCATAGATGCACATGCAACAAGCGCTTTGCAGAACTGTAAACTTTCGTCGGGTCCCGGAGGAATCAGCTGGCTTTCTGGTGCCACGTGCAAATTGAAACCTAAGCCTTGGTACTCAGCTGCTAGTTGGTTCGCTTTCCTTTGTCCTTCACCAGTAATTTCGTCTGAACGCTTTATAACATGTACTAAAAACACAAGATCTCCGAGTTTAGATAGTCTTATGGTAGTTTGAAAGGCAGAACGACTCAAACCCGTGTCCCCGATGCACACAACATAGCGCGAGACTTGATTGATGACAGGCCATTGAAGCCCGTGCTGAGGACGTGGTGGTGCAAGCATAACCACTTTAGGCAATTTTTGCAATTTAGAATCACTGAGAGGACTAAAAATTTGATGTAAATCCTTGATAAAAACAACAGTATGGCTTTTGTGTACTACAATAGACGTATCTGCGTGAGCACTGGCCTCCTCGGCGGCGACCCCTTCCTGGACTTTGGCCAAGTATTCATACATGTCGTCCTCTCTGCTTTCCACTATATCTTTGTATTGAGAGAACTCGACACTCTCTACAAGAAGCTTGTCAACAATACTGTGCGATGTGACTGTTGCGGTGTTCGTGCTGCTGCCAGTGCTTGTCACACCTATGCCAGACGAAGATGCTACAGTATTCGGGCGACTAGTAGCTCTGATCTTCTTAAAAGAGAAAGTTCTCACTGGTTCTAGAGCTTCAGCTTCGATGAAAGTTGTTTTCTTTGTCAAAGGGCTTGATACAATGGGAGAATCCGTTGCCGTCGTCTTCGGTACAGCTACGGATCCCGTTGCGTACGGTGCAACCAGCACACGGTGTAGTGGTGATGCCGTCTTAGCAAGAACGAGTTCCGCATAACACTGACGTGCAATTTCTTGATTAAAGGGTGCCTCATTCTTCTTTGATTTGCGTATGTGTGGGGCACCCACAAGCACCTCGACGCGGTCACATGGCCGGGCAGTGCTGAGAGCCACCATGGCCACATTCAGATTTATTTCCATCTTGGCTTCCTCGACTTCATGTAGTGTGTCAGGAAATCTCAATGCTGGCATATATGCCACAACATGCAGCTCACTATCTCCATCAAGGTGAGTATTGGCTTGATGGGGTACTTTGTTGGCCTTGTCTGTCATATACGTGGAGTTCACGCTTGCCAGTACATCATCAGACACATCCACATGTAGCACACTCGACTGCAGCGTCGAGGTCTCAATGAAGTGCCCGATTCGTCTTTGAGGGGATTTCGGCTTTTTTTCCTTATCGCTATGGACAATATTGTATTGGTCACCAGTGGCCAGAAGATACTCTTCCTCAGAGCCGGGTACTGTTGCACTGATGTTCCTGAGAGCATTTACCAAAACACTGCTTGCCACACTTTGGGAATCGAGTTCACTTTGTCCTAGTTCTCTACCAACGCTTATAATTGACATACCATCATCAAACTTATGTTCAGCTTCATGTGGATCAAGATGACGTGCCACATTTACTTTAGGAAACTTAGTACCAGCTCTAGCCTGAATCATTTTACCCGCAAAGATGCCTGAGATCACGTGACGAGCCCACTGACAAAGGGATGCGATATACGGAGTACTCTTGTATGTAGAAGCAGGAGTAAAGCATGCATTTCCTGCTAACACGCGAAGAGTTCCCATGGTATGGTCGTCACTTGCCATATCGTGATAGAAATGACCTGACCGCCAATTCACAGCGCTTGATTTCGGCAGGCGATCTGAAGCTAGTATCTTAGGTGTTGTGATTTCCCCTTTCTCGATATCTCCCATGATATGCAAGAATTCTAATTTAGGTCCTAACATTTTTAGAATGAATTCCCATGTGAATGAGTTGCAAAAGTTGCGTTTAGTAATACGCAGCTCGTGCATTGCAATGACGAAATTCTTCCAGAAAACTATCAATTTGGTAGCACCCGCGCTCACTACTAAATCCTGTGTACCATTGTCCGTTTGTTGTGCGCCAGAACCAACTGAACCGTTATCAAGTGCTGCTAAAGTAGAAGATTCTGACACAACACCAGTCGCTTCGTCAAGGTGCGCCGCGTGTATCATGAGAGGGTTGTTCCTTACCACCAGATCGAAGAAACACACAAAGAGGTACGCAACGGCGCGCATTGTTGTCCATATCTCTGTACTTGGTCTTAGTGTCTTGCATATTTTATGTAGATGAACAGGCAGTATGACAAAGTGTCTTAGACCATCGATATGCTGTGGCAATGGCTTGTTGGGCACACTCTTGATGTTGGACTCAGCAAACATAAGATGCTTCGCCGAGGCAATCTCTGCTTCTTGTCTCATAAGGCGGTAAAGAGGGTCTCGGCTGATGGGTGGTGCATCTTCATTGACAGCAATAAATGCTGGTTTCTCACCAAGCATCAGTTGATGGGTCTCATGGTAGTAATCAGGTTCGCTTGCTTGTTTGTCGTTGATACCGAGTTTGTACTTGTAGTAATCGCTGTACTTGAGGTCAGTGCTGGCTACTTCACCACCGAAAGCTGCTTTGGGGTCAATCTTAGGGATAGTCCATGTCTTTTTGTCTTTGTGTGCGTGCACTAATGCCATCATCCTCTTGCGCTTCTCTTTACTGGAGAGTAGGTGTAGCTCTGTCTCTGCCCTGGCAGCTAGCTCTGCTACTGTTGCATCACCTGTGTGACCTGCGCTCAAATCTTTATATATTTGCGTGATTGGCGATATTGTTGACTTAGTCTTGCCTGACTTCACCTTCCTTGGATTGGGGTTATTGACCGTGTCGTCTTCAGCAGGTATCAAATTTTTCGGTCGAGGCCCAGCCACATAAGGTGAGTTGAGACGGTGATCTTTCGCTCCCTTACACATACCTAGCTGTGCTGCTATTGTCTGCTTCTGCTTAGGCAAACGACGTTTTGTTCTACCTTTTGTGGATGGTCTTGATTGATCGAAAGTTTCAGGATTGTACAAGACTTCTAGATGGGAGCTACCATTGGCTTGGCTTGATGCATTCAATGACAATAGCCAAGACATATCCGACGTCACAGTCCAAGAAGATTCAGATGTTTGTGAGCGTGCAGTTAAAGGAATGTCGCCTTGAGGACCATGAATTGCTTCACTCATCCTGCGCTATCGTTTCGGCCTTAAAATGGCAATATATCGACGAAGAAATTGAAATACGCCTTTTATTGCCAGTGAATGACCAAGCTATGTATATAGTGCTTATACTAATAGAAAAAACTGGTGGCTAAGTTCGTAGAAGGTACTTTTCCGTCGAATGGTTCTGCTGGTCTGTCCTCCATCCTTTGGCCCCTCGAAGGAGAAGGATGAATAGTACCACCCGTTTATCATGGCAAGCATCCCCAAAAATGTGTGGGTGAGTACTGTGCTAATATGCATGCAGAGTTTTCTGCAGGGTTATATCTTTATGGCTTTGAATCCTGCACTGGAGAAAGGGGACAAAGGGAGCATCTACAATGATTTAGATCTCTCGACTATTGAAGTTGGGTTAGCAACTTCACTTGTGATGCTTGGTGGACTTGTCGGTTGCTTTTTAGCTATTAAACCTGGAGAGATATACGGTCGAAAATTGACGATTATGTACAACAATGCTGTGTACATCTTGGGTGCAGTGCTATCTGGTCTAGGTTACAAGTCTACATTGTTCATGGGCCGCTTTGTGTCTGGATTAGCTGTTGGAGCCACATCTGCGTTAGTACCTACAATGCTATCGGAAATATCTGCCAATGAATATCGTGGAACAATCACGACCATGCACCAGGTGAATGTCACATTCGCTATTCTTGCAGCTTCCCTTATTGGGTATGGATTCGTGACTGATTTAGAAGGTGGATGGAAATATTCACAGTTCCTGGAGATAGTTCCATGTGTCATCATGCTTGTCGGTCAAGCATGGGTGCCGGAGAGTCCTAAGTGGTTGATTAGCGTGCACCGTGTCGAAGAGGCTGTTGAGCAGCTGCGCTATCTGCGTGGACCAGATGCTGATGTTCAGGCAGAAGTAGACGACATTGTGGAGGACAGCAAGAATGCTACCAAAGATGCGACAGTGTCGTGGAAGGAAGTCATGGTCAGCAAGCGCGGTGTGACCATCTCGTGCATCTTGATGTTCATCCAGGCATTCACCGGCATCAACTCTGTAGTTTTTTACTCAACAACCATCTTTGGTTTTGCAGGATTTGAACAAGCTATTCTTGCTACAACAATGTTTGGTACTATTAACTTCATAATGACGTTGATCGCATGCTATGTGATCGATATCTATGGGCGGAAGTCGCTGCTTTTCGGCGGCACTTGTGTCATGTTTGTAGCGCTGGTTTCTCTGTCTACAGCTCTACTCAGCCCAACTAGCCAAATGCAAGGTTATATTGCAGTTATTTCAGTCCTTGTGTATGTGAGCGGTTTCGCCGTGGGTCTTGGTGCCGTATGTTGGGTGATGATGTGTGAGCTCGTGCCCACCCGCAGCCGCAGCAAGGCTATGTCTCTGTTCCTCATCATTAACTGGATTGGTAATTTTTTCATCGGTTTATTCTCACTGGATGTCATTGAAGCACTTGGTGGCGTTACTGACTCTATGACTGATGATGAGCATGCAGACGCAGAGAAAAAGGGGGTTGCATACATGTATCTTATTTTCGCCGTTCTTACTCTGGTGTCATGTGTGTATATTTATTTCGCAGTACCAGAAACTAAAGGGCGTAAACCTGAAGATTTTCAGGACTCTAGTGCACGTCCCTTAATTTCTGACAATAATGAAAATGTAAATAATCCAGTAATGTCGCCCAGGGATGCAGCCAGGACAGCCTAGAGAGTGCACGATCTACAGTTGTTATGTAAAGTAGTAATGAAAAGAGCTTGTTTTGAATTGATTTTGATTATAAACTGTTTACAAGTGCAGAAGTAATGAATTGTGAAGTTACTGAGAAGTCAGTGGGGAGTGACATAGAGGACAGTTCTTATGAGGCCAAGCCTGGAGCTGGTTCTCTAGCATAGGATGTCTGCATGTTTTGCAAACCACCGTCTCTGATTCCTGCACAGCCCGGCCGCTGATGATACATGCCTTGAATGACTTACCAAGCTCTAGACACTTTATGTAAGGTTCTGGTAAGATGGCAGGATCATTGGGCTGATTGTTGACAAAGATTTTCACGGCCAGAGTTTGCACATCATCGCGTTCCTTTTCGCTAAGTCCAGGAAGTGTTTCGAGTTTGACGAAGGCACGACTACAAATACCGAAGAATTCGTTTTTGAGTGAAGTCAAGCACAACAAACTATATATATCTCTGGGTTTGAGGATATCATCAAACTCACAAAGCTTGATGGAAGTTTTCATAGCTGCGTCAAGTTTCCCCTCATAGAACTGCTTCTGAGCTAGAATATAGTAGTGGTAAGCAGCTGCACCACGCCATGCATTACCAAACGCCTTACTTGCCTTCTTGTTTGCACCACCTGTTGTACCTCCTTGGGTATCTAAAGCAGTCATCATCAAAGTTTCTAGAGTGGCTGCGGTATTCTGAGCAATGGTGCCACCGGGGCCTCCAGTCATAGTGGCGGAAGTAGCCATGTCCATGGCTTTTTTTCTGTGGCGCTCGATTTCTAAAGCTGCCAAAACATGCAGCTTTTTGGCTAGTGAGGGTTTCACATCCTCATTTGCAGCCTTATCTGCAATTTCCCCAATAAGTAGAGCTGCTTCAGTAGGCCTATTTGCACGACGATACAGCTCAACAGCCTCCAGGTTACGGCCTTTGGACACGAGACCACTTGTGTATTTGGACAGAAGCCCTTCCACTTGTGGGAAATCATGTTGTTCAGCTAATTCAATAGCCGTATCCCAACGATTAAGCTGCACACAACAGTCAACAGCAGCCTTTGGCTGTCCGCTACGCAAGTAACAGTCTACGGCGTCCGAGTACATGCCCACGGCTTCAAAGCGCTGAGCTAAAGCTGCCAACAATGGAGTGCCATCAGCAATATCTCCACGCATCTTCGACAGCTCATCAAAATTTTCTAAACGGTAATGGCATTCACTCAGTCTTTCAAGATTTCGAGAAAGCTGAAAATATTGGAGAGCCTTGCGCCATTTAAAGCGATCCGTATAATATTGACCTATCCTGTCCCAGGCATCGCGCACCAGTCGGTCACTCCCTCCACCAGTCTGCAATAATTGTACCACTCGCATGTGATCACCAACACGCTTACGGAATGAAATAGCTAAATCCTTTCGGTCAATTTCTCGATAAATGCTTTCGGCTTCATCGTATTTTGACAAGTACACAGCGACCTCGGCACGAGCCTTCATTTTGTCAGGCATACCCTTTAGTTGCTTGACGAGCTGCACACCATAGTAGTCCTGATAACGCACAAATGCACGCTCAGCTGTATCCAATTCAAGATCTTCCAATGCTTTTTGTGCAAGAAGTTTCCATAATCTAGGGTGGGGGTTCTTGTCAATGTATGTATACCCGCCACTGAGTCCGCCACTGATAATCTCGTCTCGGGCCTCTCGTAGCATTTTCGACTCACTATCAACGACACATTCCTTATTTGGTGGATCAGGGCGTGCTGCTAATTCATCGAGAAGTACGACACGGACTTCCAAGTCTTTGAAACGAGCGAGATAACCGCTAGACACCACAGGATCTTCAGCCGCTTCGTCTCGGAGGATGACCATTTTCGTCTTCTCCATAATACAAACCATCTCTGCATTGTCTTCGGCCCACTTGACATCCCAGACATCCCTTCTCTCTACCTTGAGCTTTTTACCATATACTTGTACACCACTAACAGGTGCACCACCCTTCTCTTCACCTTGAGCTTCTGCCTTTGTCTCCAAGTCCATAATTGTGAAGACGCCATTAACGTCGACGCAACTCATGCGACTAGATGTGCAATTGAGGTCGATACGGAATGGCTCACCACGACCCATAGCATATGTATTTTCTGGGCTAAGATGTGGTAATGTGTATCGGGTAACAGAACCACTCTTGCGTGCCACACATAAGAAACGATCACTGAGAGTTAAGCATGCGACAGGGTCACCAGCATTATCGGTTATGATGCGGAATGTCTCCGGAGGTTGCGCACTACTGAATCCAGTATTTTCAATATCAAACAAACGCTCTTTACCCTTATTCATACTACGACCTTCACTTTCAGATTGACTGTCAGTGTCACGCTCCCGCGTCCCACTGTATTGCCAGGTATATACCGTGCGGTCGTTGGCGGCACTGATGTGGTGTGGACCCATGCAGACATGCTTGGGTGCAAAGGGGATAACCTTTGTATCTAAAATAGCACCAATGGCATTTCTGAGCTGAATACGATATACTTCCTTTGTAGCTACAGCAGATACGGAAGTGTTCTCGGACTTGGATGCCTTAGTAGGAGTCAGCTTGGCATCCGTAGAGTGCACCTTTTCCAGGGCGACGACTGCGCAGAGATCACCATGTGATGCAAGGAATTTAAGATTGGTAACTACCTTTGAATGCGTATCACCTGTAATTTGATCCCAAAACACTACAGTGGTGTCTCTCTTGTCACTACTGCGATTATAAGTATAAACGACTGTATTCAGAAGGTACGCCCATGTGTACGCTGGTCGCACATTGGCGAAGAATATATACGAATCTACGACGAGTGATAGTCGCAAACCAGAGCCTTCCCATGCCAAAGCACTTACTGATTCACCAGGAATACGGATATTTCGAAGATGTTGTCCGTGTGCATCAAAGAATCTCACCAAATTCACCGTCTTGTCTCGGGACTGCTGTGAACCAGTCACTGCTAAGATACTACCAGTGTTGTCCCAACGAACATATGAGATAGTCATTTCTGTATCAAAAGTGATCACATTTGAATCTTCATCATTTTTAGATAGTTGAACCATACCGTTCTCAAGAGCGATGCAGAGGGCTGGTGGTGCGTCGTTGACTCTTCGGGAGCCGTGTCCTCCAGGAGGACTGAACCAATGAATACCGGCTACAGGTACATCACCTTTAGCGTGGTCCTGAATAGCAAGGGTCATACTTCTCAACTGCGACCCTTCTGAATCAAACACCCAGACTTCAGCCTCTAGGGTGACGAAGAGAATGAGTTTACCATCGGGTGACCACTCCACGAAGCGGAGAGGAAGGTTAATCTCTTTACCCCACAAGCGCTCACCTCCAACACTACCCACGATAACTGCACCATCTTCGTATACAATACAGATCTTCTTGCCATCGCTAGTCCACTTCATGTCACGCACCACGGATTTATTGCGATTGTTGACCATCTGTGAGAACCATTCCCCTTTGGAGAGACTCCAGACAATAATAAGACCTTGTGCATCACTAGTAGTCAATTTACGATATTGTGGATTCCAGGTGACACAGATGACGCCCCCTTTGTGTCCCTCTAGTGTCTGATTCATACTAAGATTGCTTGGTGCAGCAATTCCTTTGAGCTTTGCATCAGAATCAGCAGGTGCCTCAAGCTTCAATACTTTAAGCAGGCCACTATCACCTCCTGTTGCAATCCATCCTTGGTCTCTATTCCAAGAGATGCAATGTAAACGCACATCATTAGGAATAGCGATCTAAAATACAATGTGATATTGTATTGGAGTGAGATCAACAACGAGCAGAGTTGAATCACAAGCAGGGAGAGGGAGGATGAGATATAGTTAGTATTTGGGTTGAAATTGATGCAGGACAACAAAATGCATAACTTTACTACATATGAGTATAATATGTTCCTGTCTCTATTATATTGTAGTAAGCCTCTGCACGTATGCACTGTAGCGTCTAAATGATAAAACACTTACTTTCTTTGACAAATAAACCAGCATATTCTCTACAATACCAAAACTTATTCAATACACTGTGTTAAGACCGCGAGAGTAAATGCCACGTGCAATTGAACTCAGTTAAGAGAGCTATGCCTCTTTTCTATTACGAATTGAAGGAAGCCGGGGCGACGTTTCGTGCGTGTGTCCGACTCCAATCGAAGAATTCGAGGGAAAAGTATTGAGAACTGTGTGGAGTTGTTTATTGAAGTAATTGCAAGTACATATTGCACCTTTGATCTCAGACAACTTATTAAACGCCTCGATTAGGTTAGGTCACACATAAACAATAAGGAATATGAAGCAG
>JACKZZ010002984.1_pt1 | contig 13686 bp, 7 predicted proteins | sample 8027871 | NCBI WGS metagenome assembly JACKZZ01 (sample SAMN15724774, study PRJNA655200) | protist metagenome | isolation source: fluorescence activated cell sorting (FACS) single amplified genomes of... | place: USA: West Boothbay Harbor, Gulf of Maine | collected 2000-07-19
GCTATTGAATCTTCTTCGTCGTCCATTAGTATGCTATCACTTTTTCTTTCGTTTTTTTTCTTTTTCATTTTGCTTTTTCTTTCCTTTTTCCTTCCTTCTCGCTGCCATTTTTGCCGTTCCCCCGTTCTCTTTCCCGTTCTATTTCCCCTCCTATCTCATTTCCTCCGTCCATTTTTCTCTCCTTCTTCCTACCACTTTTGTTGTTCCCCTGTTCCCTGTCTCTGTCTCTTTCTCCCACCATTTCCCTTTCATTCTCTCTTCCCCTTGTTGCTATTTCGTCGATGTCAATTTGCATGAATTCACAATCGTTATGGACATAGTTATTTATTTTTATTGAGTTTATAATATTTATATAATTCTTACTCATTTATAAATTTATATATATATATATATATATTTAATTCTTACTCATAAGTTAAAAAAAAATTATATATACCCTGTAAATGATACTCGTATTTTGTACCCCAAAGGTACGAGTAAATTTACCCTAGATGTAGATCTAGTTGAAGAAAATTTTACATTCATACAGTACATTATTACTAAAATCACAATGATATAATATTAAATACTCGGTATGTACTGATTATATGATAATATAATTCTCATGTCCTCTGTCCATACAAATTAAAATATTCACGAGGAGTGTGTGTAAATTTTATTTTACATCACTAAAGTCAAATTATTGGTTTTGTCCATTGTGTCTTATTTGAAGTTCTATGGTGATAATACGTTTGGCCAGTTGATTTATCTTTATAAGCTTTCCAACCGACCGGTAGGCCTTCCCTTCTTGACTTTTTTTTAGTGGGACTTTTTGACCTGTTTCTTGACAGAGTTTTATCAACAGACCCTTGTACTTTCTTTTTCCATGGGCTTGACCTTAAAATAAAATTGTAATTTTCAATTTTTTTATCAACTGTTTCAATATCTGCTTTTATTCTCTCGTTTTCTGTAGTTAGTTTCTTTATTTTTATGTTGAAAATGCTGCTAGATGTTTGACTTCTGACTGGTTGTTTCTTCGATCTGTTATGTAAGTTTCCTAATTGTACTTTTTTTTTCTTGCATTTTCTTACCATCTTCTCTTTAGCAAGTTCAATTTCGTGGCACATTTTTAGCAACCGATGCGACTCTTTCAATGGTGGTATTACTGCTTCACTTTGTGCAAACTCCTCTTGCATTTCTAGTAGCGAATTTAATTGTTTACGACATTGTTTAATGGTATCTCTATATTTATCTTCCTTTCTTGATTTATCTCTCATTTGTTTTGCGTGACTTCCGTGTTTACTTTGTAGCTTTTTATTGTCTTTATTGTAAATTAAATTCCAATCGTCAAATATAGCATTGACCATTTCATCCCAAAAAAAATGTTGCAGTAATTGGATTTCTTTGTGGGCATCTTGTATCACAGCTTGATGGTTTTCCCCATCTTTGTTTCTAATATTATTAAGCGTATTAATTGCTTTTTCGGTGGTAACAGTTTGATCCGCAACTACTTTTTTCGTTAAAATATCTACAGGTTGCATGAATATTCTCCGACTTTTTTTTTTCAGTTTTGCCAGTAATTCGTTTTGAAGTTGTAATAGGCTTTGAATAATACGCTTTGTAGTGCTTCCAGCATATTTATTAGTTGCTTTTTTTACTTCTTGTACTAATGAGTAACGAATTTTTGCTACATTGTTAGTGGTCATCATAGTTATGTCAGCGCTATTGAAAGACTTAAGGACTTTCTCTCTTTCCATAACAATTTGCTTGTCCGTCACCTTTGCTTCCTCTGCTAGAGTAAATATACTCTCGTGTTGCCTTCTTAAGTCCAAAAGTTGGTCATACAATCCGCAGTACAAAAAATGTGGTACGTGTTTTGTTAGATTCATATTTAATTTTTCCACGTCGCCGCGAATAGATTTAATGCTGTTTGCAACTTCAGCTGCAGTTATCGTATCCTCTATTCCTTTTGTAATGTTACTTATTATTGTTTTATATAGAATTTCAATTTTCTCCCGGCACTTTACAATTTCCACTAAAATTTGATTGTATAGTGCAGGTACATGCCCCGTAGTATGAAACCGTAAAGCCAATTTGGGTTGTTTTTTTTTCGATCGAGATGATGACTGGGGAACTACAGGTACTATGTCAAACCATGTTAAACCCGATGTAACTTCCTCACATAACTGCAAAACATCCTTACCGCTGAGTCCAACATAACCTAAATAGTCATCTGCCCCAGCATCATTTTTACTGCTGATCTGGAAATAGAAAAAACTTTTATGGATTGTTGCTAAGTCTAATTTTTTGCCAAGCTCTTTCCGACTTGGTTTTGATTTCACAACATCGATTTCAAAATGATCGTGCCACACTGGGTTACTACTTGGATTTGATATACTACTAGCGTCTACTAGATATTTATCAACGGTTAGACTACAATATGCCTCAGGTACATGAATTATATCCGGCGATGGTATATTTATTGCCTTGACTAGGTCTATAACTATGCTCGATTTATTTACAAGTATAGGAAAAGGTTGGCCATTATGATGTTTTGCAAGTTCTTTTAATTTCTTTCCCAACAAGTTTTCAACTTCTTCTAGTCTTGCAAATAGCTTCTCCAATAACTCGATGTCTTTATTATTGTTTATTGCATTTGTATTTGTACTCCTTCGCCGTGTTGGTGACTTCTTTGTATTTCTCATTCTTTTGTGGGTAGATTAATAGTATTGTAGATCATAGGCATCTCATTGGATTTTGCTTATGGCAGAATACTGTGTGGCAGAAGAATGTGAGCGAGACGAGAAGCAAGGATCTAGATCCGAGACGACACTATGATGATAATAATACTAATAATAAGCACAGTAGTAGTAGTGTGCTGGCTAGCTAGTCATAATTAAAATATAATAATAATTATTATTGAAATGTGGTGCATATTATTATTGTTGGTAGGTAGTAGAAAAAAAAATATTATTAATTGCACCAATTTATTATTATTAATTAATTAATTCGATTATTGGATTACCTAGAAATTTACTACGGGATTAAAATAATTATACAGGTAATAATAAATATATAAAAAAAAAATGTTTTACTACTACTAGCAGCAGCAGCCTTTTTATTATTAGCCTTTCTTGCTTCAAAATTATAGGGCTGATGCAACAAATGTGCAAATGATACTATATACAGTTTAAGTATTTCAATTATTTATTATACAGTATAAAATATTATTACTAGATAAGATTTTACTCCTCGTAATTATTTTCTGTTTATAATATTTTTTATAATAATAATATACAGTAAATAAATGGAATAAATAACTTTAAAAAATAAAATATTATTATAGTTTTTATACTGCTGTTGTGCTGTGCGCCTATTGCACAGTGTATAACAATTACTGTGGTGACTACGTGCAGGTAGTAGTAATAATAAATACTAAAAAAAATAATAATCCACAACATAGACTTTAACTTCGTAGGAAAAAAGGTTTCTTTAAAATGGGTGAATTAATCGTAACTTACTTACTTATCATCAAATAGTATATAATTTTGCTATATTATTTTTAATGTAAGTATCATACGAATTTATGAAAATGAGGGGTTTCGTTGATTGGCACTATATGATATCAATAATAAGCTTACACAAGAAATAACTTTAACTTTACATTTGATTTAACTTATAAAAAGTTAATTTAAATTTTTCTTAATGAGTATGAATGGAAAAAGGCGCACGTTGTTATTCATCAAGCTGTTGGTAAGCTAACGTATCTAATGCATCTTTAAATCTAACATCTAGTTCAGCTTGAATTTCTTTAGCACTATGACCCAGACGAGCCCAACCCCTAACCTGCCTCAGTAAATCATCAAATATCATGGCAGAACATACTACGTGCAAACCATCTTTGGCTACTTCCGTCACGGCTTTATCTTCCCAACCACCTGCGCCAAATGATGGCAATGCATGCAATGCTTTTGCCCCTTCCATCTTATCTACCATAACACATGTGCTTTCGCCATGTATCTCCTTTGCTTTAGCCAATGCATAAACAGCATTAACCGTTTCAGCTGTTGTTTTATAATATATTATTTTTGGCATTGGTCCATCATCATTGTCTTCTTGTTCAACTTCGATGTCCTCATCGTGTTCCTCAATATTTTTTTTTGCAGTAATAATATTATTACCATGATCACCATCGTTATCACCAAATTTATGTTCTGCTTCCTTTGCAGCATTCTCTTTCATTTTATTAAGGCGACGTTGCTCTTCATCGACATCATATATGTCATAACCATAACCCTTCAGCCATAATTGCAAGGTTTTGAAATATTTCCGATCACTAGTGGATAATATAATTTCTCGTTTTTTCCTATCCTTAGTTACCCGAGCGCACCATCGTAATAAATCAGTAAATATAGCTGCCCTAGCATCAATAATAACATCCATTTCATGTGTTTTTTCAATTCGCTGTCTAACCGTTATTTTACTTCCTCCCCCAGTTTTGTTAAAGACGGAAGTGTTTCCAAGAAAAACACGAAATACACGGTGCATTGATACTTCCTGTGATTGCTTATACTTTGCCTCGATCACTCTTTGACCTTGAGATGCATGATCCAATGTTAGATCTGTATAAGAGTCATCTAATGCCATTGGGTCATCACTATTGGTTGCATCAGATTCAAAATATAAAATTTTACGCCCGGTAGAAGAAATGATGAAGCTTTCGTTGTTAACAGGAAAATTCCTATATGTATGTCTGTAACCATAATATTTTTTATCAACATGCCAATACATTGGGACTTTACCATAGTTGGAATGAATATTAATTGTATTTGGTATTGCTTTAGGATCCTCGAAGAGGGGAAATATATGCTGGCCATATCGCTCCAGAGATAATGAAGTTACGTCACTATTTATTCCACAAAAACGAAAAACGCGTTGTGTGACACCTGAAAATGGAGGTTCTTTCCCTTCATATACATGATCTTTATATACGTCGCCTGCGCGTGCCATACCATTAACAACGTTAACTAGCTGTGCCAACATCATAAACGAGGCAAACACAGATCGAAACGCTGATAATGTATGCACACGTAACTGTATTTGTGCATCATGTGCGTCATCGTGTAATTTATGTAAGAGGCTACTATATGGATTTTCTGTACCCATGTGTGCTTTTGCTATCAAGAAAGGGTCTTGGGAAGACCATATACAACTTGGTATAATTTGTTCTATCCCATATAATACGCAATATTTACCAGCTTCAAACGATTCAATAAATGGTACTTGCTGACATAAATGTGCTGCTTCCACGAAGCCGATTCCAAACACAGTGGAGAGTGATAATCCAAAAAATGCAACGAAACGTGGCTGGACAATTCTAGATGTTGCAATATTATATACACGTGTGCCTTGCTGTTTTTTAACATCCCAAGAATCTAATTTTGGAGCTGGCGGAAACTCATCTTCTGATTTTGCTAACGGTACAGGCAACCTTTCTCCGAGTACTTTATCTAAAACTTTTTCTCCCTTTTTTTGATTATTTGTATTATTAGTGCTTGACTTTGTGGAGAATTTGTAAGACTTGCGCCTCTTTCTGCGGTTCGAAAAATCACCTTTCCCTATAATTGTAGATGCTGGTGAGAATGAACGAACCAAGTGGCAGAGATGCAAAGGCGATGACAATGATACAAGGTGTAAATAGTTTAAACTTCTGTTGTTACTCCACGTATATACGTGTTGAGTTTTGAATTTACTACTATACAATTTACTATTTTTTGATATGGAGTGTATCATTCTCCAATGTGAACCTTTATCGCTACATAAAGCGGGTATTATTTTATTCATCTTGTTCATTCTTCTAACATATGAAATTTCTGCTACAATATTCGCATTGTTGTCGCGAACATCCCAGTGCAATGTCATTGTTGAATTAATTTCTGTGTTGTTGTTGTTGTTTGTTAAATTCTTTCTTTTTTTTTTTTTTTCTCCTTCTCTTCTTCTTCTTTTTTTTTATTATTATATATTATTATTATTATATATTATATATTATTATATATTATAATATTATAATAATATATTATATTATTATTAATTGTTGAAATTGTTGTTGTGCACTGTATTATTGTAGTAGTATTTTACTCGTATAATAAGTATTACAACAACGTCATCTTATCCTCCCGCTCGTACACTACACACAACAGTTAATAATTTCATCAAAATTCAACGATTAGTTAGTGAAGTTAGTAGTTTATTTTCTTCATTATATTAAAATAATCATTATTGGTTTTTTACTCTTGTTTGCTGTGCCTCTGTTAAATAAATTAAATTCGATTGTACATAAGCAATTTATAACTGCTTTCGCACAGAGTTAGAGTGCCATCATCTTCTATCAATGAAGTTAAGGTGCAGCTGCCATGCTTTCATAGTATCTACATCTTAATCTTAATCTTAATCTTAATACTGTACACATCATATACATCCCATAGTGTTAAAGCTTCTTTCTTTCCTATTAGAGTTCGGAGATCGAACAAAAAATGAGGGGAAAGGAAACTTCATATACACAGTATAAGACGACAGGCGGCTCACAGTTTACAGTGTTATTTTTAATTTCTACTTCGTATAAATATATATTAGATAGGTGGACGCACTACTACGCGCATAATCACATTTTATTACATGTATTTATCATTATATAAATAATAAATTTGTTATTATTATTTTTATTATTAAGTGCTTAGTTAGTGTACATATATTAGACTAGTTGTATTCATGGTGCCACGTAGTACTCACGAGCGCACAATTAACAACCTTACCAGTATTGCACATGAAACAGAAATGGAAAAAATATACAACAGACTGAACGTAGGGTAAAATAAATGGCTGCGATTATTGGGAAATATGAAGAGGGATTGTCCACTGATAATGTTTTAAAAATGACGCGAGATAACATACAAATCAAAGTAAGTTTTCTATTCAATACGTTTTAAAGTAAATCTAACTAACAAAAATCGAAACACTTGTACGGAACTAATAGAATAAAAAATTTGCCATGGAAGTTATCGGTCGAAATTACCCAGTCGTTTACAGTGACTTGGTGGTAATTATTGACCCAACACGTCGTTTGAAAAGGCGTAGGCAATGTATCCTTGTTATGACAACGAAGAGTTTTCACATATTAAAACCGCAGTTTCCATATCAAAGACTTGAGGAACGCCCTGAGATACCGTTGCTATGGATAGAAAAAATATATGCAGATAGAGTTGATAGTCAAATTATATTCCAAATCAGACCAGATTTCGACTTGTGGGTCGAGTTATATGACAAGACATACTTTATACACGTGTTCAGTATGTTGCATAAACTCAGTCAAGTTAAGGGAAGTCTACAAGTTAATTTAGAAGTACAATTTGTATTTGATATTGCAAACTCGACTGATGTTACATATATTTCTAACGCGGTTGCAAAAAAAACAAAAGAATATATGAGCGCAAGGGAGAGAGTTGAAAAGGAAACAAAAATTACCGAAGAAAAACAAAGTAGTAGATCCAAAAATAAAACTGCCAGAAGCCCTAAGAAATCTAACTCACCAAACAAGAAAAAAGGATATGGATTCTTTTCCTCTTCATTAAATACTAAAAAAGCAAACGTAGTAATTAATGCAAAGGGTGTTAAAATGGAGAAAAAAAGTAGCGCATCCAAAATTAGCAAAATTAGTAGCGTGAAAAAGAAAGAAACAAAAAAATCTGAGAAAGGTGGTAGTGCCTTATCCATCAAAGACATAGATTTAGGTTTGGAAAAAATAAATTTCAACAAAGAAATCATTGCTGAAGCGATGAAAGCAATAAACATAAGTCTTAAATCTTACGAGCGATTGCAAATAGCACACATTAAACGGCACACCATTGAACACGCAAAGGATAACAAAATGGATTTTGGAACTTTTGAAAATCGTATATTTTCAAATTTTGAATTTGATCATTTCGCGAAAGGTTATAATATGACTATTAATGAGGATATATTTCTACCAAAAATATCATTACTGGGTCAAGACTATAGTGTTCGAAAATTAGAAATTAGATCTGGTGTATTAAGCAACAAACAGAAATTTTTGTTAGGGGTAGAAGGTTCTAAATTTAGTGATGAAGTGAAATCAAATGTTATGAAATATAAGGGCGCTTTTGAACACGATGAGAAATCAAAAGCAACATTATTTAGCAAGAAAAGTGGAAACACTGTTAAGCGTTTTAAATATTATTTCATGGAACCAGTTTCGATGAATTTACAAATATTGTTAGATCAAAAGTTCGTACAAGGGTTACCATATGGCTATGCAGTTTCCATCAGTAAACAAATATTACAAGTGTTTCAAGTATCTCAATCCAGAGGTTATAGCTTGACTGGATTAACATTACGAGACATTTATCTAGTAAAAGACAAGAGCAATGATTATAATCAAGTTAAAATTTTTAATTTCAATCATTTTAAAGGGTTGCCATGTGAAGTAATACGGGAGCAGTCCCGTTTTGAAGATATTTGTACTTGTCCCAAAGAATTGCTAGAGCAGGCGTTTCTACACTACGATATTGAGACTTTAACTGTTTCCCCAGAAATGGAGTTTTGGACATACGGTGTTATATTATTTAGATTATTGACGGGAGGGTATCCGTATCCGAATGTAACGGATCCTTTATCACCATCGGAATTATGTAATAAATTAATTCATCAGTCGTACAATCCATCTGTACACATAAATCAATCAAACATTGATCACCCTCCAGCAAATTTTTTATTGCGCAAATTACTTGGTCAAGATCCGTTAAATTTGGATATTAACATACTGTTAAAAGATGACTTTTTCGATCCTAATTCAACTGTCAAGTATCAAGATTACTAACAGTTATTATGCATGTGGGGAGAAATTAATTTATACTCGTACACGTTATTAATTATTAATTAAATATATATAAATATATTGAACGAGAGAATGAATATCACTTATATATACGAGTATATATACTTCGTATTATTTACAGGGAGTAAAATTTTATTAAATAAATGAGTAAGAATTAAATTATATATTGTAAAATTTTATTATAAATAAATGAGTAAGAATTAATTATATTGATACACTGTGGTTTAAAGTTTACTACACTACCTCTCCCTTTTTACCTTCGGTTCCTTCTTTACCTTCAGTTATCTCTTCTCCTATTTTTTGTTCAACATCTTCCACCATTTCCTTTATAGCGCCACTTGCTGCATTTACAAACCGTCGCTCCTCCAATTCAACTTGTTGTTGTATTGCTTGACGATCAACTTCAGGCATTAAAAAGGATGCGACTAAATCTTTTACAACTTCACCATTTTCATTCACTGCACCTTCTACATTATCAATTGTTGGGTTTAATACTCCTTGTTGTATACCAATCTCAAGCTCTGCTTTTTCGCTTGCAACTTGGTCTACAGTCTCGTCGATTGTTTCATCAACATAAGTTTCGGCCGAGCCTTGATGCAAACGTACCATATCATTAAATACCTTATCCTCACGTTGCCTTACATCTAACTCTGCCTGCCTTCTCCCACCTTCCTCTGCTTGACGTCTTCTCCTTGTCCTTTCAGCGTTACTGACTAAATCCGATATACGTGATTCTTCTCGATTACGGACCAGTTCCTTTGCTAAATAATCAACCGTTGCGCTGATAACTTCCCCTTGTACACTGTCTTGTGTACTCTGATTTAACTGAGCCATCATTGCTTCTGCTTTTTGTGCTGCTAATTGCTCATTTGCAACCCGCGCCTCATCAGTTTCATCTACTCGCAATTCACGAATAAGGGCAATTCTACGTTCTTTACCTTCAAACATAAAATTTTGTACTGCACGGCCCCGAATAAGCCTCTGTAATAACAATACAGCGTTGTGCCATTCGTCCTCCCCTTCCCTAGCTCTCGGTATACTTGGAGTTGGGGGCCTTTCTGCTTTTTTCGCTTTCTTCCTCCAGCTAGGTTGTAGGCGTTCTCTTTCTGGTGCGCGTCCCATGGTACCATTTTTAATTATGTTGTCCATATTTTCTAAATGTTTCACAACCGTCATTTCTTTACGTGCATCTACCGCGCGCATTTTCTTCTTGCCCGGGACCTGTATTTTAGCTTCGAGTAAAGATGGATTGATACTTTGTTCTAATGCATCTAATCCTTCTAAATCAGCATATTCCATTGTTTCGGATTCAAACTGCTTTATTATCGGATTATGGTCAAACGATGCGGCGCCATCACGTAATACCGGAGCATATACGCTGGAGCCAAAATCATGATATTCACTTATAATATCACGCCTTTCAACTTTTGGCTCGGCCTTTTGCCTTGCTTTACCTAATTTTCTTAATGCTTTGATTCTTAAACGTTGAATTTCGGCAACCGCTCGTTCTTTCTCTTCAAGCCTACGCTGTCGTAATGCCTCGATACGTTGTTCAGATAAAAATTCCGTCTCTTTTTCTCGTTCTTCTACAGCTTGCTGCAATAAAGCAAGTCGTTCACCTTGAATTCTATCAATTTCAGCTTCCCGTGCTTTCCACTCACGCATTTCTTGACCCTCCATGAGTTCACGTCTTAAGTTGTAAGACGCTTCATCAGTTGTAGGAGGTAAATCCTTGTTAAATTTTCTTTTTGCACGTGCACGCTCAATCATTTCGACCTCTGCTGCTGAAACTGGCAAACCTTTGCCACCAGCTTTTAAAGCTGCTAGTGACAATACTTCTGGTTCCTCGCCAGGCCTTACAATGTAGTCAGGGGTGTATGGTTCTGTTTGTACATCCGAATCACGATACTTTGTCTGAACGCCTTGGTCTCTTTTGCGATCCAAACGTGGAGGTTCTGGCGCATCCAATGGGTTATTATTGTTGTTGTTATTATTATTGTTAATTGCTTGTACCGGTGCAGACGCCGTAGGTGCTAACATGACTTCTGGAGGTACTGCATGTAAAAATGGTACTATCGGACGTTTAAAAAATTTATGCCTTACATTGCCAGACACAGCATTTGGATTTGACTCTGCCATACGATACAAAGCACGTGCACGTGTGCCTTGGCGTGGCATGCGCCTCGTCGTCGTGGTGTATGTAGGATCATATACCGAATCATATGGTCTTGATTCCATTTTTATATCTTGTGTATTTTGATAATATAATTTTCAGACTCTTTCGTTTGTGGGTTAGAATGTGTACAGCGTGTGAAATGTATAGCCAAAAAGAAATGAAAAAGAAACGAATAAAATCAATCAAAATTCAATTGCTATTAGGACTAAGCAAATTTTATTGACAGGACCTTCTGATTTGAAGTGTATTATATAACAACCGAACCGGTCGGCAGCGGTGTACGTGCATGAAATAAATAATAAATTAATAATACTACTATTATTTTGCATTGTATTCAATTACGTAGACATTAACTTTCTATATAATAATAGGTATAGTATAATACTGTTAAACCATCTAACGAATAAAACGGTTGTCCACGGGCGGGGTGAGTATACTACATATATACTATCAGTATTCTATGAGTTGTACTATAAGTTGTAGTAGTCTGTAGTCCCCGCCGAAGTTAATATTTATATTATTAATTATCCGCAAGCCCTATAGCAAGCTAAAAAAAGCGGACTGTACTAGGACAATACTAACTATAAATATCATATACTACCTACACACACCCTACGTATTCATAGGACGAATCGTCCCTTTTCGGTACACGACAACCGTAGGGATTTCAAAAAGATGTTAAGTTTTTACTAGATAGAATTAAGAGAGTTTGGTGTTGTATCACCAGCGGGATGTTAGTATACTACGTACTATATTAAAAGAAGTCCCAATCATCATTACAGTACTATATTGGTTTCTTGCTTTTATTTTTTTTTTATTTCATTTTATTTATTTAATATAACAACAACAGCACAACACGACGATAACGACGACGAAAAAAAAAATAATAAAATAATAATAAAAAAAAATAATAATAAATATTATAATAATAATAATAATAATAATAATAAATTGAAATAATAATAATAAAAATAATATAATAATAATAATTTAATAAAAAATTTATTATTATTAATAATATATAATAATATATATTATCGATGTGTGCAATAATTAATTAAAATTTGTGTTGCTGTTGTTGTTCTTGTGTGACGTTGTTCATTTTCTTGTATCGATCGCATAGCTGTTACGTTTACTTTGTGTTCTGTGGAATTCCACCATATAGATACACACACATATGTATGCGTTGCATTTTAAAAAAAGAAATGGCACGTATAAATGTTGAAAGATTAATATTTTTAGCTTCCTTTATTATTAACATCCAGCTTTGTTGTATTTTTGGCGCTTCAAGTGATGTAGATATTATTAACAACAACGTTAAAAACATTGATGATAGTGGCAACATTATAAATATAGAAACAGCACCTGGTAACATTGTTACGTCTTCCGTGACTGAAAATGTACATTCACATAACAATAATAATGATGATAAAGTGGAAGAAACACTCTACCGTAAAGAAGATCATATGAATCATGTAGACGAAGATAATATCATTGAGAATAGAAATAATATTGATACTAGTGATATTATTCAAGAGAGTATTGATGGAATTGGTTCACTCATATTACCGACAGAAGACTCGACCCATAATATAGATACCCCAGCTGACGAAGTAACAACATTAAACGTAGGCAATATTTTCCCGGAAATTAATAATGAAGAAAATAATTCAAACGAAGAACATAATAACGAACGGGGTATAAAGGAGAAAGATTATGGTGGGGAAATTACAGAACACACTGCTAGAGAGAAAATCAAGGATAATGAATCTACTACTACTATGGCTGATAAGCCAGAATCTTCGTTGTCTGCGGGTGAAGATAAATCACAAGGCGTAAAAGATGATGGTGAAGATGGGATATTGATAGAGGTAGATGTGGTAGATCAACATGAAGCATCATTAGGTAAAGAAGAGACGGAAGAAATTGACGAGTTGACAGAGCAAGAACCCATTTTTATACCTGACGATGACGAATTAGTTGATGATAATTTATTTAGGGATATTATTCAAGATGAAAAAATAGATCAAATGAATCAGAATGGGAATGACATATCGATCAATGACAATAGCGAAACAACTAACACAGTAAAACCCAATAATGTTGATAATCAAGGCACAACAGCAACAATTATATCCCCTCAAACTCGTGAGTATGATAATCGCCCGACCGAAGAAGAAATGATTACCTACAGTCTTTTTCAATTATATTCATACATATTAGCTATTTTTTTGTTTATTTTATGTTTTTTAATATGGATAATGTGGCTAAGATATAACGATGTCATTTCTGCTGTTCATGGTTCGAAAGGTGCATTGTTTTTTGAAACGCCCCCTAATGTCCGTGTAACAGAAAATTGGACCGGCTTGCCTGGTGCACACTGTAGACCAAGTAAAGAACATTTTCAAAAGAAGAATAAAGATAATAAGAAAAAGAATTTTATGATTATCAATTCTATTGATAAAAAAAATAATAATGTTAATAATAGTAACAGTAACGTGCATGTGATACCAATAATAGCATCATTTGATGGTGCACCCACGAATGAAAAGAAGAAGAAGAAGAAGAAGAAGAAGACAGGCAACAAATAAGCATCTAGTAGTGCAATAGTATTCGTAAG
>JACKZZ010001708.1_pt1 | contig 13684 bp, 8 predicted proteins | sample 8027871 | NCBI WGS metagenome assembly JACKZZ01 (sample SAMN15724774, study PRJNA655200) | protist metagenome | isolation source: fluorescence activated cell sorting (FACS) single amplified genomes of... | place: USA: West Boothbay Harbor, Gulf of Maine | collected 2000-07-19
TGTTAAAGTTGATGGTTTGTTTACTTGTTCTTGTGGAAAAGTATACCCATATAGGGGTTCTTTATATAATCATAAAAAACGATGTTTGTATGATAAACCAGATATTAATAAAAAATGTATAAACCAGGCGATAAATCTTCATGGAACGAATAAATCATCAGATGTATCAAAAGATTTAATATTAAAATTGGTAGAAGAGAATACAGAGATTCGTTCATTATTATTTAATCAATTTCAAACAATGCAGAAGCAGATGTGTGAACAGCAGAAGCAGATGCATGATCAGATAAATGAATTAATTCCTCGAGTAGGGAATAATAATACTATTAATAAACAGAAATTGAATATTAATATCTTTTTGAATGAACAATGTAAAGATGCTCTTACAATGGAACAGTTTATTAAAAACATTGAAGTTACTTTGGGAGATTTATTAGTAACTAAAAATAAAGGATTAACTGAAGGAGTATCTAATATATTTATAGAAAATATGAATAAACTTTCTCTTTATGAAAGGCCATTACACTGTACAGATGTAAAGCGTGAAATTGTATATATAAAATCTGAAGATTGTCAAAAAGATGGTAAATCGCAATGGGAAAAAGATGATGCAAATATGAAATTAAAACATGCACTTAAAAAAGTTACGCAGATGCAATATAATAGTCTTGAGAAATGGGTTATTGAACATCCGAATTGGGAGGAGAATTCGCATGAACAAGAAGAGTATTTATTATTAGTAAGAAATTGTACAGACGAATTTAGTGATAAAGAAAATAAAGTTATAAAGAGATTATGTACTCAAGCCCATGTTAACGTGGGTATAGGAGATAATTCAACTATTATTTAGTCTTTTTAAGTTGTTTTTTTATGTTTTCTAGTTGGTTTTCTAGTTGGTTTTCTAGTTGGTTTTCTAGTTGGTTTTCTAGTTGGTTTTTTTTGTTCACATAAATCTTTTCTAGCAGGGAGGTATCGCAGAAAATATTTTTGATATTCTTCGCTGCATGGGTTGTGTTTTAATTCATTATATAAATGAGCTTTTTCTGCTCGAATAGCTTCAAGTGTTAATTGTTTTCCATAACATGAGGTAGGAAATCGTTTAAGAATACCGGTTTGTTTAAATTTATTGCGAGATTGTACCATAAATATATATTGACAGATACATAAAATTCGATGTGGATCATAGTATGGTCGATCGGCATATAAAAATGCTAAATGCAGACTTAACATAGTATCAATGCTAGCAATATTAATTGGTTTTTTATTTATATAAATAGTATTATAACTGTGACATGCTAAAGGTTTATATAAGAAAACCACGCTTTCTGGGCCTATACGAATTTCATAATGAAGTGCAATAACTTCACCTATGCTAGCATGTTCATATATTTCCACATTTTGAATTCCAGCTTTATCCAGAGCATTTTTGATAATATATGCTGATTTAATAGGATCAGTTGCAAGTATATCAAAATCTGGAGAATTCAAAAGTTTTTGTTTATCTTTATATGATAGATACTTTCCATATGAATGTATTGCGAATCCACCGAAGAATACGAGATGTTGATTAATTATACTATTTTGAATAATTTTATAGATACTAGCTTGTTTTGGGATAGGAGATTCAAATTTTCGAGTAAAATTAGATATATCACAATTTTTAACAGTAATTGGATAATGTTTATTAAGAAGGAGTAGTCGTTTCCATACTTTCTCCCATCGAGAAACATCACCATCTGGTCTAGATAGTTCTAAATACATACTCATTCGTAAATAATTAGGAGGAGCATAAGATATACCATCTCTAATAATTGTATTTTTTTGGAGTGCAATATATAATTCCGGATCTAGTTGTGTAATGTCTGCGATAGGAAGGAAATTTACGAATACTTTATATGTTCCAAAATGTACACCTGCTTTAGCTTCCACTTCTTCGAATCCATTTTTATAGTATATATTAGCAAGAGCTTTTGCATCTTTAAGGGCATTTGGTGTAAAGAAATCATAATCTGGGAGTTCAATGTTTTTATTATAGAATTGGTCGGATGAAGGTAGTATATTATTAATAGCAGTGCCACCATAGCATATAAATTTATTTTCTCTCAAAAATGTTTCAAGAAGTGCAAAAATATTTTTAATAATCGGAGATGAAACTGTAATATGTCTTTTTTGTTCAGCATTAGAAATTGCATTGCGTAATATAACAAGTTCTTTATTATGTAATTCGGAGGACGATAATTTAGTTCGCATTATACTATATTGAGAAAAATAAAGTATAATTAAATGAAACTATATTTTGAAATCATAGAAATCACTTTTAATAGGTCGAGATGCATAAGAATATTCTGGTGGTGACAATGGTGGAACCGGAATTGTTTTAGGAACGAATCGCAGTGTGGCCGGTTTAAGAACAAACGCGGTTTTTTCACCATCAAAGAATGAATTATAGTGCTGTAAATTGGAATCATAATTTTGAAAAGACATCGCAATTAATTGGCAGCCATATTGTCGTGCAATATTAAAGTTTGGATTTGTATCATGTGCACTCCAATCTGGAAGTACAATACTCATATTTTTTTTATTAAAGTTAGTGAGTGTTAAGTCTTGGGTATATTTAAGTTGTTCATAATGCATAATTCGCATTTGAGGAGTGCCGCTTCCCATGTTAATGTATTCATCAAGTTTAGTTTTTTGATAAAGGGGGTTGGTAGCATCAGCGATTATAATAATTTTGCCAAGAAAATTGGAAATAGGGATGGCACCAAGATTTTCGCCGTTATTTTCATAACTATAATCTCTACCCAAGGTCCTAGAATTAAGGATAGAACTGATTTGGTTAGCGAGTGTATTATACATGGGTACATTTTTACTCATTATTCGAAAATGTAATATTAAGGGATCTGATGCATTTGGGCAGTGTTGAGGTGAAAATGCCATCTTTAGAATTGTATTGAATGCGTCGACTGTTTTAACATAGTTATAGGTTTCTTTGATTGTAAAATCATCAACCGAAGATGCGGCAATAACTGGTTGATCATTAATTGAATATATTTCGAAATCGAGGCATCGTACACCTTGTGTAATACAAGTTCTTAGTGCACAATCGGAAACCCAATCATTTTTAAATTGACCACTACTGCAACAATTATATGCAGTTTTGATATAATAGTCACGTAAGAGATATGGATTATTAGTACCACTTAAAGGTACAAGGGTAGGACTAGAATCATATATTTTTTCTAATATATTACAATTTTGTTGATATAATTGAATTTGACGTTGAATATACCATACAGTAACAATAATGAGCATAATAATAATTGTGAGAGATAGAAATTTCACTTTTTCATATGTTTTCATTGCTGCAATATTATTAGTTAAACGGTTGGTATGTTGCAGAAGTCCATTAGCAACATTTCCTACTGTACTTTTTATATTAGTAATTGTAGGCATACTTACTTATATATATAGTATTTTATAAATTTAAAACCTATACATAATTAATATTAAGTATATATAAATAAGATGCCTGGAGGGTTATTAAATCTTGTGGCTATAGGTGATCTAAATATTATATTAAATGGAAATCCAAGTAAGACATTTTTTAAGTCAACATATGCTAAATATACAAATTTTGGATTGCAACGGTTTGATATTCCACATAAAGAATTAAATAGGTTAAGATTGAATGAGGATTCCGTATTTGACTTTGAGATACCGAATTTTGGAGATTTATTAATGGATACATTTTTTTCGATAACATTGCCGGATATATATAGTCCTTTATATACTCTACCAAAGCCTTATACTATAAATGTAAATCCTCCTTCAAATCCTCAGTATAATGATTTATCGTTAAACCCATATTGTCAACCATATGAATTTAAGTGGATAGATAATTTGGGTGCTCAATTAATTCGGCGAGTCAGATATTTATTAGATGGTCGAGTAATTCAAGAATTTACAGGGCAATATATTTATAGTATGGCAGAACGAGATCTTACGATTAATAAGCGAGAAATATTTAATGAAATGATAGGACATTGTTCTGAGTTAAATGATCCAGCAAATTATAGTACTAGAAATGGTAATTATCCAAATGTATCATATAATGGAGTAACTGATCATGAATGGCGAAATGGATTAGAGCCATCAATTCGTGGTAGAAAAATATATATTCCAATTAATATATGGTCGTCATTATCAAGTCATTTAGCATTTCCAATTACAAGTTTGCAATATAATAAGTTACATGTACAAATAGAATGTAGACCAATATGTGAATTATTTGTGATAAGAGATATGGATTATTTTACAAACTGGGTATATGATATGTCTGGTGTTACCAATTTGCCGAAGGATTCAAATAATATATTTAAATATTATAATTGTCCATATATAAGACCAAATTTAAATGATAATCGGTATAAGATGCAATATTTTTTGCAAGGACCACCACCATGGCAAAAATGTATTGGGGATTTTAGTTATAATTTGGCAATATATCCAACAGAGCAGAAGGCTTTGAGTAGTATAACGGATACATTTTATACGAAAGTGGATGGAACTTGGGAGATGAATATAGAATTACAGACGACATTTGCATTTTTGGAGAAAGAAGAAGTTAGAATATTTACAGGGAAGCCTCAGAATTATTTAATTAAACGAGTATTTGAGCAAACTACACGAACTATTGCAGGAACTCAACGAATAGATACAAATTCAATTGGTATGACAAGTTCATGGATGTGGTTTTTTCAGCGTAGTGATGTTAATTTAAGGAATGAGTGGAGTAATTATACAAATTGGGAGTATAAATATATGCCATATCCATGTATATTATCATTGGATTTATCTTTTGCTGAAGCAAATCCAGCAGCACCATATATTAAACCATGTACACTTTCGTGTTATGCTCAACATAGTATATGTGGTATGTTTTTATCTGGACCGGTTCATCCTGAAAATATGAAAGAGATTATGGAAGAATGGAGTTTATATTGTGATGACCAACTTCGCGAAACGTCGCATCCAGCAGGAGTATTTAATTATATTGAAAAATATATAAGAACGCCAAGTAATGCGAAACCAGGATTATATTGTTATAATTTTTGTTTAGATACAAATCCAAATATTTTGCAACCAAGTGGTGGTATGAACATGAGTAGATTTTCAAATATAACATTTGAATTTTCTACTATATTACCATTTCATAGACCAGGAATGGATGAGAAGCAGCCAATAAATTGTGATGGTTATAATGTATTGTATGGTATGTATAATCCTACTTGGAAAGATTATAATTATAATTTTGATATCCATATAATGGAGGAACGGTATAATATATTAGTATTTTCAGGTGGAATGGCGAATTTGATGTTTGCACATAATTAAATTATATTCGATAACAATTTAAATTGTAGTTAATATAATTTAATATAATTTAAATATATATGGTTGGTGGTTTATTAAATTTAATAGCCGTAGGACCTGAAGATATAATTTTAATAGGAAATCCAACAAAATCATTTTTTAAAAGAGTTTATGCAAAATATACGAATTTTGGATTGCAGCGATTTCGTATAGATATGGAAGGAGAGAAGGAATTACAAATTTCGGAATCATCAACTTTTAAATTTAAAATACCTAGATATGCGGATTTGTTAATGGATACATATTTTGTAATGACTTTACCAAATATTTGGAGTCCGATATATGCAACTAATGATAATACTAATTGTTCAAATTGTAGGACAGGAAATACATCTGCAGTATCCACAACTGGCTGTACCAATACATATAGTCCTATTATCAATCACTATCGCCAATATGCATATGAGTTTAAGTGGATTGATAGTATTGGTGCTCAAATGATAAAAAATATTAGAATAATGTCAGATGATCAGGTTCTTCAAGAGTTTACTGGACAATATTTATATAGTATGGTACAGCGTGATTTTTCAGTAGATAAAAAGAATTTATTTGATGAGATGATTGGAAATGTATCGGAACTAAATGATCCAGCTAATTATAGTAATAGAAATGGTAGTTATCCGAATGCTAGTTATATGGGATTTACTGAACATGAGATGCCTCATGGATTAGAACCATCAATTCGTGGTAAACAATTATATGTTCCATTAAATATATGGTCGACACTTTCGAGTAAGATGGCATTGCCGTTGGTAAGTATGCAATATTCGGTATTATCTATAGAGGTTGAATTAAGACCAATCGATGAATTATTTGTAGTTAGAAATATTGAAAAGGCATTAAAAGATTTTCCAACAATTAATTTAACAGATTGTTCAATTAATATAATAGATATTTATCCAGAACCATATATACATCCAGATTGTACAAATGAATTATATCAATTTTATCTTTTTTTAAAAGAGCCTCCACCAGCATCAACGTCTGGTTATACAACAATGGGAACAATTGATCCGGCAACATCATTTACACAAGAGCATTATTATCCAAGACGAACAAATTGGACGGCGGATATTCATTTGGTAGGTACTTATGTTTTTTTAGATGATGATGAAGTAAGACAATTTGCAACAAAATGTCAATCATATTTAATAAAAGAGGTACATGAACAAACAAAATACAATTTAATCGGACAACAATATACACCAATACAAAGTGTGGGATTAGTTTCATCCTGGATGTGGTTTTTTCAACGTACTGATGTTAATAAAAGAAATCAATGGAGTAATTATAGTAATTGGCCAACTCTAAAAGCACCATCTCAAGCAAATAATACTGCTATATATTCTCTTATAACATATCTAAAAAACGAATTATTTGCTGCAGGAAATTTGACAGTATTAATGGAAACTAGACCTCTTGAATTTATGCTTATATGGGAGATATTTATTGCACTACCATTATTTCTGAAAAGAAGTACAATAATTTCTCCATTTAATCCACCTAATTTTTTTTTTCATGATGGAGTAAGAATTGATAGAGCATTAACATTTAATGCTGGGGTTGGAGTCGCTGGCAAAAATCTAAAATACAGTGTTGCACTATGGTATGCAGCTGTAGGAGCAAATCCTGCCATTTCATCTGATCCTAATGCATTAACTGCACCAATTCGTTCTCCATGGCCTTTATCGACTTGGGCTTATCCTACACCCACACCAACCAACCTACCACCATATCCTGAGACATTTGACCAAAATTTAAAAAATGACTGGAATCATCCGATGATTGCGCTTAATGATCCATCAGGGAGCTCGACCCCAGGATATGTTGGTCGAGCTAGTCCAATTCCCTATCAGCCTCATGGCACCCAATTTCACTACCTAGCCCTAGCCTCCCAATATCAAAATTTAGTACCTATTCCTACAAAAGAAAATTTTTCTGTCCCCTCACCCTCCCCTCCATTTAATATAGAATGGAGTTTGGCAACAAGTATCCCAGAGAGTGGTGAGCGTAATGGTTTATTTACCACATCGAACTGGGGGGCTATTCCTACCGATTTTTCTAATAATGCTCAATGGTATTCGACTAGTGCGATGCCATATTGTCCGATGGTTTGTCCATCAAATAATTCAATTGCGATTGGATATGGGCTGTGTAACTGTAATGATACTGGCACCATTTTAGGATGCCCCACAGTTCCACCTCCTATATGGGTTCCATATCCACATAGTGGCACTTGTCCAAAGATAAAGACACCACCCTATCATCCTCCAATCCCTTCTCCCAACCCCCCACCGAAATATTGGTGTGAAGAATTTGATGCAAGCGGTTCATATATAGAAATAATGGAAAAATGGGATGTTGCATTTAATTTAGTTCTTGCATGGCAGGAGATTAAAGATTATCCATGTGGCCATATATGTCCACTAACTGGAGTATTAGGTGATGTATATATAACTGGAGAGCAAACGACTAATAATATTTCAAATATTATGTTAGATTGGGGTTTTAATTTAGATGAGACTGTAAGGGAAACGGTATTACCAGCTGGTGTCGCAAATTATATAGATAAATATAATAGAACTGCTGGAAATGCGAAACCAGGATTATATTGTTATAATTTTTGTTTGGATACTAATCCATTTGTATTTCAGCCATCTGGAGCAATTAATATGAGTAAATTTAGTACGGTATCGTGGTCGTATAGTGTAATGGAGCCAGTTTCTGAAATGGCAGATAGTGTACCAGTATCAATAACATGTGATGCAGATGGTGTTCCGATTAATGATAAGGTTGCGTCATCATCAACTGCTGTTAATTATTGGAAAAATTTTGCATATGCTTATAATTTGCATATCATGGAGGAACGATATAATATATTAGTTATAGAAAATGGGGTAGCAAGATTGGCTCTGGCAAGATAATAATAGCAAGATAATAATAGCAAGATAATACTAGTAAGATAATAATAGTATTATACAAAATTATAGTTAAATATTTAATTTGTATAATAATAATATAATGGCAGGTGGATTATTAAATATTGTAGCATATGGAAATCAGAATATAATATTAAATGGAAATCCATCAAAAACATTTTTTAAAACTACATATGCTAAGTATACAAATTTTGGATTACAAAAATTTAGACTGGATTTTGAGGGACAAAAAACATTACGAGAAAATACGCCATCAACATATAATTTTACGATATCAAGATATGCTGATTTATTATTAGATACGTATTTTGTGATGGATTTTCCAAATATATGGAGTCCAATTTATATGCCAAATTTTGATGGTATAGGGGATGGGCGTTTAGAATGTCAACCATATGAATTTAAATGGATAGAGAATTTAGGATCCGAATTAATAAAAAAAGTAACAGTTACAATTGGCAGTCAGATAATTCAAGAATTCACAGGTACATATATGCATAATATGGTTAATCGTGATTTTTCAAAGGCGAAAATTAATTTATTTAATGAGATGACAGGAAATGTTCCAGAAATGAATAATCCAGCATATAGTGGAAATAATAATGGTCGCTATCCAACGGTTGTAAATGTTTCATCAAATAATGAACCATCAATTAGAGCACGTAGACTATATATACCATTAAATTTATGGTATATGTTATCAACTTCTCAGGCATTTCCACTATTGTGTTTATCAAAAAATCAATTAAGAATTCAAATAGAATGTCGACCAATAAGAGAATTATTTGTAGTACGTGATATGGTATATTATCGTAATACATATTGGGTGTGTCCTCCGATTACCCCTTTACCATTTCCTTTCCCTCAGGTGGTGTTCGGTGGTTGTGGTGCACCAGATGGCCAAAGTAGGGGGCCTAATACTCGAGGTATAGTATTTAATAAGGATCTTTCATATAATATAGTTCCTTATACGAGTACAATGAATATAGTTGATCCAAGATATCAGATGTATATATTTATAACACAAGAGGCAACCGATATATATGATAGTATAATTGGTGATGGTATATTATTTAAACCAGAATCACAACGTAATTGGTATGCTGATAATCATTTAATGTGTACATATGCATTTTTGGGTGAAGATGAGAGACAGGTTTTTAGATCGAAAGAGCAAACATATTTATTTCGAGGAATACATGAAAGAGATCAACAAGAAAATAACTATAATACGCGTCGGCGAATGCGATTTACAGCAGCAGGATTAGTAGCAAATTGGATGTGGTTTTTTCGAAGAAATGATGTATCGCTTCGAAATCAATGGTCTAATTATACAAACTGGGCATTTAAAAATGAGATTCCATATAGTGGTGTAAAAATGTATGATTTTTCTGCGAATGGTGGTCCCTGGAAGGCAAATCCTAATCCGAATCCTTCTTTATATACCATTAATTGTTTACCAAAATGTAATCCTTATTCCGGATTTCAGAATTCGATAAGTTATTCTGGGCATTTAATGCCAATTCTAGGTGATAGTAGTTGGGGTCCGGGTATGCGTCGAGATCCTCCATATTTTCCAATGACTTTTACGAATGATTTATCTGGGACACAACCATTAATTACAGGTCCACGTCATATTGCGAATCAAAAAGATATAATGAAAACTTGGGGATTATGGTTAGATGGTAAATTGCGTGAAAATCAATTAGATGCAAATGTAGTAAATAATGTAGAAAAATATGCTAGATCAAGTGGTGGAAGAGATGATGGATTATATTTTTATAATTTTGGATTAAATACGAATTCAAATAATCCACAACCAACAGGTGCAATAAATTTAATTTTATTTAATAGTATAGAATTTGAATTTACAACAATAGTTCCACCGCATGATTTATCTGCAGTATTATTGCCTTTATGTGGTCCAAATTTAAATAATAATGCGAATAATAATGATATAGATGATTTACAGCTTGTTGGTTTAAATAAGCCAAATTGGTATGTTCATAATTATAATTATGATTTATATATAATGGAGGAACGATATAATTTATTAACTATTGGAACTGATGGACTTGCATCATTAAAATTTACGACACATAATTAAAACAATAAGAATAGTCAGTATATTAAAAATATAATAATAATATATATGTTAAATTTATCCCAACATTTAGATCGGTTAACAGATAAAATGAAAACAAAGGTAAATTCTAAAATTGATAAAATTGGTCATAATACTAAATTTGAGACTTCAACTTTTAAAAAAAGTGATAAAAATTCATATTGGGAGAATAATGAAAAACCAAAAAAGAAAAAAACAACTGCAGAAGTGATTTTATCATTTGTTCTATCTATATTTATTGGATTAATAATAATTTCATTTGTATTATTTTTTAATGCAAATTTTATATTTTTATTAAAAATAGCTAGTAGTACTTTTTATAATAAAGCATTTCCTTCTAATTGCAATGAACCACCTTTTGGTACTAAATCGAGTAATATATGTGATGTTAATACAAAGTGGACTAAACAAGATGCAATTGCAATTAATACTATTTTAGAACGGAATGAAGTTAGTAAAGGAGGTGGTGAATCAGAGTCATCTACTTGTAAAAAGCCTGGAGCAGGGTTTCCATATAGTTTTTTAAATAAAAATTCTAGTGGTATAGTAGATGAATATGCGAATTGGTTTCTTACATCTTTAGCTAATACAGATATGAAATTAAATTTATATATTAAGGATATTTTAGAGAATAAGAAATTCAAGAATGTTCCAAATGAAATTATGATATTAATAGGTACATTAATATTAACATTATTACCGATTGTTGGTATATTTACATTTGGAAGTTTGATATATAATCAAATAAAATTGTTATTTTCCCAGAGTTTTGTAACAATAATATTAATATGTTTAACTTGTTTAATTGTAATTGGAGCAAATTGTATAATTACAACATTTAATATAATGAAAACATGGTTTAGTTTAGTTATATATCCAGCGATAGCGGATAATTGGGAAAACTGGCCAGCAATAAAAAAAATTATAAGTGATGAAAAAATAATTATAGGTTATTTTTTAGGATTAATATTTGTTATATCACTTTTATCTACTCCATTAAATAAGAATTATTCGGCGCCGGTCAAAGGTGTAACTACCGGTGTTTATATGTTATTAATTATTATTCATTTGTTTATTTATTTACATAATCTTTGGAAATTGCCGAGTACTGGTATTAAAACGTGTAAAATATAGGATTAGATATATTAATTTTTGTAAGATATTTAAATAGTTAATAATAAGTAATGATAAGTATAATATGGGTAAAAAATCTAAAAATAAGGATAAAAATATAAATCCGTTTGTGAGTATTTGTACGCCAACATTTAATCGGAGGCCATTTATTCCTGCTATGATTTCTTGTTTTAATCATCAGACATATCCAAAAAATAGAATTGAATGGATTATTTTGGATGATGGTACAGATAAGATTGAAGATTTAGTGATTGATATTCCGGAGGTTAAATATATTAAATATGATGAAAAGATGGTATTAGGAAAGAAGCGAAATTTGCTTCATGAGGCAGCGAAAGGAGATATAATTGTTTATATGGATGATGATGATTATTATCCACCACAGAGAATATCTCATGCGGTAGAAATGTTACAATCTCATCCAAAGGCATTATGTGCAGGAGCTAGTGAAATATATATATATTTTAAGCATATTAATCAGATGGTTCAGTTTGGTCCATATGGTCCAAATCATGCTACTGCAGGAACTTTTGCTTTTCGGCGTGAATTATTAAAAGAGCATCGATATCAGGATAGTGCGGCAATAGCTGAGGAGAAATCATTTTTAAATGGGTATACAGTACCATTTGTTCAATTAGAACCAAAGAAAACAATTTTAGTTTTTTCGCATGAACATAATACATTTGATAAGAAGACATTATTAGAGAATCGGCATCCACAATTTGTAAAAAATTCAGATAAGATAGTTGATGATTTTATAAAAGAGCCGGATTTAAAAGAGTTTTATATGAATGAAATTGAAACATTATTAGTGGATTATAAGCCAGGTCGGCCGGATATGAAACCAGATGTATTAAAACAAATTGTAGAACTGAAGAAAGATCGTGAATTATTAATGCAACAGCAACAGCAACAGCAACAGTCAAATATGCCACTGCCGATGCAACTGCAAGATATAGATAAAAATAATCCACAAGAGGTTATGAAGCTTGTTCAAGAAAATCAAGCGCGGATTCATCAAAATCAAATGATGTTACAAATGCTTATGGAAAATGGTAGTAATATGTCTGGTCAAATAATGGGCGAAATAAATGGTAAGCAGACGGCATTAACAAATGATCAGATAGTTCATATTTTAAGGGATCAACAGTCAACGATTGAGAAGTTAACAGAAGAATTAAAAAATAAGAATTAGTTTTTTTATTCTATAATTTAATGAATGGTAGTTATATATAAAACTAAAAATATTTATATTTTTTAATTTTATAAAAAATTGATTTTAAAATGAATAATAATATAAATTATAATAACTAGAATGGTGGATGCGCGTATTCAATACATGAAAGAAACGGAAGGCTATGATACGAATGTATCCTATACTGGTAATAATGAAGTTTATTATTCAGATATTGTAGGAAATAATATTCGTGATGCGATTACTGGTGCTAGGGTACCCTGGAAGGTCGGTTCTATTGATGAGCATCGATTTTTCAAAGTAAAATCCACTGTAGCATATGCAAATACTTATGCTAAGGGAGAGTCTGGTTGTTCAGGTAATTCAGCTAGACAGGCATTTTATGAGACACCTTATAGTTATATGAATCATCATGCAATTATTTTGGATGATGCGCTAGTACAATCATGGTATGATAAAGTTAATGAATCTTATCCAGGAGAGTATAATTATCTAGGTGGTAGTTAATTTTATACTATTGATTAAGAAAATAGTTAGAGTCATGTTTAGATCCAATTTTAATAATAAGTTTAGAATTAGGGCATGGTATTTGATGTAGATTATCTATATTTTTGCGCATACTAATTTGGTCTTTCGATATAGATATTTCTTGAGTAATTTTTTTAAATGGTTGAATTGGAATAAGTGGTAGATATATTTTGTTATTTTTAATTATATTGAGAGCATTTTTATTATTTTCGATAATCTTTTGTCGTTTATCTTTTAGATATTTTACTCTATAAGATTTAATGTCTATTAGAGAATTAAGTTCTTTAATATTTTGCTGCAATTTATTAATTGATTTATCTAGTTGTATAA
>JACKZZ010002111.1_pt1 | contig 13684 bp, 4 predicted proteins | sample 8027871 | NCBI WGS metagenome assembly JACKZZ01 (sample SAMN15724774, study PRJNA655200) | protist metagenome | isolation source: fluorescence activated cell sorting (FACS) single amplified genomes of... | place: USA: West Boothbay Harbor, Gulf of Maine | collected 2000-07-19
CTTGATACAATATCGCAGTGATGCACATCAGTACTGTTATTGGCGGGAAAGCAAGGTATCATATTAGATGCTGACCTTGCGTTGTTTGAGTGAGCGCTGTCTGTTCGGTTCACGTGAGAATTTGAACTTTGACCAATGCTCATGGGCTGTTTGTTCTTTCGAATTGTTATACCTTGGCAGGATTTATTTTTCCTGGAGGAAGCGACCGTATCAATTGGGGGTTCATAATGTGAGCGTATGAGGGAAGGGTCTATCCCTAGATCCTGGACGTTTATATTAGCTTGGAAAATCAAAAAGGATATAGAAATAGAAAAATATGGGAAAATACTCATGCTGCAATTCACCTCAGGACGATTAATCAGTTTCTCTCTGAAACTTGTTTATTTACGTAAATAACAGCCAACACTGTTTATATATTATATATAGGAACTGAAATTGTATTTGATTTAAAATGACAGTCTTAAAGCATACTATATATATTTTGTTTTTATAGTCAAAATCTCTGAAAAATTCCTCCATCTTTGGAGACTCCTGTGAGTAGATCACTTCTTCATCGAACTCATCAGATTTTTTATTTAATCTATTTTAAGAATTACATTTTGGCAAAATAACTCTCTTTCTCCACGTGATCAAACTTTCAAAATATTATGATGTCGCATATTTATTGAACCAAGCAGGAAGAGACGCGCCTTTCGATTTAAAGCCAATGGTTTTGACCAACACAGATTTATCTTCAGCGTCCTCGGCGACTGGATCGTTAATGGCTATTGTTATGGAATAATGTCCTTGAATGAGATGCCATTCTTCTAACTCGTCAAATAATTCTAGCCTTTGTACTCTCTCAACATCTTTTGGGGGCAAAAATTCACAATAAACTTGATTCATATCCAATGCCTGTACGAAGTTCCACCCAAGAGATTTATATCGAGAAATTAGCGAAGCTAAATTGGGGTACTCGTGAACACTTTGTAGTGGGCACCCTCGATTTCTAATATTATTAACCATAACTCGGCCAAACGCAGTGTTCGGCAAAATTTGTTCATAAGTCATAAAAATGCTATCAGTAAAACTGCTACCAGCCCAATTAATGATAGCATCGGCGCAAGCCGTCTCCACATACACTAACACACATTCTGAGAGCAGCAACGTAGGTGCACTGAAGTCGATATCACACTTCTTTAAAGAATCCCGAAGCAATTCAAGATTTCTTAAATCTGCTGGAATGATATGGTATGCCGAGGTATGTAATGCACTCTGGGTAGCGGGGTCGGGTTTCTCGTTTTTCTGAGCGTGCAACAGATCAAACAGCTCTTTGTTTTCCATCACAGTCTTGACTTTGATACTGGTAACGGTCTCAAAGTCAACATCATAAACTGTCAATTTGTTGTCTTGACAATAGCCTGCAGCTGCCAAACGAAAAAAAAGAGTGTCTACACCGGCGCCAAGTACAACGATTTGATGCTTTGAACTTGCTTTGTAACGTAAAAATCGCTCAACGACTATATCAATGGCTTTAAAGCGGGTGTAATACCCCCGGTTGATTAACGGTGCGCGCTTTGCAACGGGCCCAGAAATAAAATATTTCAAAAAAGGATCTTTGAAGTACCCTTTTTGTTCCGCACTGAATTTGCTTACGATGGCATCTACTCCTGTAGCTTGAACATGTACGTCCCGAGCAGACATTATGTTCGGCTTTGCGGAATTTAGTTGCGTGTTTGGCTCCACCTTCGCGAAGTACTCCTGGTGAGCAACGCGACTCTAAGTTTTCAGCAACCCGTTGACAGAATTCTGGATCACTGAAGGTGTCACGAACAGCAAATATTTTTGTTTTTGTCGTCGTCCTTCTTCAATAAATAATCGTCAAATATTTATAAGCACGGCATTTTCTTAGTCTTAATAGATTAATAATACCTATCACATGATACATAAAAATGATAGTGATAGTGATACCAATCAAACAATCAACTTCAAACACCAGTCATTTTGGAGGGGTGAAAACCCACTTTCATATCGTTGTCAGAGAATCATGAAACAACTTCTCGATAAAGTGGTTCATTAGTATACTGTTCGGATCAACCAGCTTCCTGCACTTGTTAAACCGCTCGACATCAAACCGACTGCGAACTTGCTTACGGCATTTTTCAATCCGTAACTGTTCCAATCGTCGATCGCCAATCGTGTCAGAATAAAAATCCATTTTAGCCCAATGCGGGAAAGCACCATATTTTTCGCCAATTTCCTCCATAATATCTCCATACCGACGAAACTGTTCCGTGATTTTCTGCCGAGAGTCTTCATCTTGGCCTGGGGGTAAATACATGATTATCCCAACCCATGAAAATACAGCGTTTTCATCCGTAGAATATGCGGGACTCATATAAGAACTGCTTGAGCTGGTCCACCGCTGCTCAATTGGAGCTGGCGCTGGTACGTTATATTCTTCTAGTTTGCTTTTTAATTCTGCGACAAAGCGAAGATCGGCGTACTTGGGATTTTCCAGGGTTCCAGTGGGGAAGGCCATTTCAAGGACCCACTGTTGACCGCCACAGTCGAATCCAAGCAAATCATTACTTTTTCCCTCCCTAACACCTTCTGACTTTTTCCAGAATTCAGCTTCCGCAGCATTGACCTTTTTTATGTGACTTGTATCCAAGGGGGCTAAATCAATGAGCAAGTCTCTTAATTTTGAAAATGACATTCCTGTAATATCAATTTCTGCACTTTTCTTGAGCCGAACGGTTGACTGTTCTAACAGATTCTGCATGGGGCGCAAAGCCACCTGATTATCATCACCAGGGTTGTCAGAGACATGCTTGCCTTCGTCATTGTCCAGTGGGTTCGAGCGAACGACGACTACTTGGTTGGTGTGTGGAATCCACATATAGCGTACGTGGCGAAAGTTTCTGAGAAATCCTGCGTGTATCTCATTTGTAAGCTCTTTGGCCGCCATAACGGTCGTGTATTCTTTTAACGTATGCGAGTCAATGCATTGCAGGGTCATTTCTGAAACAATGCCAAGGGATCCTAAGCCGCAGCGGACCATCCGAAAAAGTTCGCGTTCTTCCTTTCGACTAGCATCGTTTTCAAGTGTCACTGTTCCAAAATGAGGGGTTATGAGTTTCAACGATGTGATCATATCTTCTACTGTAGATAGTCGTGCCCCAGTGCCATGAGCTCCAACTTGTGTCCAGCCTCCCATTTGTTGCTCCTTTATTGACGAAAAATTTTGTAAAGTCAGACCGTGTTTTTCCAGAGCTCCTAAAACATCTGCGACGACCGCCCCAGCCTCCACGGTGATCTGCTTCTTCTGGGTATCGATATTAACAATTCTATCACATAATCCAAGAGATACCATCCCGCCTTTGCACCCTGCAATCCCATTCGGGGATAGGAAGCGGCCGACCGGGCGAATTTTAGCACCTAGTTTATTTGCCTCTGCAACAACTTTCTCCAATTCGTTAAGATTCTCCGGCTCCAGGTAGTGATTTGGATTTGATGAATGGGTGCCGGAGTAATTCGCGATTGTGTTTACATGTTCGCTTTCAATAGGTTTCGCGTTTAGTCCTGCCAAGTAGGATCGAAACCTTCTTGACGACTCTTCCTCGATGTAGTTATCAATTTCGTGACGATGTTTGTTTATGAATTTGTTTTGTAGCCAGAAACCTCCACCGCCACCAAGTAGGGCACCCACACCGACGATAAAACCTCGCTTCAAACTCATTTGAATATCGCTATCATACAAAGGATACACGCGTCGAGCACTTGCTGGGGATATTACCCGCAACCCCGCTCACACCAAGTGGCTTTATATGTGCATGAATGCGACGGTTGATCGACCAGACAGAACAGACAGAACATACAGAAACTTGCTGCAGTGATGTGTTTTCGTCATTTTGTATCTATCAGAAGCACGTCAATAATAATAGCTGCTCTTGTCGTGTGATTTGCTCGCAAAATAAATAAAAAAAGTTGGACAGGAAATCGGGAAGTCATCACTTAACCCTGTTTTGAACACTACATGTGGTTTATTAGGGTATACAGTATGTGGTATTTATATTATGAAGTATGATAAATGTGTAATCACCTGTTTATATAGGTATATTATGTATTTAGTATATTATATTTATAGTTCTAACGTAAGCGACGACGTGAAGCAGATAATACCATGGGAAGAGCACTCTGATCTTTTTCTTTGTTTGCTTATTTGCTTGTAGACGATCAATCGATAGATGAAACGTCTTCCAATAATCGACAACCCTACGCTCGCAAGCTCGAGCTAATGATCGTAATCTACACTCTGGCGAATCATAAGTAGCACATCAGCGACACAAGCACGCGAGAGAACAGGATTCAAACCCACCCACGCCTGGAAGAAGTAGAAAGAGAGGGAATGCACAATAGCGAGGAACTTAGTCGCATTCTAGAGCGTCGAAAAAATCGTCAAGGGTCCACTGGGGCTTCTGATGCAGTTAGCGACGGTCGCACTGCGGCGATCGTAGAACATTCTGTTGGCAAGCGTGATTCAAGTGGTTTGAGTGCATTGAAAAAGGTGAGTTACTCTTGTTCGCCGACTTCTTGGCACGGAGTTAGCTCTGGCTCGAAGGGACCAATTGAAATTTTATTGAACGAAACTGCCAACGCCAAAATTGCGCTCACAGATACCACTGTGCACAGCGGAACTCATTCTTCGGCCGAGGGAATATGTGTTGATGAGACAAAATTTCACTTGGGTATTAATAAAATAGATAGGCATGGTGTCCCGCGGATTTTCCCCCTTGCTATCGCCCAAGAAAAGGAGCCCCACCGTTTTCAATATGCGGTTCACGACTTGAAAGATCGTTTCAGAGTTAGTGACAATGTGCAATCAAATCCGCAAAACATAAGGGAAGCAACTATTCTTCTGTCTAAGCAAGAACGTCGACCTGACAATAAATCTGCTCTAGCTCCAGAGACAACTTCAACAATTTCACAAGAGCATGATGCAAAAATCAAGTATGAAGACGCTGATCAGGAACGCGAAGAAGTGGAAGAGATGAACGAATGTTTTGAAGAGCACGAAGAGGAATTATCAGAAATTAATCCTGATGAAAACCCTCCAAAAGGAAAATTCCAAGTAAGTGTTGTGGAGCTTGATGATGGTGATCATGCTCACGGTATAAATAAAAGTGCTGATCCCGTCCCGGAGAAGTCGAAATCCTCAACTTTATTAGCCCAAGCCGATGCTCTAAGCATAGAAGAAAACCGTGTACACTGTGGCAATGTCCAGGATACAAAAAGAATACCAGCCAGTCATATTCAGTACGAAGACAAGCCAGATACAACAAAATTGGTCGAAACGCAACGACACACTATCGTACACTTGCGGGGAAGAATCGAAAGTCTTGAAAAAGAAATATTTTATTTTAAATCGAGGCAAGGTCCGGCGAAAAGTAAAAAAGCGTCTTTCAAAACTGAAATCAATTTGTTAAAGAATGGTGCTGTTTTCTTAAAATATGGGAGGCGAGGAAAACCAAAACCCAGAGTTGTCTGGCTCACAGATGACATGAAATATATTAGGTGGCGGCCCATTCAAACTGAAAATGTACCTGTAACAAGAAAACGGTACATCGAAGTCAAGAACATTGTTGATGTCATTTCAGGTGCTGCAAGCGAAGTCTTCAACCGGTCGAAACACGCTCATGATCTTTCTGCATTTAGCATACTGGTCAAAAACGGCGAAAGAACTCTGGATTTAGAAGTACAACATGCGGATTATGATTCCAGACAGGGTATTGAAATCAACGAGCGTGAGCGTGATCGTTGGGTGCATGCATTTGAAGTTTTGATTGTTGGCCATGGCATTAAAAAGCCAAAGTCGTTTGATCCTGTCATAGGCGCAACCAAATCCCGTCGAGTAAGTGATATCATTCACCCTATGCAACGGGTTGGCCAGCAGTCCCTTTATTCCGAATGAAATCCAAAAGACAAGATTGAATGGCCAGCGCACACTCAGAGTGCATTGCGTGCTGGATTCAATGGAGCCATATCCTGCTCATAATGGGTTAATATGACTTTCCTCCTATGAAACTATTGTCTAGAATAGACGTACCAGAAATCTTATTACGCGAATACATGATGATGATGATTACCTTTTTTATGAGATCATATATTAAGTTAATGGGAGAAGAATGAAACTAATATTGGCTGTATTTTAATTTATAGTTCACTTGCATTCATTGATCGTCAGGATGAGGAATTTGAGGATGCACTTGATCATATGAGGTTTCTGAATAAGGGGGACGGTGCCCCTGGGTATCCCTATTTGGAATGTGCTTAAGTGGAGCTCTATCAGATCGAGCTCGCTAAATCATGAACCGCTTTTCTAAGATAAAGTGTCCTACTCCACCCTATGGATATGACAATCCTGAAGGTACTTCGAGTTATCTGGCTGCACGCTCACGTTGGGCAGACTGGTGGTTGCGTATTATTATGCGAACCATGTTTGTATTGTGTAAGTACAGCCATTATATTAAGAGAATTCTTAGTTTTATATGAATAGTTTGTTGGCTGTTATTTACATGAATCAACAAGTTCCATATAAACTGATTAATCATAACCATATAAACTGATTAATCATTCCGAGATGAACTGCAGCATGAGCATTAGGGTTATCACTAACATATTTCTCAAATAATATCCAATATACTATTTATATATCCTTTTTGTGATTTTCCAAGCAGCAGTGGCATAAATTTAAAAAACAAAATATATAGTATGCTTTAGAAGTAAGCATAAATTTTAATATAAAAACAGCGTTCGTGTATGATAAAACTAATATATAATGTGTATGTGTGATAAACTTAAACTAAATATTGGCTGTAACATGTTTCTGAAACTTATCAATCGTTCCTACATTGTCTGCGAAATGAGCATTCCTTATCATCACTAAGTTTATCAAATTAACCATTTGGATCTTACAGAGAGACATCAGCGAAGTATAGGGAGGAAGATGCGTCATAAGAAACCCCGCTATCCTACCGCCAGTTTTGACACCGTGTCTAACCTCGATACTGCATTTAATCCTTTTTTGCCACCAAAATGGACACAGAACTCTAGAACCAGGCTAAAACCTCAAAACATTTACGTCGCTGCTTGGAAAATCACGCAGGATAATATTTATGTTTTCGGGTGAAATCGGATGAGGAAGGTGAATGCATATATGGAGAACATTAGAGAAATGATATGTAACTTAGTTAAGTTACATGAACGAACATGAATTATTACGTAAGTTAAGTAAAAGCCATTATTTAGTTTTGATGATGTTTTTAAGTTTGATATAAACATTTTAGTAAATAAAGTCATATCGCTCTCATGTCGACACTCTACTTCTTAAATCTCTGTTAAATGCTCAAGACGATAAATATGGAAAATTACTAAACTTTTGAGGTTTCTAACTCGTGAATTCTTTTGCGTGCTTCTTGAAGATCTCGCTGGCATATCCCGCAACCATACCAATAATGTTCTGCAGATTGTCGTTTTGTTATGTTCGGTTCAAGTTGTCCAAAATTTTCTATATGCGAATGGGCTACTAACTTCTCTTTGTCGATTTCATTTTTCTCGTTGAGAAGCTTACTTAATTGATGTATGCGTTGGTTTAAGTCATTTGTTTCTATCGTAAGCATTATGTTTTGCTCTCGCTCATGGTTTAAAGATAACATTAGCTCTTTGACGCGATCATGCTTGACCATGCGCTGCCTCCATGACACTGGCGGGTGTTGGGTTTCGATTTCTTCCGCATCATCTTTTGAGCTTTCAATACAATCAATCTTTCGTGTCAGATGAAGAGCAGCCGGAGTTAACACCATTGGGACAGTCGAAGATTGGTTCAGCGCTTCTCTAAGCTTCGCCCTTAATGCTAGTAATTCGTTGTCTTTCTTTTCTAACTGCTGTTCGAATCGCAATACCTCACTTTCTGTGATAGATTCGGCCGGTTTGTGTAATTCGGCAATACTTTGTTCTGATACAATCGCCATATTACCGGTTTGCATGCTCTTGCTCGTATACGACGTTTCTACCTCTATATCTCCTGGGTCATTTAAGAGAGCAGGAATTTCCTTTTCTTTGTTTGGCAAGATAGCTCCAGCTTGCATATCTTTTTCGGCACAAAAAACTGCAGCATCATTGTCTACCGTCTGTATTAATGCACATTTCTGCTTGGGAAAGAAAGTTTGGTTTGCTTCAGTAAATGTGTCGACCAATTCTTCCAGAATATCCTTCATGTGCGCAAATGTTGATCCCGAAAACTGACTTGGCATCATATCTGCAAGTTTTTGTAGAGACACTTCGACGAATTCTTTGAATACAACATTCGCACGAAGGCGCTGAGAAATAAGTCCTTTAGTTTCGAGAGCAAAAAACATTTTTTTCCGTTTGTCTTGTTCCCAGGCGACATTTAAATGAAGTTTTTTTATCATGTCCAGCCGTTCTTGTGATACGGCACTGAAATCTAACAAGCGAAGCTTTTTCTTAAATGCTGCAATTTTAGAAACCTTGCTTCCAGCGATGATTCCTTCGAAAACTTCAGAAATATGTTTGGTTATGCGTGACGCGCCTGAATCGATTTCAAGTTTCAAAGTCGTTTCTTCGAGGTGTGCGAACTGCTCGTAAACTTCTGAAAAGCTCTTTGACCAAGCTTCCATAAGCTGAACTTGCTGACTCGGCTCCCAATCTTCATTATGCATCCGCAAAAGAGCGGCTGCAGATTCGTTGCGGTTTCTGTAAACCCGGAGTTGAGAGAGCTCAGCTGTCTGTTCACTAATTGTCTGCTGGAGCTTATGGATAGTTTGAATATCTCTGAGTTCCAGTTTGTGTATTTCTTCGTGTAATGAATTTTCGAAGTCCTGTCCAATCTTGATTTTCCAACTTTCGAACTTTCCGTTTTCCTCGATTCTTACGCCTTCGCATACTGCAAAAGCATCTATTTCTTGGTTTTTGACCGTCTCTCTTAAATTACGTATAACCCCGTTCAACTTGTCGCATTTAATTTCTAAGCGTGCGACAGACCGGGTAGCTGCATCGAGGGCATCACTCATGTAACTTCGATTATTCTTCGATTTTTCTTTCAATACTGCAGCTTCCACGGCAGCAGCAATAATACTATCTGCTCGTGAAGCAAACTCTTCGTGTTCCGTCAGCTGTTTTTGTCGAATTGCTTCGCATCGTAAACGCTCTTCTTCGTACAACTTTGCAACCCTTGCTGTTTTTGCCATGATTTTTTTGATTATATTTGCAGTTTTATGATCGCCAGTTTTGCCCATCGTGTCGGCAACAATCTGCGTTACTTCCATGTCTCGTTGAACGTCTATCCCGATTAGCTTGGCGGCATAAATTTCCTTCAAATTTTTGAGTTTCAACGTTTCCAAGCTAAGAGTTTCTGAATAAACGGATCGCTGTGCTCGCTGAGATTGCTCTAGATATGCAATTTTCTTCAATAAAACTGCGTTTTCTGTATTTTGAATAGCTCTATATTTCTCATCAATGGCCTTCATATCTTCTTCTAAAGCAGTGTTTTCCTCGTGTTTCTGTTCCAAACATTCGCGCAAGTCCCGGACTTCGTTTTGCTTCGAAGCGTGTAACTCTTGGCATTTGCGAGTTAACGATTGAACAGCAGTTTTATACTTATTTAGCATTCCCTCATACTTCTGAACTAAAGATTTCTGTGACATTGACATCGTGTTCTTAAAAGCCACTTGTCGATCAGTAATTTGTAGCTCAAAGTCAACAACCTGCCTTGCTGTCTGCTGCTGAAACTCCCCATGCATTTGCTGTATTGCAAGGTCACATTCTTTTTCCATATTTTGCAATCTCAGATTTAGTTTCTTCTTTACTGTCTTGTAAGCTGTCTTTAGCTGCTCATTCATGCCCAGATGAAACTTCTTCATGGAGGCATAAACAGATATATCTGGGGGCTGAAGCTGTTCGTTTTGCTTTGGTTGTTCCATTGCAGTGATCTTTGCTTCTAATTCACTCACAGTATGTCGCCAATGATCTGTTTCTGCTATACACTCGTTCAATTTGTTTCGGTATTCATCAGCTTGGATCTGCAAGCGGCCATCCATTTTCTTTCTTTCTTCATCAACGTAACTCAACAACGCCGTGTATGCTTGCTGTTCTGGCATCATCAAACTTGATTCTAAAACTTCGACACGTCGCAAATATTCTTGTTCTACGTTATCTAGATTTTTATGGACTGCATGCATCTCTTGCTCATGAAATTCTTTATACAGGGTCACGTTCCTATGTAACACGCTTAATTCAGATGTATGTTTGATTTGGTAGATTCCAAACAACTGTTTAAACATGTTCAAAAGTGACTTTTGTCGTAAGTCCATTTGTGAAATATATCTTTTTCGCATTTCCATTTTTGCTGTGGCAGTTAATGCATCTTTTTGAGATAGAACAGTGACCGCATTGTTCAAACTCAAGAGACGGTCTTTTAAAAGGGTATTTTCTAAGTATAATTTTTCAAATTCTTCTTCGTTATACATTATGAAGGATGTTTCATTATCATAAGACGAGGATTGAGTGTACAAAATTTCATGGACAAGAGATGTAAAAAAACTGATAGAATTTTCGACCGTGTCCTGCAGTAGTAAATCGCGATCTTCCGTGAGTTGGTTGATTTGTCGAAGAAGGGACTCACTCTGCACTGCTGACTTTTCTAGCGATAATTTGAAATGCGTCGAAATTTCTTGTTCTTCTGCAAGGCTTGAAATTAAAGATCGATTTTGTCTCGAGAGTATTCCATTTTGCTTCTCAAGACTGGAAATTCTTTGCTCCCGGAACAGACGGTCCTTAGAAGCCTGTTGGCCAATCTCTTTCATCTCCCTACGTGCTTCTTCTAACTTATTCCTGTGGCTTGAATTTTCGTCAATCAATTCGTTAATCTTTTGTTGATTAAGCGACAACGTACGCCGTGACTCAGCGACTTCATGATTTAAATGTCTTGTCTGCAGTTTCGCACTTTCAGTTCGAGATGACAGCTCTTTTGCCAGAACAGCTTTCTCGTTTTGCGTGGTTTCTACTGTCCTCTCCAAACGAGCAATTTTTAATTCAAACTCGAGGGTATTAGCTGTATTTTCTTTCTTTTGGATATTGATTTCTTCGATTAATTTACGATACTCAGTTTTTATGTGTTGCAGGGCATTTTCATGACACTCGCATTTTGAGTTCATCTTCGCTATTCTTCCTCGGCTGTCAGCATTCTCTTTCAAAAGATTCTGCTTCTCCGATTTTAATAATGCAATATTTTCGTTGTACATTGCTTTCACAGATTTGTGAGCTTCACTGATGTTCCTGTACGCACATTCCATCTCATCAATCTGAGCTTGCAACTCTGCCACTTGAACTTTTTGATCTGTGTCATGTTTCTCAAAATTTCGTGCAGCGACTTGCAATATATCGATTTCCTTCTGGCGGCTAACCAACTCAACTTCTAGCCTTCCAATTTGAAGTTTTCTCGATTGGTCCTCGTTGAAAGTTTCATGAAACTTTAATGTTGTTGCCCTAACCTCTTTCTGCAAATTATGAATCTCCGAACTCGCAAATGCAACTTCACGGTTAGTAATTTCTTGTTGACGCTTAAGTGATGCTATTTTGGCCTCATCAATTTGCTTGGAAGACTCAAACTCCATAATTGCAGTAGATAGCTCAGAGATTTCTTTGCTGAAGTTATTGATGACATTTTTTTGCTCTTCGTATTTACCCTGGAGAATCTTGTGCATTTCAAAGTCGGCTTGGTTCTTCGCTTGCATCAGGCGCACTGCTGTTAGTAAATTACGCGATTGCGTTTGATATGTTGTACGCACATCTTGTATCCTCGAAGACATGTTAACTGCAAACGTATTCATAGATCCATTTTGCTCCGCTTGCTGAAGCAAACTGTCAACCCTTTGTTCAGCTTCAACGAGCTTTTCAACCCTTTCTTCGTATTGCCCAGAGTATGTGTTGACACTCTCGACTACATTAAATCTATCGTCGTTCATCACTTTGTTTCGAAATTCATCGAATCGATCCTCGTGTTCACGGATTGCACTTTCTAGCTGACTCCTGCTACTAGCTCTCAGTGCTTCAAAATCCTTTTTATGTTTCGCGACTTTTTCTGTAGTCCTCGCAATAATGTTTTCTTGAGTAGAGCACACTTTTCGTACTTCTTGCAATTCCAAAACAAGACTAGCGTTTGTTTTGTTTCCAAAATAATCAACCTGGAGCTTCTCTTCTGCCAACAAGGACTTATACTGGTCTATAGATCTCTGCAGCATTTTGTTTTGTTTTGAAAAGGACGCTGTTACCTTTTCCATTTCGACCTTATGCTCACTCTGCTTGCTCTTTATTTCGCTCCTTGCTTGCAATATTTCGCGCGTTATATCCATAGTCTTAGTTTTTGCCTCCTTCAAATTTGTTGATAACGTCATGTTTGAAGCTCTACATGTTGCTAGCTGTTCTCGAAGATCATGGACAGTCTCGTTTAACGACACAACCATGTCGGTAAACGATGAAACGCTAGTCTTTGTGGTATCATGTTCTCTAGATTGGTTAGTTTCCATTGCAACTACGACCGCTTGAAGTTCTCCGACAAGTGCTCTACTATTCGTGAGCTGTGCTTGGGCACTATTCAGGTCTACACTGTGCTGTTCGACCAATTCATTATGAAATTTCTCCAACTTTTTTAACTGGTTTTCGAATTTTAATTTTTCTCTTAAAGACGAATTCATTTGTTGGCGAAGAACGGATGTCTCTCTATTCATTTCCTCAATTTTATCAAGATTTTCACTTTTCAGTACCGATGATAATGATCGTAATTCTACCAGCTCAGCATTTGCATTTTGAAGGCGTGGGTCGAGATTGTCCACTTTTTGTTGACTTTCTTTTAACGCTGCACGGGCTTTTTGTAGGTCTTCTTGGCAATCTCCAAGTTTTTTATTAAGGAGGATTAGTTCATTTCTAAACTTGCTTTCACGAGACTTCAACGCCCGCTCCATATTTGTAATATTGGTAGTGGAAAGCTCTTTTTGATGAGCTGCAGCTTCTATTGCCCGCTGCAGGTCTCCATTAACTGTCTTGAGTTTCATATTAAGGCCTTTAACTTCCCTCGTCCGTGCATCTGCAGCTTTTTCGATTCTTTTTTCGCACAATTGTGAAATGTGCCTTAAGCCAGACTCCTCGTGTTTTTTCATTTTCACTATATCCATTTCAAGCTGCGAAATCGTGTGAAGTAACACCACAGGTTTTACATTCACTTTACACAGACTTTTTCCCCGATGTTTCTCCATTTCAACTTTCATCGTATTCAGTTCTTTCTCGTGATTGATCCGCATAGATGTAATTCTTTTCGATAATGAAGATTCATTTTCATTTAAGAGCGAAACTTTAGTCTCTAGGTTTTTAATTCTTTGTCGTAGTTTTTCTGGGTCGACAACAGTATTTAAATCTTCGTCACTAGGCTTTATGAACAAATTTGTCGTTTTAAGATCTGATCGTGTTTGAAGCACTTCTCCTTCTAATTGATGTTTCATGGCGTTATCACTATTTTTACTCAGCTCTATGCTCTTTACTTCACTGACGGCGCCTGTAAAATCATCTACCAATACGGCAAACTTTTTCGTGGAAGACATATTTTTCATGTCTATGATTTGCTCTTCCAAGT
>JACKZZ010022023.1_pt1 | contig 13684 bp, 4 predicted proteins | sample 8027871 | NCBI WGS metagenome assembly JACKZZ01 (sample SAMN15724774, study PRJNA655200) | protist metagenome | isolation source: fluorescence activated cell sorting (FACS) single amplified genomes of... | place: USA: West Boothbay Harbor, Gulf of Maine | collected 2000-07-19
ACGGAAATAGCTTGAGTGTCACAAGGGATAGACTCCAGATTTACTTCAATAGCCTCGATAGGAATAGTGATGGGACCCTAACACATGCAGAGTTTGCTCACGTTTCGCGAAGCAGTCATTCTAATTTGACTGAGGATGAAATGAATGCCCTGATCGACTACTTAGATGTTGATGGTGATGGATGCATTGCATGGGAAGAATTTTCACGTCTTCTGGCTGTTTTGGATGATCAGAAATATTTGAACACATTGCCCCGTACTCTGCACACGGCCATGCGCAAGATCCAGTATTCACACCTCCCCGACCCGAGAAAATATATCACTATGCATCAAGGATTACCTAAATGTTACCGCAAGAGTACACTGCATGAAGTAGCCAAAGCTGAAGGTACTTCATTACAGGCTGTTCTCAGCTCTAAAGTTGCTGCAATTGCCTCCGAAAACGAAAGAAATATCGGTGGTAGAAATAACAAGAATGAAGTGCAATTTGAGATCTCAGTTGATAGGGTAGAAGGTGTGCCAAGCGAGAATGAAGATCGGACGAGTGATGTGTTGCATAGAGGTGTACGATTTTGTCTAGTGCAAACTGATAAAGCGCCGACTGCTGACGATGCTGGTCATCCTCCGAAATTCCTCTCCAATGTTTCCAAAATGCACGCGAATACCAGCGCAGTAAAGAGGGATTTGTGGGAATTCGACCACCCAGATAATATAAATTCTGACTTGACATCCTTCTGCAAAGCAGTTGTTGATGAACCATATATCTATGACGATGGTAATGACCGTGGTGGGGTCAGAGTCAACAGTCACCATACGGCTTTAGATCAACTTTATGTGTTCGTAGAGTTAGTCATGACTGTTCGGGTTGGTAAGAATGTCCAAATCGGCCGAAAGGGAATTGTCAAAGGTGGAAAGACTAAGAAGGCCGTCATCAATCGTGATGAAGATAGTGATGATGAAAATGTAGTTGCGTCCACGACTGCAGCTATTCGTGACTACTTCGGGTTCAGCTCTACCAAAAACAGAGAATCCACCTCGCTCAAACGATCAGTACGCGGTAGAAGTGGTAATAAGAATGATAGGGATCGTTCCAGAGATGGAGACAGAGACAGAAGTAGGGATCATAACGAGAACGATCATCCGAATAGTCGCGATTCGTCACCCGAGAGGCCCCGTGACTCAGAGAGAGATGATGATCTGTCAAGTCCTCTAGATGATGATTCTACTGAAAATGAGGATGTTCCTACCGTAGAACTGACCTGCGCTTGGTGCTTAGTGCCTGTCAGTAAAACTTTAGCACAATCTCATAATTCGCAACCTGTGAAATTGAAGTTGGATATGTATGGTGGCTCCCCTTTTGCGGTGGTGAAAATGGACAAGATTAAACGCAGGCCAGGTGCATTTAGCAACTTGGCACGCATGCTAGGCTTCAAGGTTAAACCTGAAATCACAATCACATTGAGGCCATTGCCTTCTGCAGTCTTGCCGCCGCTAGAGAAACACAAAAACCATGGATCTACACCGTCTCCTGAACAAGCGGCTCTGCGCTCGCTTTTCAGTCTTCTCCCGAACAATATCGTGCTACCTCGTAAATCCATTATCATGGCCGGTATGTTCAGACAACTATTAGCTAAAGAAGCCGTTGATAGGTCTGCACACAGGGGTGATGAAGCACTTCCTCAAACTGGAGCATGCAAGAGCCAAAATATTCTTCTGTCTGCATTCCCTCCGATGATCGATGACGAGGCTGTGAGACGCGTCCTTATGTATTTGTGGTCCCTAGAGGCCCCTCCCAGTCTATTCAAGAAGAATCTCCATCAGATTACGAGCAGTGACCTCATGTCTCGACAAATCCTGAGTGCGTTCAGACAAGTGGTTCTACGTGTATGGCGTGCTTTCTCTTCACCAGATGCGCGACCGAACCCACTGCAGCCAGTGGAATCAGCCAAGGCTGTTGCGCGGCGCGAGAATAATGTCCTAAATATGGTTGGGCTTAAAATGTACAACGGTCATCTATTCCCTATAGCTGCCGACCTAGGAAAGAACCTAATCGCTAGGGGCGGTGCCGATATCGTTCGCATGGGAGGTATTGATGTGAAGTCCTTGATTTCACGAAACGACAAGCAACCTGGTATTCTGTCGCTAGTGCCTCTCAGTGAGCACCTGTATTCGCCGTTTTCCACACAAGAGCTGGTACTGAATAATCACGAAAGGGCGGAGTTCTGAATTGAAAGAAGAGACAAGAATGTGAATTGTATATACTCTCGCTAAAACAATAAAAAGCATTGATGAAAATAGTCCTTTTTCAACATTATTGCTACATTCAAAATATCATAATACTAGCATACTTCACCGCCCCTTTCTGTTGCGACGGTTCCCCTTCTTCGGTCCTCTACTGTGACCCTGGTTGTGATTCGTGCTATTTCTAGGCGTAGGTAGTTCTCCGTCAAGGTTTGGTATACCAGAGTAAGCTACTCGCTTGCCAGGCTCAGTGCTATTATTAGCGTTATCATTGGAGACACTTAATGCTACGTGAGTACTGCTCATGACTTGACCAGCTTCTTCCAGCAAGAATTCGTCTTCCCACTCAGGATTCACTATATCAGTATCATTACCATCGTGGCTACGACGTGTTTGATCTGTTTCTGCTTTTGCTTCTGTTGCTACATCTGCTGCTATTGACTCTACATTAACTGTTTCAGCGGAAGCTTTCGAATAACTCCCAATGTCATTACTGTTGCCATTGCCATTGCTGTTGCTGTTGCTGTTGCTGTTGCTGTTGCTGTTGCTGTTGCTGTTGCTGTCATTTTTCGCCTCTAGTAAAATTCTCATTTCCGTCATTTGCTTCTGCATCAACTCCATCATCCTGGACTGCTCGTCTACTTTCCGCATGGCCTGCTGCAGTAAAACACTCGATGCTACGCTGGCGTTGGAGTGTTCATCCCCACTTGCGTAGCTGTCATCCTCGGCATAGGACTCTGACTCGGGGTTTTCGAAGTCTGAATGGTAACTCGATTGTGACTGGTGGTCTAGGCGGTCTACTTCTGTTTCTGGAGCTGGTGGCTGCTGCTGTTGCGGGGCGGGTCCATCCATGGCATCTATAGTATTCGTCCAGTATTCACTCTCACCATTCATAGATGGTACGTAAGCCACAACCCCGTTCGCAGCCGACTGTTCCATCTCCATGCTTTCTTTTGCCGCCATAATACACTCCAGTCCCTCCTTCTCTGCTGGCGCTGACTCGGGTATGTCTGTATCAGTGAACATGCTGACGTCTTCCATAAGCATTGTGTGATTCTGATCACTATTTTCACCGTTTTTGTGAGATACGAAGGGTTGCTTCTCCACTGGACTCATTTGCATTCCGCGTCCACTTCGGTCTGGATCTTCATCATTGCTTTTACTTTCCACAGGAGCATGAGCCTCTTCGGTTTCTTTCGTTCTTGCAACTACCGACATGTACGCAGGCGCCATCTCCTTGCCATATTTCTTTCTCAGGTTACGTCGAGCAGCTTTTAGGAAGTCAGAGGAATCTAGCTGATGAGGATCATGAGCTCTGGCCGAAGTCACGAGATAATGAGGCGTAAAATGGATATTATCATGGGTCTTGTAGTGCGGATGCATTCGCACGGTGGAATTGTGCTTAAAATGAGAGTCGACATACTCTTCGGTTGTCTCCTCCAAAGTCGCGTAAGAACTCACTGTATGACGTTGGTACAGTTCTTTTGGTTCCGTGAGAACTGGTACTGCTCGGTGGCAGTCTGAACGTTCTTTCCTATGCAATTCACGAAATTCGTGATAGTGAGATGTAACTGCTTCTGCTTCTTCCTTCTTTTGCGTGAGTGTTTCCCGCTTTGCTTTTTCTGGGGTCATTTCTGTTTTGCAGGTTTCCACCTTTTCGCCGGATTTCTCTTCATCATAGGCCTCATCGAGCGCCCTATTATAAGCTTGCCGGCTTTCTTCTTCATGCTGCGCACGCACAACGCTATTCCAAAACGTGGCAGGTTTCCAATTCTTTCGTCTGTCGTGCGCCTCAACAGCGGTTTGATTCATAGTCGCATGCAAAGAGTCAGTGATTCGATTCGGGGGACAAAATGGTACTGGAGGTTGGGTGAGCTTGCCTAATGCACTGGGTGTTGCATTCGTGGCGAGCCACTGCTGCCCCACCAGATGGGAAGCTTGTCGGCCATGGGATATATTTGCCCTTGCTTTGCCGGCGCCTGGCTTGAACATCCCCTTCACTTGACTTTCAATCAGTGACATGCGCCCAGGTCGCTTCTTTTTATGACTGTCCTTACTTTTGCTCTTGTGTGCAGTAGTGATCAGCAGGGGACCGACATCGATAGCCAAGTAAGGACTGGGAGTAATAGGTTTATGGGTTTTGCTTCTTTTCTCACCTTTGTCTTTGCGAAGAAGCAGTAGCTGTTTCTCTGTGAAACGCTTCGTTCTGTCGGCATCACGTTGCGCCTGGCTTGTCCCCCTGTAGAGACTGTCGTCGTATTTTGAGCCTTCATTTGCAAGCGTTGGTGCACTAGAATGAGTAGTCGAAGGTACTTCGTTCGAATGCAACGATTCTGCTGGCCTTCTTGTTGTGTCAATCGCATAATGCAAGGAGGCGCTGTGCAGTTTTGATGAAGAACAACGTGAGCTCTTCGGCACAGATCCCAGAACGTGACGCACAGTCGGACCTTTGCGGTCATCATCTCCATTCGATGGGTTGTTATGCTGATTGAGTGATTGTGGTGTTTGTGCAGATCTTGAAGGATCAGCACTTGTGCTGCTGAGTACAGTCGTCTCTGTGCCGCCGCCGCCACTGGGGTCACCCTGCGATTCTTGATTGCTAGTAGGGAACATTTGCACTCCGGTGTGGCGGCTCTTGAGTGGATCAATGCTGTCTGCTGCTGCTGCTGCTGCACGCAGCTGGTCGATACGAGCCTGTCGCTCGATGAACCCCTTGCCGAGGCAGGGCTCGATTATTTTATGCTTCTTGTGAGGTATAAGGCGTGGTTGGCCCTGTTTACCGTCTGGTCCATGTACTATGGCATTCTTTGATTCACGTATAGGATGCCTCATTTGGCTTCCTTTCGGTGAGTGGTGAACTTCATCAAACTCGACGCTCCGGTTAAGCCCTCGTTGGAATCCCGCCCGGAAATCCATCCTAGAAAGGACTAGAAGCAAAAATACCAAGAATTTATTATTCTTCTCTCAAAGTATGTGCTTCTTCACTGCTCTGCGGCATCCACTCTTCACTCTGATTTGCCCCAAAGGGGTTGCACAATGCACAGCTCCGTACCGTACGTACGTACGCCGATAGCCAGTTGCCGGGGTTTTTTTGGGGGGATTTTCCGTTTTTTTGGATCCCCGCTTCCCCGCATCCATGCAAGGAGCATGACTCGTATGGGCCATTTTGTCCTGTGGTAAGAAGCATTTGTGGAGCAGCTCATTGGGGTAGTATATTTTAGTCACTGCAGATTTTTACGGTAGCTCGTTAGCGTTCGACACATAAGAAAGTAGTGGATTTCCAGATTTGTTGCAACACTTCGTCCAAGTAGCAAGGGTACTTCTTGCGTGCATTTTCATAGTTTATACTTTGATTTAGATATAAAATAGTCGTGAGAAAGGGTCCTCAAAAGGCGTCACCGAAGAAAAAAATGAAATTCAAGCAAAAACCCCAATCTAAAGCTACTAAGACAAAAAAGCCCAAGCAATATGCTTGTAGTTGTGGCTCAGGCAACTGGTGTAAGAAAGCGTCTGCCTTTTTCTCAATAAATAATGATACTCTTAGTGGCTTTTTCAAGATTACTAAGAAAAGGGATCCAAGCGAGCGTCGAGAGATTGCAATAAAGCAGATCCTGAGACATCTGGATGCGGATACTAACGAGTTGGAGAAGCGAGGTGAAGTTCGCATCGCCAAGCATCATTATAGTCGCAGACAAGTCGAGTTTATGGGTAAGAATAGATTGGCGAAATTGTACACGAAGGAAGAACTGAATGGCGTATATCCAGATCCCATTGATTCGGATCGCATTGATGGGGATAAGTGGATCATTCCTCCTTCACAGACACGAGACGATGTACTTAAGCTGATGAAAGCTGGCATCATGGACAGTGAAGAGGGATCAATTTATGGATTCGACGTTGACGATGACTGTTTTTATGCTGAAGATTGGAGAGAAGCAAGCGAAGATGGGAGTGATGATGAGGAAGATGATGCATTCAATCAAAATGTTCAAGCCGATGAAGCAGTGGTAGCTCGGTGGAATCTATGGAAGGACGAATACCACGAAAGGTTTCCCGAGAAGTCAAAACAACTCTTTGGATTAGAGTGGATCATTTTGAAAATCATCCTCGAATCTAGGTGGGAAGATTTCAAGTTTACAGGTTGCGAGAAGAAGGGTTTCCATGAGAACTTCACTGAATTCGAAAGTCTACTCGTTACTATGCACTTTTTTCACTCGGGTAACACCTACACGGAGATGAATTACTTTTGGTATGCAGGCAGGAAGAAAATAAGCGCGGCCATCAAAGCTTGTAGTCCAAAATTGGGCGAATTAGGGCAGATGATGTACGATGTACCCCTTGATAAAGAAATCATCAGGGCCATGCAACCGGAGAAGTATCCGAAAGATATGCTAGAGTCTGTAGGGGCGCACGTGTATGGTCATGTGTACCAGTGTGAAGTTCCTAGCGGAAATAACGAGATTGGGCAACATATGTACAACGATAAAACAAAGGGAACCGGTCTGCTTGGGCTCGCGTGGACGCTGCCTTGTGGCATGGTAGTGGCTGCAACCCCTTTGTACCTTGGTAATACGTCAGAAAAGAGTGCTGTATTCCACTATGGCCTTGGATCGACATGTATTACTGATTTACCAGACTAGTTGGCTTATTCATTTACACTTTATCACATTGTTTCTTTAAAAAATACCAAACAAACTGTCATTGCGAAAATTTGATCCAAAAAATTATATGTCGCACTTAGCAAAGAAAGGGGCAATTTCTTCAAGAAGAATAAGGCCAGTGTTATCATATGCGTTTGCATATTTCTTTATATATACACTCCAAGCGAACTGGCATGTCTCTCCTTTCTTCGTCTTTTCCTCATACTGCATAAGGTGTGTATTGTATAGGGCGTCTATTTCACTTTGGTGCATTTTCTTCGCCAATAACGCTTTACGCATTTCTCTTTTCGAACACAACTCTCTGTCGAACTCACGTAAATGCGTTAATACAAGATCGTTATCAACATTTACAGTAGCTGGGTACCACAAATTGTGAAAACCAGGTTTGTGTCGACAAGGCTGTTTTGAAAGGCATGGTTTGTTGTATTTTGGTTGTGGTGCCCAGTACTTGCGTTGAGTGAAGAGAGGCAGGCTATCGTTGTACTTGGCTTCAATTTTCCATCTCACATCGACTTCATTTGAGTCATCCGGTTCCGATATATGAGCAACAATTTTTCCATTTGCCCTAATGTGGTTGTCAACTTTATCTGAAGCAACATACTCCTTGAGATAATCAGTCAATCCATTTTTATAGGGTTTGTCTGGATCCATATTAGCAATGATCATTTCATCAACATCTGTAAGAAGCACACATTTGTACCCCCAACGAAATAAACGGTGTTGAAAGAGATCTGCCTGTTCAGTCAGAAAACCAAAAGGGAAACTTGCGCTATCTCCAAATAAATTCAATGATCTGGTTTTATCGATTTCGACATTATCATCAAGAATCCCATCCGCTTTTTCTTTGTCACTATTTTTCACTATCATGTGACTCTGTGATGTATCAAGATCCGCACTTATATATTTCTGCTTATCAAACCCCGATGCGATATATTTTCGTTTAAAGATATCAGCATGATGATGTAATACAAACATGTCCTCTTCATGAAAATGTCGTTTATAATATCGCTTCCATAAAGACAGCATGTAGGAGTCATTATGAGCAAATGTAAATACAGCACAGTCATGATTTGAATTTGCAGCTGGACGAAATGTACTACGACTAGCTTTGATATTCAAGCTAATATGGAAAGCGTTTCGTCTTTTCCATAGATCATTGAAGCCGTTAAATGCCTTATTAATTTCGACAAAAAAAGGCATATCCTTCGACAAGTCTGTCAAAACATGGGACATCACTTCTTTAAATGCGTCATCTGCATTTTCTTCACTTTTGAGCTCAAGTTTGTTCATATTAGTAAAATATCTGACAAGTTTTTCGGATATTTCAGACCAAATAATGTCATCCTCGATTTCTTCCATAAAAGCACCACCCCTTTCCATGCTTGATTTTTTTTCATGTTGGACCTTAAATCTGCGATTGAAATGGGAACGAGAATCACTCTCAGAAGGATCATAAAAGCTTTTCACTCCTATACCTACATGATCACAGACGGTCTTCAAAATCCAACCAAGTATTATTTGAGCATTTTTCATTCCTATGGTTCCATTCCTGTCTGCATTTAGCATATGAGATTCAGCGGAAGCACTAGGATAAAAAAGGAACGTAGACCCCAACATATTTCTAGAAATGGCTATATTGTGCATATCGATAGAAAACAACATGTTATTGGGGATCACATCTACCTGTGTTGTCATGCTGTCCTGACTGAGCTCACTATGCTTACTACGCCCAGTCAGCCGTCGCCTCAATGAAAAGTCGTGATAATTCACCAGTTTTGTGAGGGAATCATACCCTTCAAATTCGTTTCCGATCCCTTGGCTTAAACCAGTCCGTACCCCATTACGTAATGAATAAGGATAACCCCTAGGAAAGTCACTGCGACCGCGTGAGTGATAATAGTACGGTGTCGAAGGAAGTTTTAAGTTTATGGCATGTTGACGAAAAAACCAACCGCTCTTTGCACCAATAGGCTTTCTTGGGGGTTTCAAAAATGCCTTGGGCTCTAGCAAAACACAAAATTGTCGATCTGAAACCAAAAACCCAAAGTTAGCTGCTGCTAAATTGTCGGCATTCATATCAAAAAGCCACATGCTGTCTGCACCTACAGTGTGCTCGACATCTGATTTTGTATATAATTCATAATCCAACCACAACGGTAGGTCAATGGAACGCGATGGATCGCCCTGTTGAATAATGATCAAGTGCATTCCTTCGAACACGTGAATCCAATCATCCAGATAAGCCAGGCTACTGGCATTAGTAGTCGAGTCCGTCCCTGTCAGAATGACGACATCGAATAATTCAGGGACCAGGTAGTCATTGATGTATACGAATTCAGCCTCAATCTTTTCTTCCAGTACTTTTTTTCGCCAGATATCATTCTCGACCATTTCTTTTTTCTCATTGACGCGACTGGCTCCTATGAAAGCTGCTTCATTGAACTCAGTGCTGTTCTTCGATCCAATACCGTCATCAAAGTTTATTTTTGTTTTAAGCTGAGATCCTTTACTTTCTACTTCTGTTTTGTCCTCAATCAATGCAAGGAGGCCTTTCATTTGATTCGGTAAGTCTCTATTTGTGGTATTGAGTAGCTTCTTTCCAGGATATGCATACTCATGTTTTTTAGGGGGTATTACATCACGAAGTTGTCTTTTTCCTTGCAAACTAGATTCCTCAAGATCTTGTTTGTTTAATTTTTGTTCCCTGAAATGATTTAGCGTGCTGGCATGATGAATCACTAATCCACAGAATATGAACAAAAATGCTGGAATGTGCATCACAGTATTCACTGAATTAGATTCTCGCAATAAATTGCATGTATAACATAAAATCAACTGAAATAATGACTGTTACTAACCGAAGTATCATCAAACTTCCCTGTTTCTCTCCCCATTTCTCTCAAAAGGAAAAGTTGCTCGATTTTGTGGTTTTCTCTTTTCGTCCGACCGTGTGTCAACCACCAACCAACATAGCGTTTGGGGTACTTTTCAGCATCTAAGAAAGGCGTTTCAGTGTCTTGAAGGAGGTGATATAGTTTGATTGGAATATAATCTATTCCCAAGAGCTAGAACCTCCCCCATGGTTCGCGAGAGAGCGCAAACCAGCCCGGTTGCGAAAATTTCGCCGCGCCATATTGAGAAATTTACTCATAGTGGGGTGAATCTCATCGGCTTCGGGAGTGGTGATAGTATCTTCAGCAGCCCAATCACACCTGAAGTTTCTGAGTCTCCTAGACCTAGTGGATTGACTCTTCTAAGCCAGGTTATTTCACCCAATGTCAGCGCTAGGAGCATTACGAATGATTCAAAAATAGGTTCACTTGTTGATGCAGCTGCCGTGGATGAACAACTCCCGTTCTTACCGCTCAAAGAAGAAGACCGAAAACAGGGTACGAAATACAGGGCCTCTGATGGGTCCATTTGTACATGGAACGGTAAGAACCTTTCCTGTGGGCATGGCAAGTTGAGACATTGCTGTAAAACCTGCGGTAAGGTTAGAAGCTCCTCCATCGGTGACAGTGAAATGGACCATCCCCACCTTCATGAACAGGCTGACAAGGCCACAGCACTGGCGGATGTAGACCTAGCAATACTCCCCTCGAGGGTCTCTCTGCGAGAGGAGGATGCGTGGTACAGAACCGCCCAAGGGGAAGTAGTCATATGGAAAAGAAAGAGACTGCATTGCGTGCATTCGCGAGAGAAGCGGTACTGCAACGTCTGCAAAGGCACGGGAAATTACTGTGTACACAATAAGGTGCACAGACTGTGCCTTCAATGCAACCCTCCTTCTCAGGTCGCCAAACCTTTGCTATGCGTGGCTCACGGTCTAGTGAAAGCTGAATGCAAAGGCTGCTCTGCGGGCCCATGTGAGCATGGACGGCGGAAGTATAGATGTGTGAAATGTGGAGGATCTGGTATATGTGAACACAGTCGGGTCCGGTCGCGGTGCAAGGTCTGTGGGGAGTCGCAGGTTTGTTCGCACGGTCGCGAGAAGAAAAAATGTGAGGACTGTGGTGGTGAAACTCTGTGCGTGCACGAAAAGGTGAAGTCTCAGTGCACGGACTGTGGTGGGTCTGGCATGTGTGCGCATGGCAAAAGCAAATATTCCTGTGAAAATTGTGGTGAGTCCTGCGTGCATAAGAGGTTGAAGTACACGTGCAAGGACTGTGGTGCGCTTGAGACGTGTCAGCACGGTTGGGTGGAGTCTATTTGCGAGATTTGCAAGGATGCAGTCAAATGTGAACATGGTAACGTACCAGCTAGTTGCATGGACTGTCCGAACATGCTAGTGAAGACGGAAGTACTAGATGCAGAATCAGAATCAGCGGAGAAAGAATCAGTAAATTAATAGGAGGGTTAGTGATACAAGGCAGTGTAGCCCGCTGCACTGCACGCATTATGATTTATATATAGTTAGAATTGTCAGTGGAATGAGAACTTCTACTTGTCCACATGTGGGTTACTTAAAAAAACTACAACTGCAACAATAATTCAAATTATACCAAAAATCGAAAGATTTTACAATACTCGCTACAGCTCATCGTGATCATCTGGCCATTCATCAAATATATCCTCATCGAGTGACACACCGTGAACAAACTCTGCCACACAGGTTGGGGGGGAGCTACTCAGCAGACTACATGGGATTTCCGCTAGAGCATATAATAACCAGTTTGGAAATATCGTGTTCGCAAGTCCCTTATGTGCCCAAGCTTTTTCTCGTTGCTGCTTTTCATATTCCGACGTAAATCGATCCACATCTGTGACAATGTCCGCACATACAGGTGGTACTTCATAATCAGCGCAAACGAAATCAGAGATATAGATGCGACAGATGGCGCGAATATAGAACACTTCCTCTGATCTATACTGTGGTAAAGTTAGCCATAATGGTGACGAAGTTTCTGCTATGGTGTCTTGTATAGAGAATTCGTAAGGGTCTTTATCTAATGAAGCTTCTACCGATTCTAGGGCCAACTTCGCAGCCCTCACCTGCCCTTCTTCCGTCAGACCCAAATTTAGCTGCACCTTCAAAAGCTCGTATTCTTTGGCCTTGACGGCAATCTGTCTATCTCTTTCAGTCTTACTGGCATTTTTCAACTGATCTTGCGTGATATTGATTACTTTTTCGAAGAAACTCGTGGCTGTTTTAGTGGTATTGAACTTATCTTTGGTAGACTCCTTACTCCATAACCCTGGGTGTTTTTTTACGGCATCACGAATCTGAAGCAAACGCGGTTGAGCAGTTGCTTCGGATAAATCTTTCCACTCTTCAGCAAAGTGTTCGACTTTGTATTTGCGAATTGGAAGTGATTCTGCTTCATTGGCAGCAAAGAATGTGCCCACTTGTGCGGCGATATGCCCAAACTCTTGATGGGTGTCATACGCTTTAAACAGTTTTCTGCTTCCGTCGAAAAGAATAACCAAATCAATGAATTCGAGAAAGCGCTCCACAGATCCTAATCCTGATTTCAGCGGCAGAATCTTTTTATCTAAATGTTTGCCTGGTCCTGTAATAGTGCCATGCTGATCATAATCAGCTTTAGGTTTGTTATGAAAACTTCGTACAGCTTTGGCCTGCTTGTCGTTGTTTTTCTTATGTGGTTTGCTTGATGCATATTTTACCTGTGTTGTGATTTTTGCACGTCTTTTCTGCTCTTCTTTCTCTAATAATGTTTTAGCTCCGGCAATGGATTTCTCTGTGGAGTGCACTTCCTCGTATCCAGTGGAATCAGAAACGCGTTTGGTTTCTGCCTCAGTACGGTCTCTCCACCATTCGTGCTCGTCCCTAGCGTTACGAAATCGGTGCTCGATTTCGGTGTAACCGCTGATGAAGCGGGTGATTGGGTTGCGGACAAAGGTGAATGGATATCGTCGTAGATGAGCAGGGAAAAACAGATTGTGTAATCTCGTTCCTGGACGCATTCCTGTAGAACCCAAATGGGCACATGTCTTCAGGTCTTTGCACACGGCCTCCACTCCGTCTAGTCTCGCCTTCTTCTGCGAGTATTGGTACAACATTCCGCGGATGTAGTCGTTGGCATTCTTCCAAATACGATAATATACCAGTGTATTGAAGCCGTTACCTATGCGAGAATGGGTGCCAAGTGCTTGACCCACTTTCGTACTGCCACTTTCTGTATCAACGTTGACTGAACCGTAACTGTATTGGTAAAAGCCCATATCTGAACTGACGTAGACTTTGTGTGTGTCATGTGGTGAGAGATCGCCACTCTCCTGGCTACCCCCAGCAGCTGAAGAAGCAGCAGCGAGGTCTCGATTGGCCAACTGGAGTCCCTTAACCTTTGCCCGCTGACGACTGTCATGCGGGTCTACAGTCGGATGAGCAGCGTAAAATGGGTCATTGCTGACTTGACTTACATTGACGATCTTCCTTTCCTTTTCTTTGCGCGCTCGGTGCAACGCAGCAGCTCCTCCTTGACCTGCAGAGTGTAAGTATTCTAACTCTCGTTTCGCTTTGTTCAGCATGAGGCGCTGCAGCTGGAGCATCAGTGGTTCTTCTCGGCATAAATACTGCTCGTGTGGCGTGAAGTTACCAAAATACTTGTGATAAGAGATGTGGTACATGTGCCCAGACCAGCTCACCGACAGTATCACCACCATCGTGACGATCAGCACTGCCATAGGGGAGTCACGAATATATCGCAGCAAGTCTAACGTACTACGCTTACCTTTCATACGACGCGCTCTTCGGTGAGCATCAAAATCTGCCGCTTGCTGGTAGGCCCGCTGGTCAGCTTCTCGCTCGGCAGCTGTACCTAG
>JACKZZ010005394.1_pt1 | contig 13683 bp, 5 predicted proteins | sample 8027871 | NCBI WGS metagenome assembly JACKZZ01 (sample SAMN15724774, study PRJNA655200) | protist metagenome | isolation source: fluorescence activated cell sorting (FACS) single amplified genomes of... | place: USA: West Boothbay Harbor, Gulf of Maine | collected 2000-07-19
TCTGCGATGTATTGAATATTTGTAACGATATGATGATCATCTTGTTAAAGAAATCATTCGGAATTACAACGAGTGCACCCAAATATTGTTTGTAGTGGCAGTAGATGGGAGAATGACTTCAATGTTGACGGTTGACGGGATTTGATTAGATTTACGAATCGCGCACACTTTGTGACACTAACTAACACTACACACTAGCACGCACATATATTCATCTACTTTCTTGTTTTGTAAATTCTAATACGCACCCAATTCTACCAACCCAGGAATCTTCCATTCCAACACTAGTTTACCTTTATGTTCAACATACTGGCAACATACACCTGCACAAGCATTTGAAAATACTTGATCACCTATCTTTGGATTCTGTAAATTTAAATTAAATCCCACCTGTTTAAGGCCTCTCACAATATCTGTCCAATTAACTTGATTTTGGCGTTTTATCGCAGTCTTATACCACCAAGAAATATGTCCAGGTAACCAATGGAGAGCTATATCATTATACATGATTCGCAGGGTTCCTTCTGTACCATACTGGTAGCTTTCGCACTTATTCGACGACCCCAACGCTAACATCAATTCTTTAAAAGCAGGCAAGTACACAGAAAAAGAAACTTTGTTCTGATTTTTTGTCCTGGATTCTGAGCCTAAGAATGCTTTTATTGACGTAGCAAGGTAAAACTTTAGCAAAATGCTGCTTTTCTTACCATCCCTTAATTTAAGAAGCCCAATAATGCGACTGACAATCTCCTTTTCTTTAACTTTCCATTGCTTATTTTTTTTATCTACTTCGACTTTGCACTCTTTTATTAAAGATCCCTCATCGAATTCAACTACCGATAGGTTTAATTCTTTTTCGATTTCTTCGTAGATAGCATTCCAATTTGTATCAGAACTTTCTACGGGGGTATTATTCGTAGAATTATTACCAATTTTATTATGTTTAGTAGGGTTGATTTGGGCTTGAAGAATTTCAGCTAACTTCCCATCACTTTCAATCTGGGCTTTAAGGGTGTGCTGTACATCACTTAAAATCCTAGATGAAGAATGTAAAGATGATGATGTATTGGAGATAGTGGATGATGGTGTGGCCCCAGTTAAATCAACTAATGTTCTATTTTTACTTGAAGTACTGGTACTTTCGGCAAATTTCCTCTTTACCCCTACATTAGACGCAAACCTTTTTAGTCGAGCTGTTTTCATTGCTTCTTCACTCATCTTGGTGGATCCCATCCTATTGAACTAGGTTTAACAAAAAAGATTTTCATTTCAAGCGTGACGTCGTCGGCCCAACATCCACAAGTTTTGGAAAATGGATTTTCGAATTTTATAGGGATTACACAGCCAAAGCAGAGCATATCATAAGAGGTTGATCTCCTTGTACCGCTTTATTTTTCTATCTGGACAAAATAAAATGTCCAATCCAGCCGATGATTTTCAAGTATACTTTCGAAGATGGTGGATGCTGGTGATGTTTTGCTTCATGATCATAAGCAATGCCACTATGTGGGTAACATTTGCCCCAATAAGTGATATTGCTGAAGTTTACTTCGGCCCAACAGCTGGTTCTACAACAAATGTCAATATGTTGGCAATTGTATTTCTAATGTTTTACCCCTTAGGTACTTTACTAGAAGTCAAATGCATGGAAATGTATCAATTGCGTGGTACGATACTTCTTGGTGGGGTTTTGACAGCAACAGGTGCATTATTACGCCTACTTGCTGCAATTGGCCCTTCACAAGATTCTATATGGACATACGTTATCATGCTTTTAGGACAAATTTTTGGAGCATTAGCACAACCACTTTTTATGAATTGTCCAGCAAGTCTCAGTGCTGCATGGTTTCCACCATCAGAAAGAGATATCGCGACAGCATTCGGTTCCTTATCTTCTGCACTAGGCAATGCTGTTGGGTCCGTACTACCTGTATTATTTGTGCATAAGGGATCTTCTCAGGAGGCAATAAACGACGGTATGTTAGAAATTATGTTAGTAGAGTTTATTTTATGTTCTTTACCCCTTTTATCATGTTATTTTTACTTTGAAAATACACCACCAACAGCACCATCATATAGTGCCTTTTTGAAGCATGGTGCTACAGGAGCAAAATCAAAATTAGATCAAAATACTGAAAATGCAATAGAGGGCGCACCGTCAGCATTAGATACAGATGATGTTGCAGAGTTAATAGAATTAAGTTCAAACCATAGTGTAGCTCAATGGGCTTCTGCTATGGATCAAGTGAGAATGTTATATGGGAATAGAAATTACTGTCTATTATTCTGCGCATTTTGTTTGGGACTAGGTATTTTTACCGCTTTAATGACGTTAATCAATCAAATAGTTGAACCTTATGGCTATTCTAATGACGATGCTGGAACCTTTGCGGCTTGTTTATTAGTCTCTGGTCTTCTTGGAGCTGGAATATCATCTAAATTATTAGAAACAACAAAAGCGTATGAAACTGTCCTGAAATCTGGTTTTCTGATATGCTTACTTGCATTTTCATTTATGATCAGTCAATTACAACGTGATAATTTCACAATGTTATGTCTTGCTTTTGGTATTACTGGTTTTGGTTTATTACCTATGTTACCAGCTACTATTGAAAACACAGCTGAATGCACTTATCCTGATGTAACCGAAGATTTGGCGGTAGGTCTCTTGTTCATGGGTGGTAATGTCGTCGGTATTCTGTTTTGTTTCAGTATTGAAGCTATGCTAAAAAAAGAAGTTAAAGAATATGGAGAAGGCGGAAACGATGACTTTCAAGACTATCCAGAGATTAACCCTTTTTTAAAACCGTCAAATATATCCATGCTATCGACGATACTCCTGGCAGTTTTCTTGTTATTCTTTTATGAAGGTGATTACCGTCGAATGGAAGCTGACAGACTAGATTACAGATATAACAATGATAATAATAATAATCAAACATATTCAAGAGATAACTTTGATAAAGGGGGAACATTAAAGGATTCACTGTTGAGTGAACAGTCCATAACATCATCGAGCAAAGCTGCAACATCAATGGCTTTCTCACAACGAGATACTATAAACTATAACGTTGATACCAGAGGAAGGTTGTATGATAAACCACAGTCAAATATTGATGCAATAAAGAATGTGTTACGAGATAGTGGAGAATTGAGAAATTAGAACTGAATAAATATGCTTATTTGTAGACAAAATTAATATATGTACTTACTCATATTCCAACATATATACGTGGACTTTCTTATGAATTTTTTTCCTGTACATTTTCACACACTTAATGTACAATTTATCATTAATTTTTCTTCACACTCATACTATTCAAATAAGAGTGTACATCTTCTAGACGATTTTTTCCCAATACTGGATCATTGAATTTAAACTCATCTTGACGATAAAGAACACGAAGAAACCGTTGTTGTTCTGCCAATGTTGAATCAGGGAGAAATTTCATGTTCCAAACTTGTGGTTTGGCTGATTTATTTACACGCCATGTTATTGATATTTGCGATATTAGATTCTTGCATGAAGCGTAATTTATTTTCATGTCTATTACATGTTGTAACGGTAATTGATGTTTTTCTTCTGACCCTAGTCCGCATTCATCAACAGAATAAAACATACAGTCATGAGCCACTATAAAATAACGATTTTTCCATCTATCTTTTGCGCTACTAAATACTGAACCTAATAGTGATGATGTTTCTTTAAGCAAACGACCTGTGACTGCTTTTAAAGGATTTTGTAATTGTAATGAAAAATCCACTGTACCCGTTATATTTGAAGTTTGCAACGCGACATTAAGTACAACTACTGCTACTCCTTCTAAGTTTTCAACAGGTGCTACATATTTCATTAAAGGATAATCTTTAAATTCAACTGTTTTAAATGCATATAATTGATCTTGATAATCAGCTAATTTAATTGCAGCTTGTCCTAAGAAACCTTCATCTCCATATGTGTTATCCCTCGTCATGATTGTTAATATAATATAACAGTCAATATTAGTATTTACAGTTAATGCAGGTACCATATTTTCATCACACCATTGTGGTGCAAAGTCAAAAGGAATACTAATACCTTTATGCAAAGATGTAGTTTTCAGTCCATAGCCATTTTTGACATTATTTTCATCTTTTCCTTTAAATCTTTTTGCTTGATCATAACAAGACATTGAATAAACATACATGGTTGAATTAGCTGATTTAGGTGTTCGTAAGCCTTTTGCTGAATTAATATTAACTGCAAATATATTACCAGTGTGTTTTAAATGTTTTAAGTATCTAACTGTCGTTATATACTTAAATATTAATCGTGCTATTATGGAAATTGCACGTTTTTCTAAAGCTAACCTAATTCTACGTTTATATGCAATTAACATTCTTGTACGAGTTTGTACCATTATAACACTTTGATCAAAAAACATACGTAAATAATTTCTTTTCGTTGCTATGGATTTCTTGACAAATGACTGTATTCGGAATGCCGCTTGATTCATTTTTGTTTCCAGAAGAATTTTTTTAATTTTTAATGAATGTATTTTTTTTTCTTCATCTGGATGACTATTATCCAGTTCAGCATTAGTAAGACATTGTTCTAGTTGTTTTACTTCTTGGTCATATTGTTTATTTTTAAAACCACTACTCAATGTTTCTAATACTGCTGCTGTTGCTGCATCCTTTGAGTCTAGATTACTCTTTTTATGAGCTAATAATGCTGTTGCAATATCGGAACCTGTCTTTTTTGCAACAGATTTTGTTGTCACATACCAATGTGGTGTGCTCGAAGAAGCTGTAATGTATTTCATCCATTTTGCACGATCATTTGCACTAGGGGCTGATAGTACCATTGATTCAGCTCCATCTTTTGCATTGTTAGAGGTATTAACAACAAATCCATGTGATTTACCACCTAAATCGTTGGCTGCCACTTTAAGTACTTCACACTTTGCTGTATCAATTACGCCTAATTCCTTTGTCATATCTTTTGGATCATAATATTTTAGTTCTTGACCTTCTAAGCGGAAAACCCGATTCTTCCAATTACTAAAATGGAATATTGAACGACCGCGTGATCTCTTTTCCAGAGCGCCTTCGAAATTACTTATAGATGTCTCCATGTTACGCACTTCGCATGCACTTGATATTTTGTGGAAATAATCAAATACAATCTAACTTTTATCAACTCTTGTGCCACACCAAATAGATATGTATTTGTTGTTTGGTTTTCACCTGGAAAATTGCCCCAATATACACTTAAGTGTCGGAGAGACAGGTGATCGTCTTTGTGAGGGAACTGGAAGGCCGGTTTCCATTCTTTGTCAGGGCGTCAAAGTCCTATATTATAATTACATTCAAAACATTTTTATACATTAATTAAAGGTCTTATTTCTTGTATGAAATCTCTAAAATTTTCACAAAAAGTGCGTTTATTGACTCGATCTACTGTGGTCATATTCACATTTCGAGCAGTTGTGAGTTTATTAAAACAGTCAAATAAAGCTTGTTGCACACTAACATGTTTAGTCGCCAATTGCTGTACAATAGCATTAGCCGTTTGCAAAAATCTTGTTGAATTTAAAGCAACTAAGGTTATTAATGCATTACCACATGCATCCACACGATCCCATTGGATACCGTATTCAGCTGATTTAGGAAAAAATATGATTTCTAATAATCGATCTACAGCTCTTTCAAATAATAATGTGCTAAGTGATAAATCTAAACCAATGCCACCACTACCTCTTTGTACTAATTGTAGTTGTAAACTTGCCATTACTTGAATAGATTGTAAAGCCAACCTTGCTGCAGTAGGCTCAACGGCTGAACCGGCCGCCCATAATAGATGCTCCATAAGGGTGCTTAAAAATTGTTGACCAGCACCACCTGTTGCAGCAGCTAAATGTACACTTAATCTATCTGAATATGCATTGTAAACAAATGCAATTAATGCAAAATAACGATCACATAATTGAGGATAACTTCGCAATAATGAGTCAGTAATAGTGGGTACTAAGGCTTGAAAACCGAATATAAGTACATCAGCTACTTCTTGATCTGCGGACTTGCCATCTGTTGGTATTGCATCATTTATTAAATCATCATCTTCTTCATATTCAAGTGAAAAATCTTTATCAGCTAAATGATTTAATAATTGTAATGATAAAAGTAAAATTTTATTACGCCAAGATTCTTCTTCTTCTAGTGCAATTTTTGATTGTAATACCACTGCACTTAGTGGTGTTTGAATTCTTGTTACAAGTAATTGTAATGTTGATAATGATGCACGATATAATGTTAAAGAGGATACTTGTGGTAATGAGTCTAATTTGTGCTCAGCATAGTCACATAGTACTAAAAGTGCACCAGTAACAACTTCATCAGCATCAGATCCGTATGCAGAAAGGCACTGAGTTATTACTGGTAAACAATAATCAAATAATTGTCGTAATATTTTATTCATACCAGTAGGAGCATGGGCTAAACCCCGTAACGATGCCATACATTTTTCAAAAATTAGTTGTTTGTCGACGTGGCGTATCATTTCCTTGCTCGTACATTCTTGCAATTTTTGCATATTCGATTGAATATGAGAGCATAGTTGGATAAAACAAACTTCATTTTTACCGGATACAGTTAAATTTGATAATGATCTAAACATAAGGGATAATCCTTCTAGATTTAGTGCACATGGTACAACCGCAGTATCCGTTACTGTACAAAACAAATCAGTTGTTGAAGTGAACCGAAGGATGGTCGGAGCCAGGTTACCAGTAGCACACTTCGTCATAGTTGTTATCATATGCGATATTATTGATATTACTTCAATTTCAAGTGGTATATATTGAACAAAGGTATGACTAGCACTAATGAGTTGTTCTATCGTATTAATGAAATCTGTATCTGGTGGATAGAATAGAGCACTACCCGAGTAAGAAGTTGAATACAATGCTACATCTGGAAATATATAACGTGAAAAAAATTCACGAAAAAATCGAAAAATATATTGTAATAAATAACTGGAAACCAGTGGATGATAACGCATGACACTATCAGAACTTGTTAGCAGCTGCGTCTGCATTTGAAGAACACGCATATTTTGCCAAAAAATACCCCAAATTTTGGCATGTGTTTCCTGTGGACTATATTTAGCTTCTTCTAAAATAAGTTGAGGAATTGTTGGTGTATCCATACCTATTTGCGAATTAATATCATTTTGGAAATCTTCAACTAGTATATGTGTTGCAAACAAACTACATATACGGAATATTTCAAGTGAATATATCGATCGCTGTTGCAAAGAACCAGCAGCAGAATCGCTCGGCGCTACGACAATACCCTCAGCGGTTACTAATGCCGTTTGAATGGTATATATGATATAATCCATAGAAGCACTCATACCAACACGCCCTAATGTGCATACAGTCGTAAGTAAATCGTTGTGCGTTCGCGCGTGAATGCCCTCTTCTTCCTCATCCTCCTCCTCGTCTTGACTGGACAATGCCTCCCATATGGTTGAGTGTAAATAGCATTCAAATACTTGAATAAATACTTGCGATGACATTTCACGTATAATATTACGTATATCTATAATTTCTGGATTACGATATTGATCAGAATCTATGTATAATGTACTATCCAAAACTATGCACAAAGCATCCAGTAAGTGCACAAGTGCATCGCCTTGCCAGGAGCCGCTCAATAAATAGTCATCATCGTCGACACGACTTCCGCCTAATATAATGGCAGTGTTGGATTGTGCACGTACTGCTGTTGTTTGTCCTAATACAAAACAAGCCTGACCTATTGTCCCTAAAGTTGTCTTAAATGCACTCATTCTTATGCACACATCTATCTTAAAATTGCCAATTAACCTCAGTAGTATACTTGAAAAACCAGTGCTTTCGTCAGAACATAGATCAAGTAAAGCATACGATTGCACGTCAGTTTTTCCAACAGCAGAGGTACCTGTTGTAATAGATTGTATCAATAATGGTGACATTGCTTTGAAGATGCGGTCACCATGCATGATTCTTTCATCATCATTATCAAAAAAATTTGATCCGGATATTGATGCCATAGAAAGCATAAGTACTCGAAGTTCAGTAAGGCAACTATGACATAGAGTGAGTTGATTTGTTCCTGTACTAAATCCACTTGATGATCCTGTAGATGCATGTGCTTGTGCTACATACATTTCACGCAGGTATATATAAATATTAAATATATTTTCAATAAATACATCTGGTAAAAGAACCGTAGACCACTTACGTGGTAACACCAATATTTGAGAATTTGTACTAATACTATTTTTACTGCTTAAGTTTGTTGATGATAAAGAGCGACTGCTTGTACTGCGTTGAACAGAATCAAATGTCCAATTTAATAATTCAACACACAAACGAACAGATTCAGATATAAGCGTGATGGTACTACCTGCCACATCTGTTGCTGATGTTTGGCCTCGTAATTGGTCACTAAACCCATTGAAACACATTTGGGCTAAACGAAAACATTCATCTAAACCAAATGTCTCGAATGCCACGTGAGCTTGCATGTGGAATTCAAGTGGTAAACCAATTTCAGTAGTACTTCGGCTCTCAAATTCCTCAACTAAAGATACAATAAGCTTGATTCCAATAAGATATGCTTTCGGATTTGTACTACTACTACCAGCAGTAGCAAACATTGCCCCTATTTGTTCCAAAATATGCTGCTGTTGATGCTCATTGAGAGCACACCAACCACGTTTAACGAGGAGTGCATACACTTGAATAATCTTATTAAGAGCAAAATCTTCGGTTGCTCCGTTACATATTAGCCCCCATAATATATCACGTAACGATTGTGTTGTTTCTGTTGATAAATGTGTCCAATTCTTCATAGAACTGTACTGTAATACCAAAGCAAGATAGAACTTAGCTTTAGCACTGCATTCAGGAGAGAGCATCCAGGTATGACATGCTTCTAAAGCATAATCTTGCTCACGGAACTCACTTATTGCCTCTGTTGCCTCTTTTGGATTACGCTCTAATTCAGCGCATACTGCCTCAAACCAAACTAAAGTGAACGCACTCATCGCAGATGATCTTGGGTATCTATAATTCACAAAGAAACACAAACAATACTCAATATTGAAAATATTGCAAGATTGGTGCAATATATCTAACCTCTAAGTGATTTATTGGCTCTGTGTCGCGGACTACACTTGATTTACTTCATCTTGGAGGTGCCAACTCGGTCTCTCACCGACATGTAATTTAAAACTCCAGTGAGTTGTATTTTCTCGTGACCCTAGTAGCATATAATATGTCACTACTTGGTTCTATCGCCTCTGGGCTTGAGAACTCTGGTAGAGATTTCTACGACTTGGTGAAAGCCATCGGAGAGTCCAAGAGTAAGCAAGAAGAAGACAGAATAATAGCTGAAGAGATTGTATACCTAAAAAGAACATTGCCTGCTGGTGGTCATAGTGCTAAGAAACTTAAAGAATTAGTTGTACGAAGTCTATATGTTGAAATGCTTGGCCAAGATGGAAGCTTTGCATATATGCGTATTGTCGAATTATGTGCATCATCAAACATTACATATAAAAAAGCAGGATATTTAGCTGCATCATTAACATTACATCCTGGACACGAATTTAGATTAATGCTTGTAAACCGTATGCAACAAGATATGAAATCAACAAACATGATAGAAAGCACAACAGCGTTATCTGGAGTATGTCGACTTGTCACGGAGGATATGGTTCCCGCGGTGGTTGGTGAAGTCATAAAATTATTAAATCATGAAATGGATGCTGTGCGTAAGAAAGCAGTATCTGCATTGCATCGCTTATATCAATTAGATAAGACATGTATTGATGACCACCATGATAAATTGCGACGTGTCATATGTGACAAGGATCCAGCTGTCATGGGGGCAAGCCTGGGCTTTTTACTTGATTTAGCTAGAGATGATGTATCATCGTGGAAAGATTTAGTACCATCTTTAGTCAGTATACTGAAACAAATCATTGAACATCGTTTAGCTAAAGAATTCGATTATCATCGTATACCTGCACCTTGGCTTCAAATGAATTTATTACGCCTACTAGCCGTACTTGGGCGGGGTGATCAGACTGCAAGTGAGGATATGTATGAGGTTCTTGCAGAAGTTATGAAACGCGCCGATACAGGTATCAATGTGGGATATGCTATTGTATTTGAAGCTGTTAGTACAGTGACAACAATATATCCAAACACAGTACTTTTGGATTCTGCTGCAACATCTATTAGTCGATTCATCCGTTCAGACTCACATAATTTGAAGTATATTGGTGTCAAAGGATTAGCAGCCATTGTCAAAGACCATCCACGTTATGCAGCAGATCATCAAATGGCAGTTGTTGATTGTTTAGAGGACACTGATGAGACATTAAAACGTAAAACACTGAGTTTATTATTTCGTATGACAAACTCTGTGAATGTTGAATTTATTATTAAAAAATTATTACATTCATTAGAATTTGCTACCGATGATCATTTTCGTACGGAATTAGTATCACAAATAGTACAATGCGCAGAAAGATACGCTCCAACAAACGCCTGGTTTATTCGTACCATGCTACGAGTATTTGAATTAGCTGGAGAAAAAGTGACAAGTACCATAGCACAAACATTTATACAAATCATCGCTGAAGGTAGTGATGAAGATGCTGATGATGAACCTGACGATGATGATCTTCGTGCTGAAGCAGTAGCAAGCTTCTTACAATTAATGTTAAAACCTAAATTACCCGAACTTATAGTACAAACCCTTTGCTGGGTCCTAGGTGAATACGGTTATTTGTCACGCACATCAAATATGGAGAATATTGTTGATAATTTGTGTGCGCTTGCAGCATCTACGGGTGATTCAATTACGCGTGCATGTGTTGTAAGTGCTGTAATGAAACTTGTTGCACAAATGGGTCATTGTCCTGCAAAAGCATTAGAAATTGTACAAGATTTCGAAACTTCTATGTCGGTGGATGTACATCAACGTTGCACCATATTTAATAAGCTGCTAAAACATCCTGGTATTATGGTTGATGTATTGCCCGTTGATGCATCATGCGAAGATATTGAAGTTGATGAAAGTATGTCATTCCTCAATAATCATGTGAGTAATGCTCTTGCTAATGGTGCTGCACCTTACTCGATGCCCTCTCATTTGAATATGAATGAAGATGTTCAAATTGAAATTGGTTTAAATATAACACCATACGAGAAACCTACAGCTCCAGTGTTGCCACCTACTGGTGGAATTATGGGTATGAGTTCAGATATGGGTTCAATAGGTGCAGCAGCTACAAGTTCAGCTGCTCCTGTCAGCCCACAGAACATGCAAGGGAATACACTTTTAGGTGGATCAAAGTTAGGTGGAGGTGGGGGACCTTGGTCGCGAACAATGGAAGCTCCCAAGCATGTACCAGTACAGCTTACACCCGCACAGCGACAACAACAAGAAGTACAACGTTTAGAGGCTGAGCGCAAGGAAAAAGAGTCAAAACAACAGTCAATGCCAGCAAGTGCCTCAGTAGTGACACCAGCAGCTATGGTTGTCTCAAATGAACCAGAAAAGCCACGCGAACCTACAGAAAAAGAAAAAATGGCCGCAGGTTTGTTTGGTGGCTTTGGAAGTAGTGCTTCTGTACCTAAGCCTGGAATATCACGACGAGCAAGGGGTGCAGCTGCATCACCAAGTGTGCCTACCTCAACAGTGCAAGACGAGGCATCACGGAGTTCACTATTAGATATGGGAGATGACATAATTTTGAGTGCTGATACTCCATCTGCTACTCCTACAATATCTGGAGGAAACATGTTTGATATGGATGATTTGTCATTGCTTGGTGGAGCTGATGTGCCAGCAAATGTGACACCACCAGTACCACCTGCCTTAGGAGCTGAGGATGACTTGCTCTTTTCTGGCATGACGCTTGGTGGCGATGCTGCACCTCCACTTGCGCCAACAGTTTCTTCAACTACACCATTGCAACTAACTACACCAGAATTTGGTGCTAAGTGGGGTAGCTGTGCCATAGAAGTGAAAGAACAAGTTGCACCGTGCGAGATACCTTCACTACCTCATTTAAAATCAGTATTAGAAAGCTGTGGCAGATATGCACATGTAGAATCCATTGGAGCTACAAAGGAAGCAATTTTCGCTTCAAGTGCAGGTGATGGCTCTACTATACTTGTACATGTGAAACTTCTCGAATGTGATGCTGCAGAGGTTACTGTGAGATCAACATCAAATAGCATATCATCGGTTGAGTTTTCTTTCTTGGATAATCTCATTAAGAACAGCTGAGTGATAGGAGTAGGTGGGTATTAAAGATTGTAAAAATTTAGAACATTTTAAGTATATTCACTCATACAAATATATAATTATTATCTCACTAATCACGACTGTTCTAGATTATTCAAGATCATGAAGCATTCTTTCTATCTTCCATGACATGCTGGTCATGTCATCCGTACTCATCCACTGCAGCATATACCTCTTTTGCTTGGGACACTTACACGTTGTCATCATATGTCTCACACATGCAACTTTATTACGATCACATTCACATGCTAAAGCTGTAAGTAAACATATATGCTTACAGTAATGACAACTACGCAGATCATCATAATTACTGGAAGATTCATCAATACACATGAAGTTATTGCTCGGTAACTTGACTCTGGATGAAATATCACGAACACCTTGAGATATGAGCCATGGACGGGCAAGTAATTCTTCATCTAAACATTTCTTAATTTCTAATAAAAGTGATTTATATGATTCTTTATCCTGAAATTGTCCTTTACGCTCTTTTCCAAATTCTTGCCCATTATGATACAATAATGTAAATAACAGACGCTGATGAGAAAATACGCTTGAACGAGCGAATACACGATATCGTTCATCGGCTTCAGTACCATCGTGTAGCCAGTCTGATGTAGCAAAGTTAACAGCTTCTCCAATATTAAAACCATAAGAAAAACCAGCGTGAAAACTCTTTGGAAATGTGACAACAAATTGACGAGGCATTTGTACGGTTTGACAAACGGGTATACCGTTTCTCACTAAAAGCGATGGACTGATTTGCGTTGTCATATGATGCAATAAATCAGGTGAATCTTTAAAACTTTCCAATAAGAAATTTTTACTCACTGTCTCAAATTTTTTCGCATCAGCACCAGGGACACCATACCATTGTTTTGCTTCCCCCAAATGTGAGTAATTAATAGAATAAAGATAATTATCTTCATTATGCCAACAGAATGATGAGAACAGCATACCAATATAAAGCCATGGCACATTTACTCCATTGATACTAGTCTTTAGATGAGTTAAAACGGACCCTTCTGACGAGGCTATATTGACTAGATTCCAACCTGTTCTCTTATAATAATCCTCAGAAAACATATCTGGACACTCCTTTGGTTCCACACCAATATTAGTTGGTTCACCTGCTAACAGACCCGTACCTAGACCACCTTGCATACCACCATCTCCACCTGCTTCAATCTTTTTTTGGGTTGCAGCAGCTGCAATAGCAACAGCTGCAGCATTTGCTGCAACTACTTCTTCTGCAGTCGGTGGACGATCCTCATCATCATCATCATAATTTTTTTTAAATTTACTTTTATCTTTATTCGTTGAGCCTTT
>JACKZZ010022695.1_pt1 | contig 13681 bp, 13 predicted proteins | sample 8027871 | NCBI WGS metagenome assembly JACKZZ01 (sample SAMN15724774, study PRJNA655200) | protist metagenome | isolation source: fluorescence activated cell sorting (FACS) single amplified genomes of... | place: USA: West Boothbay Harbor, Gulf of Maine | collected 2000-07-19
TGCGTATTTAATATAGATAAATACTACTTGATAAATTATCACTATGTATATTTATCAACTTAATTAACAGGAGTTTTAATATGGCAAATAATACCAATCCACTAGCAGGACATTTTAGGTCGCCAAAGATATATACACAATTACCCAGTAAAGGTAAATTTTATAGTTCAGAAGTAATCGACATGCCAGAAACTGGTGAGTTACCAGTATACCCAATGACTGCAAAAGATGAATTGATGCTGAAAAATCCAGACGCATTATTAAACGGCGAAGCAATTTCAACAGTAATAGGAAGTTGTATACCAAAAATAAAACAGCCTAGAATGTTATTAAGTAATGATATTGATGCACTACTAATTGCTATCCAGGGTGCAACATTTGGCGATGATATGGATGTATCCAGTGCTTGTGATAAATGTGAAGAAACAATTACAGAAAAAATTAGTGTTGAAGGTGCATTATCAACTATGTCGACTCTAGATGAGGCTTATCAATTTAATACCGATACAGGATTACTTATAGATGTAAGACCCTTTAGTTATGAAACTTCCGTAAAGGCCGGTGTTGCAAATTTTAGAAGTGAAAGAAGTCTTCAATCTATTGCAAACATAGACGACGAAATAGAAAGAATCAGTGCATTTAACAGCAACTTTATAGAATTATCTCAACTTAATTTTGATATAATGGTTGATAGTGTTGCATCAATTACTATACCAGCAGAAGACAAAGACAGTGAAGACATAATTGTTAGTGACAGTAAAAACATAAGAGACTTCTTAGAAAACTGTGAAAGTGCTGTGGGTAAACAAATTGAAGAATTTATTTCCGAGATTGCCAATATCGGAGTCAATAAAGAAGTGCTTATGAGATGCGAGAAATGTGGTACCGAAGAAGAACCATACGAGTTCCAAGCATTAGTAAACTTTAATCCTGTAAATTTTTTCACGGCTTCCTAGCTCAATCAGAGCCTGAGGAAGTGGTGGCACACCTTAGGAAGCTCAACGAAGAAACAGAAGCCATAGAGAAAAACATAACTGAACTTGTTGTGTATAGTAATGGCTCTATCTCTTGGTCCGAAGCATGGGAAATGTCATCCAAACAAAGATCCTCATTAGTTAAGACTATCAATGATTATAATCAAGCAAAAGCAGGAAAGTCTCCTACAGAACAACTTTAATAATACTTAATAGTATATAGGTCCTACGGACCTTTTCAAACTACATTCAATCACTTCGTAAACTTCGTTCTTTCTTTTGTTTGAAAGATTTTTTAAAGTAAACCGTTATCATGTATGTTGAAGCCATAACTCACCTATACAGGTGAGTAGGTGTCATCATGTGATGCATTGCCATCTTAACCTCGGGTGCTACTAGGAACCAGTGAGCCTTTTGTCCCCATACACTACCGTCACGAATCTCACGGAAATTATATAACCTAGGTAAGGTTAGTTATATAACTTGTAAGTTGCTTTTTCTCAGAGCTTACATCCTTTTAATACTGTTTGTCGTGTGTTTGTATCTTTGCCGCTATACATCTCCAATAATCTCGCACCGGGTGTTTCCATTGCCGGATTGTCGAGGAGCCAGATATTCAATGCCTCTGTTGGGGCGGGTGTATAGTCCTATGTGTGCCTGTGTATGCCTAAAATGAATTGCGTTTTAACTTTCGTTTTAACACACCTACTTATATGTCTTTGATTCCTTCCTTAAGGATTTTTGAACCACCTACTCTGACATTGATAATTCCGTTATAATAATCGTCTGTGAGCAGTACTTTTCTATCGAATTGTTCTCTGGCTTCCAAGTAACTTGCTATACCTCTACTCGCACAAAAGTATAAAATTTCTCTGGTAAATTTATCTTCTCCAAGATTTAAAACATCTTCTTTCAAATGATCGTTACTGCCCCAATAAGTACGCCAGTCACTTTCTTTAGTGCCACGTCTTTTATTCTTTTTGCCTTTAAGTGGGGGTTTTGTTGTTTTGAATTTGGCAAGTTTCTTACCTACATACATCCTGCCATCGGTTGTATTAGTAATTAGATATACAAATGCTTCGCAATCATCGGGTAATGTTACAATGGGTTCGTTTTTAAAAAGCCAATCAGCCATCAAGATACTCTGTGTCAGTGTTATACATAGTAAAGCCGCCTTCTTTAACGACTGTCAATACATTATTTACACGTCCAACGAGTTCTTCTTTATGAGAAATGAGCATGATGTTTTTGCCTTGTTCTCTGTGCATCTTTTTAAGTATGCCTAAGGCATTCTCTACACCCATACTATCCATGCCACTATCAATAAGTTCATCAATACACATTAAGTTCATTGGTCTATTAAGGCTTTCGTACATATCTCTAAATGCCCATGATAGTCCTAAAATAAGTCTATTACGCTCACCTCTACTTAAATTATCAAAGTCTAGGTCTCTTCCATATTCAGTTATTTCCACACCTAAATCACTACTAAATTTCACGTCATGGGGTAAACCTAGTTTTTCTAAATAATGTGCTAACCTATGATTAAGGTATGAAATATTTTGATCAATAATTTTCTTTCTAATAAAACTATCCTTGCTTGTTAATAATTTATATAAAAATTCTTGATGTTCCTGCAAGTATGTTAACTCGTTCATTACATTAAAACTTATATCCTGTATGCCTGTAGTCTTTAATCCCTCAATTTGTTCTATATAAGGATTTATATCTAATGCCATTGATTCCAAGTTTGTTTGCATTGTTTCAACATTATGTTTGTGTTCTAATACTTCTTCTAATGTATTATAATATACTTCAGGGTCTTCAGGTATGCCACTAAATTCTTTTAAGGCTTCGGTTGTTTCATTACTGATACTTTCTATTTCCTTATAGTATTCTTTTTCATTATCTATTTTTTCTACTAGTTCGTTTGTGTATTGCTCATGTGTATCTAAATGTGCTGTAGCCTGCTCACATGTTGGGCAAACACCTGCTTTAGCACTTTCCAAGTTACTTTCTAGTTCTTCTAATTTTGTTTTACTTCTTTCTAAACTAGTTCTAGTACGTTTTTCTTCTGCTTGTAATGTTTGCAAACTAGAACGTTGATCTTTGTATGTAGATAGTAATTTATGATTTGCTAATTCTGTATCAATGTCAATTCTTTCCATGCGAATTATTTTTTCGCCTAACTCTATAAGTTTGTCTTCCTTATTCTTTTCCCATGCCCTGCTACGACTTTCTATTTCCTGTATGTTTTTTTCTATACGTTTATTACTGGCTTCTATGGCATTTATTGTAATTTCTTCTTCCTTTATATCATCTCTAGTGTGCTTTTGTCTTTCTTTTAGTACTTCTGCTTTTTGAGAAAGCTCAGTAATACCTAATAACTGCTCGATCATATCTCTTTGATCGTTAGCCTTCATTCCAAGAAAAGGTTCAGTATAAGTATTTAGGGCAATAAGATGCTTAAACATTGTGTGAGGGAACCCAATGATTTTTTCTATTTCTTTCTGCGTCTCTCTGCTGTCGCCTTGCTGTTCATTATCTAAAGCATCTTCACCATTTATAAAAAGTTTTAAAACGTTAGGCCGTCTGCCTCTTTCTATTCTATATTGTTTACCCTGTATTTCAAATTCAGTAGTAACAATCATACCCTTACCATTTGTTTTATTGATAAGATTATCTTTACGAATGTTTGTTAATGCATCACCATATAATGCATAACTTAATGCATTAATGATAGTAGTTTTACCAGTACCATTTCTGCTACCGTCTCCGCCCATGTCTAAGTTGTGACCTAGTACAAGTGTAAGTTGGCATCCATCAAAATTTACTGCCTGTGTGTTGTTCCCAACACTCATAAAGTTTTTTGCTGATACGTTCTTAATCTTTAACATTCTTTTGCTTTTGTCCTTTTAAAAATAATATATTTGCTTGACGTTGCATACTTTTTTCTATCTGCCTGTCAAACCAATTTCTAAACCATTGTCTTAATTTTCCCATTACTGTATCTCTATTTCGTTATAGATATCAATTAGTCGTTGTCGATCAACAGTATTACTCTCAATTGTTTCTAATTGCTGTAGTACTATTTGATCCACACTCTCAAAACTTATCTCTCCGCCCTCAAATTCTTCTTCTTCCTTTACAGGAATCAATTGTAATTCTCTTACCTTGTATTGTTCAGCAAACTTTTCTCTGATAAAATTTGCTTCTTCATAACTTATACTGATATCTAATTTAACTCTTGCATATGTGTATTCATCTAATAAATTCTGATGGTTATCTAATAAATCTTTTAATGTAAATACTCTGTACTTAGGACATTCAGTCCAATTTACATATTGAGGTTCTTCTCCCCATGTTAAAAACATAGCACCACGCTCTTCATCTCCTACATCTGCATAGTTATGTGGGAAAGCATTTCCTATATAATGTATGTTATTTTTGTATTGACGTTTATGGAAATGTCCACTAAACACATACTCAGGACCACTTAGCATTTTATCATTGATACCGCCACCGTGGTCTGGCATCTCTACCATTGCATTCATTTTAAAGTATGGAAGTTCAAAGTGACCGAACATGTATTTGCATTTCATTTTAGAAACAGTTTTGTAATCGTCACCAACAAGCCATGGAACAATAGCAACATCATCTTTTTCATACATGTCATCTACCATAACAAAGTTAGATAAGTCACGAGCATATTCAATACTGTTTAAATCACGTTTTTCTCTATAGTATAAGTCGTGATTACCAGTAATAAAATATACTGTTTCAAATGATTCGTTAAGTTTTTTGAGATCTTTTATGGTTGCATTCATTGTTGCAACATTTACACTTGCTCTATGATGGCTCCAGTCACCTAAAAATATACAGGTTTCTGCATTTCTGGCTTTTGCTTCCGCAATAAACCAGTCAACATATCTCTCACAGTCTTGTAAGTGTAAGCGGCTGTTTTGTTTTAGTCCGTAATGTATATCCGTAAAACAGGCCGCTGTCTTAAACAGTTGGCTCATAAATTAGTCTTGACTTGTTTCGTTTTCTGCAGACTCTCTAATGGCTCGCATTTCTTCTTCGTGCCTTATTTGTCTACCATAACTTGGTAAATGTCCAGATTCGATCAATATGTCGTCTCTGATGGTTTGGTTCCTTTTTTCCATATTAAGAACTCTTGTAAAACTATTATTCACTGCCGCAGTATAGTATGCAAACGGATTGTCTGACTTTGCCTCATTAAACTGTAATCCAATTTGTGCTAATTGTAGTATTGCTTGTCCACGCATCTCATCTACATAAGTATACCCTCTCCAATTAGATCTATGACTGTATCTTTCAACAAGTTTTAAAAACATGATACCTAACTTATTTGTTAAATTTCCATGTGTTACACTGAAATGACCGTTACCTAAACTGCCCTCCCAATGACTTCTAGTAACTTCTTTAAGCTCATCATTGACATATGCATAATGTTTGTATGCTGGAAAATTTACTCTTTCCTTGGTCTCGGCTACACTTTTTGGATTCTTCTTTCTGCCTGGTGCATCTGGAATATGATCATATGTTAAAACTCTAAAGACTAGATCTTCTAAAGGAATCTCTTTAGGGTTTACAGCAAATTCTTTTTGCTTTGGTTTATTTTTATAATCTTTAACATCATGTGTTGCCATAGCCGCCTGGTATCCATCATATTGTATCCTGGCCGCTTGATTTTCTCTGGCTTGTTTTATGCTGTTTCTGTTAATTTTTTTAACATCTTCTAGAATAATATCGAATATACTGTATTTTTCGTCAGCAAGATAGCAAAAAGACATTTTGCTTTTGTGTATTTCCTTTAAAATATCACGATTGTTTAGGTAATTAACCTTTTTGGGCTGTGCCATTAATAACTCTCCTCAAAATTATAATTCATTTATATTGTTAGTATTATACATAGTTTCTTATGTATGTCAAATAGTATTTAGTAGAACTGGCAATTTAAAACTAGTTTTAATGAATACGATAAATATAAGCATGGAGATATATAATGTCATTTTTTGAAAGATCTATTAATAACTATCTAACAAAAAAAGCCGCTAAGGAAATTAGCGGGTTAGACCCTAGAGTACAAGACATACTCAATGGATTTTTCCCTGGAATAGCCGGAGGTGTTTCTGCCTATCAAGATAATGCATTCTTCAAAGAAGAAATGAAGAATTCAAAAAGTCTTGCTGATTCCGTAGTAAATGCAGGACTAATAACAACCTCAACATCCAGTGGGGGAGATATACCTAATGTGGATTGGAGAGCAAGATTACGTCCTAAAGACGGAGGTGCAGACATAATTTACCAATCAGACAACAACGGACTATTGGCTCCTCTGAAGAAGGCAGGGGGTTTGATATGGCAAACTACTCCAAATATCTTTATATCAGGAGTCGTGGAATATGCAGAACAATTATTACATGGAATGAATTATCCAGTATATAGTTACAACGCATCTAGGCCTCCTGTATTACCAGTAACAGCAGATTTTTATGCAAACGATATTTATGATGCACAGTATCTTTTAGCAGTTTGGCACTTTTTAAGGACTGTAACGAAAAGTTACTTTGGTGATCAAACAGGGGAAGACAAGAAAGGTACACCACCACCGGTATTACTGTTTGAATATTTAGGAGATCACGGATTTAATAAAGTCCCAGTTATAATAAGAGATTACACAATACAATTACCTGACGATGTAGATTATATTCCAATTAATACAAAAGTAGGCGGTAAATCCCAAACAACATATATGCCTGTTAGAATGAATATCAGTATTAACTTGGTACCTGCATTAACACCTAAAAAGGTCAGAGAGAAATTTAATGTTGAAGCCTTTAGAAATGGTAAATTGTACAAAGACGGATTTATCTAATGGCTTCATATACAAATCAATCTTTTATTAAAAATTTTCAAACTTTAGATGGTAAATTCTTGGATGTCAATAAACTTCCAAGTATTTCTTCCTCTCCATATGACGAAGATTACATAATTCCTCAAAAGTATCACGAAAGGCCAGACTTGTTAGCATACCAATTATATGAAAGTTCTAGACTTTGGTGGGTATTTGCAATGAGAAATTTAGATGAAATACGTGACCCTATACGAGATTTCAAAGCAGGAACACGAATTAAACTTCCATCGGAGAGTACGGTACTGAGATTTAGGGGTACTTAATGTCTGAATACACACCACCAGAATTTAAGCCAGGCGGATACTTCAACCAAACAAATCTTAGCAATTTAACAAAAATTGCCTCAAGGGGAACTGTCTCTGATTTCAAAAACTACTACGATCTAATATTAGATAATAATCAAAAAAATATAGAAGACTGGCAGAAAAATGGATTAAATGCGGAAGATCGTAACAGAATTACTGATCCCTTTTCATTAACAACTGAAGAATTAAAAACCCTAGAAGATTTATTTGAACAAAGAAAAGCCGGACCAATATCAGATATTGCAGACGACGTATTAGATTCATTAGGCCTAAACAAAGCAAATGTTAGCTCAACATTCAAAGGCTCTGAATATTTACCCAACAAGGTTGCAGGGAACGTTTTAGATAATTTTGACAGCAGTACTTATAAGCTCAGATTATTAATGAAGGATAAGGGAAAGGGTGCAATAGATAATAGAAGTTTAAATCAAAGACTTCAAGATCAAGATGATTCTGAGAAACAATACAATAGAAAAGAACAAAATAGACGACTTTACAGGCCAGGTGCCGAAGACATTATAATAATTGCAGAGACCGGTAGCACGGATATTAATATAGATAATGTAGTAGTCACTTATTATGCAGATAAGCCTACAGGAGTAAATTTTACACTTACAGAACCTGGTGCGATCACATTACTTGACAGACTGGGAGCAACCAGGCATGCATGTGGATATGAGGGAACCGATAATCCTTTAATCTTAGAAGTTGAATTTAAAGGGTATACGGCTGATCCCGACGATGAAGATGCAGGCGGAAAACCTAAAGTCATTAGTGGTCCTTACTTCTTTCCATTAGGTGGTGTTAAATTTTCTATGGACATAACTACTGAAGGAGGAGTATACGATTTTACTAGTAATTTACTTAGTGATACAGGATTGTATGATGTAAATTATAGAATACCTAAAGGATTTAAAATCTCAGGTAGAACAATAAGAGAACTTTTGAATGAGGGTGACTTGTCTTTAGAAAGCATATGGAACAAAAAATTAAAAGAAATAGCAGAAAAAAATGGTACTAAACCAGATTCGATTATAATAGATTTAGAAGAACTTATACAAAAAACAGAAACCTCCAGGACCAATGTAGATGATGAAACCAAGGAGTCAACTGTTACCGCGCCTAATGTAAATTTACTTAAAGATAGTTTATTTAAAAATCCAATTTTAAAAGAAGACTTTGCTCAAAGATTTCCTGGGGGCGCCTTTGCATTCCTTGATGGAATGGAGAACGAGTCTCAAGAAATATCTGAGCCTGAAAGTGTTTTAGCAGATGGACCTATGTTAGAAATTGAAGCACTTAATGGTAGTGAAATAATGCCAGAGGACGGGCTCTCACCAACAGTAATAAAAGGTCTAAGTATTAAAGAAAACTCAAATATATTTATATCACTGCCAGATAAAGAATCATTTTCAGATATACTTGCCACAGTATTATCTCTAAGTGAAGATCTTTTTACAAAAGCAAGTAGACTATTAGATCCAAATGATCCCAATAGTCAGGTGGATACAAAACAAGCATTTGTGACCTGGTATAAAGTTATCCCAGATGTAGTGGTTGACTACGACAATTTTGATAAAAAAAGAAATGAATATGTAAAAACTTTTATTTTTAAACCAGTATTAATTAAAACAAGTAAAACGTCAGTTGGCGTATCCATGAAAGAATTAAACGAAGGCTTTAATTTAAGTCTTGAAGACGTAAAGTCAAGATTAAAAGAACTTAATATTAGCAAAGAATATTTCTACATGTTTACTGGAAAGAACGACCAAGTTATAGATTTTAACTTAAGATTTGATGAAGCATTTGCTCTTGAGGTTCCATCTTATGGAGAAGGTTCCTTTGCCGACCAATCAGGTATGGCCACAGCAAATTCCTTGCAGGAAACAGAATCATCTAAAAATGTACAAACCGAATCTCCTGTAACACAAGAAGCAAAGAAAGGTAATAGTGTAAGAGGTATTCTTGACTCATTTAAAGAATTAAAAAATAATCTAGGCGATTTTGGCTTTAATAGTCTTCTCACAGAATTTGGTGATTATATAGGGTTTACAGATGCAGAAATAAAAAGCATATCAGGTGATTTAGATGGAGATCTTTCTAAAAAACTAGCAGAAAGTTTGGCAGATGAAAAAATTGCATCTGCTTTAGCAACTAATGAATTAGTCAAAAAGACTACAGCACCGCAAACAGATGTATCAACAGAAAGTGATGAGAGCGAAGATGAGGATTCCATAAACAGTTCAGGATATGTAGATTTTCTATACTCTTCAGAATTAATTAAAGGTTTAGAGGGTGACGGAGACGCCTCACAAGGAAGGCCTGATGAGGCAGATGCCAGAACAAGTATTTTAAATAATGTGAGAAACAACACCCCTACAATTAAAGCATCACAGCCTTCTAATAAAGTATCCAATGCACCAAGCGAAAGAGGGTCCTTTAGACAAAGTATGTTTTCATCTCTTATGGATTCTCATGGTAAACAAAAATCAGATAAGTTAATAACATTAACAGTAAGGGGAGATCCATGGTGGATGGGGAAAGAAAATTTATATGAAGACTCAGTTTACGAAAACGAGGCTGACAAACCTAGGACTGGGATATCTAATGAATTAGGAACTACAATTTACGGAAATTCCTACGATGATACTAATACTGATTTCTTATTAGTTTTAGAAAGTCCTAGAAAATTTGACTTTAATATAGATGACGAGGATCAGAATACAGGATTATATGATTATTCTGGCATAAATTATACTATGAGCGGAGTTTATGAAACTCTCAGAACATCATTAAGTTTTAGTGCAGGTTTGTTCACAGTAGAATTATATGGTGCAAAGAATAATGCGTATGACATGTCTGTAATAGATTCCATAAAAGATGAAATTAATACACAGTATACAGAAAAAGAATTTGAACGAAAACGTGAAGAAGAAGCCAGGAGTCTTAAAGAGTATGATCCTGGAGATTATGGGACTCAGAATATGGAGGATTATGTAGATTCATTAGTAACAGATTATGCTCCTAGACTAGGATCTGAGTTCATTAGTAGTAAAGGGAATAATTTTTAAAGAAATAATTAATTATTATGGATAAAAAACAAGTTTCAATAAACAATCCCGGTAATAAGAAATTATTACAATCTAGTAGCAGATCAGGCATCTATCTAGGCGAAGTTATGGGTTCGTCTGATATCACCAAAACAGGAACATTAACAGTTTTTGTTGCCGCATTAGCCAAAAATAAAGAGGACAGTAACGGATACTTTGAATGTATTTGGAGCTCTCCTTTTGCAGGTGGCACAAATTACGGAGCAATACAGGTAAACGACACCAAGTCCTATATAGGCACACAAAAAAGTTATGGTATGTGGATGGTACCGCCTGATAAAGGAAATATAGTTCTTGTAGCATTTGGTGACGGAAATATGAAATACCCGTTTGTTATTAGTTGTTTATATCCTCACAAAGCAAACCACATGGTACCAGGTATACCCGGTACTGTTAGAAATTATGGTGCCCTAGGCACAAACCTTCCAGTAGCAGAAAAAAATAAATTTGATCCAATGCCAGAAGATGGTACTGATATTTTAAGGCCAGCACATGACGATCTAGCAGAAGCGATTACAAAACAAGGACTTATAAATGATACATTAAGAGGTGCATCGTCCAGTGGTGCAAAAAGAGAGTCACCCAGTGAAGTATTTGGTATACTTACACCAGGGCCTGCAGATCCTAAAAACGACGGTCATAGAAATGCAGGGCATCAATTTATTATGGATGATAACCTTAATAGTAGAAATATAAGATTAAGGACAGGTGGCGGAAATCAATTATTATTAGATGACACAACTGGTACTGTTTATATTATAAACAAAAGTGGTAAAGCATGGGTTGAGCTGGGATCAGACGGTTCTATAAACTTATTCGGAGAACGTTCTTTTAATGTAAGAACAAAAGGCGACTTTAATGTAAGAGCAGACCAAGATGTTAAAATAGAAGCCGGAGGCGATGTAAAAATTAAAGCCGCAGGTGACATGTTGGCAGGAAAAAATAAAGGTATACCTAAAAAAGGGGTACCAGGCGTAGGTGGACCAAAAGGATATGGCGGACATATTAGACTAGAAAGTGTAGGAGAATTTACTGCACATGCTGGAAGAGGTACAAAACTTACATCCAAAGATGGTGATTTCGATATAAGTGCCGCAGGTACTATAAGACAAAGTGGACAAAAATTAGACCAACTAATAGGCGCACTGGGCATATCAACTATTACTCAAGGAGCGTACCAAACAATAAGTACAACAGGTACAACACATACCTCCGCAGGACCGGTTGCGTCCTTGGGCTCCACAATACTATTAAATAGTGGTTCAGGGCCTATTCCTTTAGTAGCATTACCGGCCGAAACAGCACCACAGTTGGAAACACAAACACATGTAGACCAGCCTAAAGAAGAACCACAATATGACAGAGAATCAGAAGAAAAGTTACCAACTGCAGGAGAAAGACCAGGCGGAACTACAGAAATAGAATCGTTAGTTAGCACAATGGTTACTGCTGAACCTTGGGACGGTCACGTTATGCCTGATCCAATAAATCACAACAGTGAAGGAATGGTAGAAGATGCAGGAGCAGACATAGACCCTTCAACACAGGCAGTACAAGACGCAAATACTCCTGAGGGATACAAAAAGTCAATTGGCGCCGCACTTTTACAAATACAAAAGGGTAAGAATTCTTCAAAACAAAATGAACTTGCAAAACAGATACAAGGGCTATCTACTAAGTATGGAGAACCTTTTAAAGACAAATTAAGTAATTTTAATACACCTGGAGCGAAATATTTAGAGGAATTAAAAGGATTCGAAAATTACAGTGACATGCTGATGTCTATAATCCCAACATTTAGATTTCCAACAACAAATGCATACGCAGAAAAAATCATAGGACAATCCAAAATTTTAACAGAATTAGAATACAGATATAGTCAATTGGGATTTGGAGGAGACGGACTTCCTTTAGAATTCCAAGATTTAGAAAACATTAAAGAAGGCAAACTAGGTGCTTTATCAGAGTTGAAAAATACTGTTGATCAAACAGTTGGTGATGTCTTTGCAAGTGTAGGAATGCCTGGTGGTTCTTTTGAAGACTTTGGAAATTTAGCAAATAATTTACAAAACGAAGTACCTGTAGAAACCTTACAAAATATTATAAATGATCAGAAAAAGGGAACAGGCTAATGGCTAGTTATACAAATATAGAGTTATATACTAAAATTGTACAGGGATTATTATCAAAAGGGATAACTCCTGTTATAGACGGCCCTAGTGTAATATTAGTTGATAAATCAGGAACAAAAATGGTAGACTTTTCTAATGGCCTAGGACCTATAGGAACTAATCTAACTATTTTATCTCAGGCAGAAGAAGCATCATCTGTTGTTAGACGTTTAATCAAAGTAAAAATTAGTGATTTCCAATTTATTGCATTAGTAAGTTTAGCAATGCATATTGGTTCTAAGAATTTTGCTAAAAGCACAGTGGTTAGAGAACTGAATAAAGAAATGTATGACAGAATACCAGGTCTCATACAAAGATGGCGTAAAGGTCCTATTAATGAAAATACTCCACCGCAGTATAAAAAAGAATATGCTGATAGAAGAAATTTTGAAGCAGAATTATTTACTACACCTGATTGGGTAAACTTTGATTATAAGCCTAGTGAAGGCTCTAGTTTAACATGGGCACAATTAACGGCTAAGTTAAGAAAATATAAGAAAGAAGCATTTGAAGAAATGCAAACAAAAGAGTTTTTAAATGATGGCCCAGATGTTATTGGTAGACCAGTCGACCCTTTAATGCCACTCCCAAATTTTGAGAATTAATTAAATTATTTTATTTTTTTAAGATCTGCGTTTTCCACTAACAGTCTATATTTTTGTTCTTGCTCTTCTGCAACAACTCTTTCTAATAATTCAATCTTAGCTCTAAGGCTATTACACTCGTTATTCTTAGTAACTAGCATAATTCTTAGTTCTTCTTCAAGGGTATTGTTTAATTTTAGTTCAGCCATATTTTTTATTCCTCATTAATATTTAATCAAAATTAAAATAATAGCAACATTATATACTCTTTTTTGGCATTAGTCAATACCTTATTAAAACTATATTTAATTATTATGATAAATACTTGTATGGCAATGTTTAGAGGATTTAGTACAATAGATAAGGCAAAGCCGCCTTATACACTTGTTGATAAAGAACTTATCAAACGTGATCTCCTAAACCACTTTTATACTCGCAAAGGCGAAAGACTGATGAGACCTAATTTCGGTTCTATTATTTGGGATCTACTAATGAATCCAGAAGATGGTCTTACAGAAGAATTAATAAAAGAAGATATAGAACGAATTATAGATACAGATCCCAGGGTGGAATTAATTGATACTGCCCTATACATT
>JACKZZ010002275.1_pt1 | contig 13666 bp, 17 predicted proteins | sample 8027871 | NCBI WGS metagenome assembly JACKZZ01 (sample SAMN15724774, study PRJNA655200) | protist metagenome | isolation source: fluorescence activated cell sorting (FACS) single amplified genomes of... | place: USA: West Boothbay Harbor, Gulf of Maine | collected 2000-07-19
AGATAGAGTTTGGACTACTTTGTATGATACACGAAAAAGTAGGTCAAACGGATTAAAACTCATGAAGTTATTAGACAAATAGTATTAGTGATTATTAAGCTGATATGCAACAACGAGAGAAGATAAAACTGAATATGATGCAACCATTTAAGATACGTTGTGGTATTGCATGATAAAACGAGAAACTGGATTGAGAGAAAAGCAAGTTTTCTGTTGCTCTTCACCTTTCTTTAATAAGAATTGATTACTTACAAAGTATACTTAACCTAACTCTGCTGAACTATGTCAAACTCTAAAATGCACCATACATCTGCACATTGATGCCAGTGAATGGATGAGACAACACAAGCTGGCAAACACACTACTTACCAAGATCTGCTTTAATTTTAAAGGCTTAATACCTTCCAAGACCGTTACCGCCTTTCTCCTGCAGGAGATAGGCACTGTAACATCAGGCGTTGAAGCGACTGTTGCTGCACACGTTGCTGCAGGTGCTATTACTCACATCAACAAAGCAACAGAAATAAAAAAGGGAGAATTTCGATGATTTATATGATTCTTGTTTACAAGCTACTCAGTACTACTTAGTACAAGTACCAGCTTAATTAGTACAAGTACTAGCTAAAGTAGTATAACTTATAATTATCATTATATCTACAGTGATAATTGATAATTATGACGTACTTAGTAATTTATATGTTTTGGCAAGGGAAACATAGTATTAGCTCACTAGATACTAGTAGGTGGTTTAATATACAATACATTTAAATAATATTCCCGAGGCAGTAACGAGACAAGAATAGACTATTTCATAGTGCTAGTACAGTACTATAGTTGTGACTAATACTCCGGAAAACTCCTTTCCTCGCTACTCGATCTTCAAAGAGTTGGTTGGAACCCTATCACCTTTAGCATCCTAGGCCTGTTACAAAGATCCCTATAAGCAAAGAGACATGTCACTGTCAAGATATATTGACGATTCGAAAGGTCTATTATCTCTCCCACCAAAAGCACTTTCCAACATATAATCTTCTACTTTTTCGGATAAACGAACACCTATCCCCTCTAGACTTATACGAAGCATCACAATCTGCACAGAGCAGTATATTATAGCCACATGTTTAGTGCAGAAAGATGATGATGATGTGACGACATGACACCAACGAGAAAGATTTGTATTATGAATTGCGTTATCTTACCTTGGCGACCGTAACGGCATCGATGAATGGATAGATAAAATTATAAGCTGTAAATGCGATCCAGGGAGGGCTTATATAGAAACATCTATGTAGGTGCTCGGGGTAATAGTTTTGAAGAATATTGACAGTGTCGAGTGATGCCTGCAAAGGAGGAGCATTCGTGAGTGAAAAACCCTCAAAATCAATCAAAATAGAAAATTTACAATCTTCGTTTGTGGAACATAGCACAGCGCATTCAAGATTGTATACTAAATATTTTAAGTTGTCCTCGTAAGTACTTGTGTTTTCATTGCGCGGTTTAATAATGATCAGAGGGTGACCACTTTGATCACATCCCCTCACGTACGTCTTACCTGTGGCATTCTCCAGGGTCAATAAGTCACCCCAAGATAATATATCCGCAACACCATATTCACTCCTCCATTCCAATGTCTTCGTTAAAATATCAATTGATCCAATTTCCTCGCCCGAAAAAAGGTTGAATCGTTTAGAGCAAGGCCACAGCTCTCCTTTCCGTCGAAATAGGTCCGCACTACCTTTAAATGGATTTCCGAATGCCCATCTTCCAGAATCGTGCTCATGATGTGATGTAATACTTGCCGGCTCCAAATTTTGAGATTCCTGAAAAAAGATTTTGATTAAAAACTCGGGACGACTGTTCCAAAATTAATGTAATCATTATTTTTACAATAATAAATGATTTGATTTGATTTGATTCTCCCGCCTTATAGAATGAATACTCGAATTAATATGAAGACCAAAAAGATCATGCAGCCAGTGATAAGGCTAGCCAGCAGTTTGCCAAAAAGGTTACCTCCCATCATCTCACATCACTGAATATTAACATTTTTACGTAAGTTATGATTACATAATTGTTGGTGGGGGTTCAGCTGGGAGTGTACTTGCCGACAAATTATCGCGAGATTCCACCAAAAATGTCCTTTTGCTGGAAGCCGGAAAGCCCAGCGGTAATTATATATGGTTTCATATTCCTGTAGGCTATCTATACACAATCGATAACCCCAGATCTGACTGGATGTATCGAACAATACCTCAAAGGGGATTAAATGGTAAATATTGTCCTCTTTAATTCGTCGCGTTAATATTGTGACTGTATGACGGTTTATATTGTATTTTGTCTTGTTGTGTTGCAGGGAGACACTTACTGTACCCACGTGGTCTAGGTCTCGGGGGGTGCTCACTTATCAACGGAATGCTATATTTACGAGGGCAAGCGGAGGACTACAATACATGGGCGAATGTTTGTGATGACTCTAGTTGGAGATGGGAACACATGTTGCCTATATTCAAGGGACAGGAACAATACCATGGTGGGGAGACTGAGGTGCATGGAGCCAGTGGACCTTGGCGTGTGGAGAAAGTGCGTACAAATTGGGAGATATTAGATGCTTTTGAGAATGCCGCAGAAAAGCATGGTATCCCTCGAGTGACTGACTTTAACACTGGCAATAACTATGGAGTTGGTCTGTTTGATGTGAATCAAAAAATGGGCTATCGATTGAACGCATTTCAAGCATTCCATCCTGAGAAAAGAGACAACCTACACGTATTATCGGAAGTTCTAGTTGATAAACTATTACTTGATGAAGAAGCAGGAGATTGTTATGGAGTGTGCGTGAAAAAGATGGATGGGGAAGGGATGGAATTAAGAGCTAACCGGGAAGTGGTGTTAAGTGCAGGATCAGTCGGCTCGGTGCAGATTTTAGAAAGATCAGGAGTTGGTTCTGGAGATGTACTTGATAGAGCTGGTATTCGCCTTCGTCGGGAATTACCTGGTGTAGGTGAGAATCTCCAAGACCATCTTCAGATACGCACAGTGTTTGAAGTGGATAACGTTCCTACTCTCAATACGATGGCGAACTCTTTGTTGGGTAAGGCACAAATCGCGATGGAATATGCTTACTCTCAATCAGGTCCTATGTCAGCAGCACCTAGTCAGATGGGTGCATTCACTTATTCTTCCAATGAGGTTGATCGTCCTGATCTGGAATATCATGTGCAGCCATTGTCACTATCAGCCTTTGGGCAACCTCTTGATCCGTTCAATGCATTTACAGCTAGTGTATGTCACCTTCGGCCCACATCAAGAGGATCTATACATGTCAATTCAAATGGTACATATTAACATATTAATTTATTTCATATCGAATTTAATTACCATTATCAACCTAATCGTCACTTGGTATGTCATCATGTTATCAATATTATCACCTTCCGGACTATAGATTTGCTATCTGCACCGGTCATCAATCCCAACTACTTATCCTCTGAATCGGATAGACAAGTGGCGGCTCGTGCATTAACTCTCACCAGAGAGATAGTGGAACAGATGGACAACAAGTATAATGCTAGGGAAAGAAAACCCGGCCTGGATTTCCAGTCAGTGGAAGAGTTGGCCGATGTGGCAGGAGGTTAGCATACCATACCATCGTAGTAATATGTTGATCGATTTTGTTGACATCTAGTATATGTTCGTTAATTTGTTTATGTGGTTGTATACTTATTTGTTTGCGTGAATAGACATTGGCACTACTATTTTCCATCCAGTGGGGACGTGTAAGATGTCTCGTGATGACGATAGTATGGGTGTGGTTAACTCTTCTTTGCAAGTAAGAGGGATTTCACGATTACGTATTGCTGATGCTTCAGTGATGCCATTAATTACATCGGGAAACACGGCTAACCCAACTATGGCAATAGCTGGAAAGTGTGCGGATATGATAATCAGTTTACATTGATTGGTTGGTTGATGAGTACTCTACTACTAAGTACTATACTCGTACTGGCTCGTCTACTTATTATTCCCGTTATTCTATCTCTAGCATATACTTGCAATTAATTGTAGCTATCTACTGCTTTACTATCAAATAGTACTCAGCCCGTCGAGAAAGATAATTAAAACTTATTAAATAATTAGAAAGATAAATAGACTAAAGACCAAAGACCAACAGTATATGCAGTGATGATACCAAGTAGATGCTGTATTAGGCGATTATGTGACGCTAAGTTGTGGTGACACTATCAGCTAGAAAGTAGTGCCCTTTTCTATTACAAATTTCAAAATTCCTCTGTGTTGTCTTAATAATATTAGTGGTACCACGTACTAAATATTGAACACTCCTACTGCATCCCTCTACTATTTATATGTCAATGAATCATGACGATGAGAGCAGTAAATGTTCTTCAAAAAAGTCCAGGATACGATCCTCTAGATAGGTGACTCCTTCTAAAGACCGAGGACCATGTCGTTGATCAGGAAACAAAACCAGGTCATATCTTGAAGAAACAATAAACAACACAACACGTAAGAAAATGTGTATATGATTATGTAGATATATTTACTCCAAAGAGTGTGTCGTGTAGGGTAACTGTTGTCTATCATCACTGTCACAGAGATTAAGTATATGAGCAAGTCATTCTGATATATATGTAGACATAGCTACTGCTATACGCGTACTTTTTACGTGCTGCAGTGATAGCAGTGACGAGTCTGGCAGTGTGCCTGAAGTGTACATTTTCATCGATCAATCCATGCATTAACATAAGACGACCAGAATTTAGATGAGACACATGGGTCATCACGCTGCTCTTATCATATCCTGAACTATTGTCTGTAGGCAGACCCATATACCTCTCAGTATAATGGGAGTCATAACCATCCCAACTAGTGACCGGAGCACCAGCCACGCCACATAGGAAAGTATTTGGAGCTCGACATAATGACATCAATGACATATATCCCTATTGAGGGGGGTTTATGTCATGAATGAGAAAGAGGTTGAATGAGTACATTTTAAGAAAGGGGTAGATATAATGATACATGGTATAAAAACATTCAATCATTATTAGAATTGCGTGAAATTCATTGAAACTCATTGTTCATACTTACCCCATAAGACCACCCATAGATCGCTACCCTTGAAGCATCCACTAGTCCTTGTTGGACGAAATACTGCACTGCTAATTTCTGATCTTCCACTTCCACTTCACCCATGTTCCATTTGATGCTTGCTTCAAAAGATAGCCCTCGACGATATGAACCTCTGTTGTCAACTTTCAACACCATCATACCCCGCTGCACTAATCGCTGCACACGTAAGTCTGCAGTTGTTCTCTATGAATAGTAATCAATCAAACACCTATCAATCCAACTACGAATACATATACAGATTCACTATAGTAAATCTCCCACATACTCACTATACACTCCCTCACTCACCCAAGTATTTGTGACAATTTGAACATGCGGTCCTCCATAACAGGATACCACACATGGGTACGGCCCTTTGCCGTGAATAGCGGGATTTGGTTTATAGACACAGCAATGAAGCCCCCCCCGAATATACGGCACTTCGATATGATAGAACTGGGGCTCTGTTAGTAGAGGAAGGAGGGAAAAAGATCTAGAGTTGGCAAAGCAGACAGGGGCTGGAGTGGATGTAGAGGCAGAGGCAGGGTTATTTGATACTACTTCAACGACACCAAGCTCCCCCTCCTCACTACCAAAACACAAAGATGACGAAACGGCAACAGCAGCAGTGGGAATGAGATCCGCTGCAGAAAGACGAAAGATACTCATAGCGGGAGGACTACTAGTAGAGCTGAACACATCCACACACAACATACGGGCAGTGTGCACTGTGACCTCATGCCAGCCGGGTCTGTGCGTCAGGCGAACACGACCCCCTCCACCCATAGAAGGAGTCGAAAGAAGAGACGACACATATAAATGTTTTTCCGTGGGGTTGGCCTCACTGCTACTAAAGTACACTAAATCGCGCTCTTCATCCACAGCTGCTATCGAGTCAACTACCCATTCTCCCCCACCCCCAATGCAATTGCAGTTTCTATTTTCTCCTTTATCTGTCACCCCATCTTCCCCCTCGTTCTTCTCATCCTGTGTGACTAAGATTGCTGCTCCCAGAAGGGGGTCATACCGATACATATAAAGCTGCATGAAGCCTGTCCTCTCTGACCCCCATACAAAATAAAAATCATCACCACCTCTACTATCACTGCACAACGATGATGATAGTCTGTAGCTGGTAGACATACAATATAATAGATCATGTAAATTAATCCAAGCAGATGGAGGAGCTTTCTCAACTAGCATCACTTCGCAACTATGCGGTGCATCTACCTCGACTCGCAGTAATTGTAGACATGACTGAGTTCGATTTGTAATTTGAACCATAATCGAGCCATCAGGCCACCAGCCTACTCGAGCGATGTAGTTGTCTTGCCGTTTTGCATACTTCTCCAACATTTTCTCAGCAGAGAAAGGCAGAGGAAGAGAAGAAGAGCCGTCATTATCGATGTGTGGAAGTGCCAGTAGAGGTGGTAGATAGTCATAGAGGAGTTGTTGTTGGCACTTCTTTTCCTGCTGCATAGAGAGAGGCAGAGAAGATGAGGTTGAAGATGAGAAAGCTAATTGAGCATTGACCATAGAAGGAGTGACAACATGAGGTGGCCGAACTTTCAGTACACTCAGGTTTACTACTGGATTAACACCTCCTAAAAACAAACAGACAAATGATTATGACAGAGGATAGGGTAACAAACAAAAAAGAGATGAAAGCAAAGCAGAAGTGATATAAAATAAAGAAATAATTTCTTAACAATAAGGCAGCCAGTAAGTGGCCATTTTTAATTTACCTGCGAAGGGATATCGATGTGTTTCAGAATCGTGAGGACTAGCACTTCCCTTCAACATAGCAGAAAATAAAATAAGATACACATATACATATTTACATATATACATACATACCAGATGCATAATGTTGAACTTCGACACCTCAGTCTCGTCCAAAACTGTCATTATCATCACAGTGTTCACCATAATTGCAAAGTTATCGCTAGTTTTTGTATAGTGTAAGCCAGATTATGATTATGAAATGACACATTCATCTGTCACTACCTATCCATACATATACATACATGCATACATACATATACACTCACCAGCAAAAACAATTCTGGAGGAGTCAGGTGACCACCAATATCCTTCATATCTATTTATATTCATATCCAACCGCACATATGAGTACATATAGCACGTATACACACATACATACCTATCCATCTCTTCTTGTGCTAGGAAATCGGCAAGGCCACAAGAAACGCCTGGTATCTCCCCTGCAGTAGTAAGACGAGTGGGTACCGGCAAGATGAATGATGACGATGACGTGGAGGCGGCTGTGATGTCGTCTTCCTCATGGTGACTCTTGGAGGACTCCGAAACATTATCTGTGTAACATGCAATCATACAATTCCAAACAATATAACATATGTACATACAAACAAAAATATCGAGTCATTGGGTCAAAACAACATTCCATGTGGTTGTGCAAGAAAAGTGTTAGCTGGGTCAGCTATTGTTAATGCTGCTAATGTTACCTGGAATGTCAATGACATATATGTCTGCGTTGACTACAAAAGCAATCTGCTGACCATCTGGGGACCACTTTGGATCAATAGGAACACCTAAATGACCATCATACACGCAATGTAGAGAAATACCAGGACAACAAAGAAGAAGCTGTCCATTCGTAGGAATCATTATCATTTCCTCCATCTCGGGTTGGTTCCTGGAAGACCATGAGAAGGAATCCACCCCACAGGAAAACTTTCTCATTCTCTCGCATCGCAATTGTTCTTCCAATGTCAACTCACCACAAACATCTATATTTAACAATTCCGATACTTCACAGCCAGCTCCACCGTTCAATTTGATCTGATGGATCTGTCGGAGTCCGGTCGCAATATTAGGCAAAAGACATGTAATTAAACCTGTTGGACTAAAAACAACAGATGTAGGCTGGACATTCGCAGGAGGTCCACATGCTACATCGATCGATGACAAATCCATGACTTTGTGTAAATTAATTAAGTAGTAATATAACCTTTTTTAGAGGGTGTAAAATGAATAAAATGAAAATGGAGAGAGGGTATGGCGTCAGGCAACGGTGTAAACATTATCATACTTTCTCATTATACCAAGGCTGTCGGGCGAATCATGGTATTTTCAGGTTATTTAACGAAGAGGGGCTCATTTGTACCATCGTGGAAGAGAAGATATTTTGAACTGGATGTTGATGTGCTGATATATTATGAATTTGAAGGTTTTATAGCGATCACAAGTTATTCAAAGACAAAACATCACTCACTTACTCATCACAGGTGGCCAAGAAAAAGGGAGATTGCAAATTACCCCCACTAGGTACTATATGAATATATTGTAGTATAATTGATGGTAACAAACTCGTCCTCACTGTGTAGTACGATTCGGGAACAGAGCTATGTGATGATGGACAACACTTTTCATATTCAGGATGACAAGAACGAAACGGTTCTATATTTATCCGCCGATTCAGAATCGGATAAAACCCTGTGGATTAATGCTCTCTCGAAGTCAATTGAACGTCTACGTTCTCAGTTTGTCGATGAGGATTCTGAGAGTGATAGTAAATCTGACCAAGGAAAAAAGGAGGGGGGGCGAAAAGGGATGTTATAGTGTAATATGTCTTACTCAGAGTATGACTATTTCAATTTTATATGCAAACTAGAATGTACAAGGTTTACCTTCTTCTGTCGCATGCATAAAAAGTCTACTTGATGTGTTTACACTGGCACCAGCACTTCTTCCCTTTTTCATGTGATTTTAGCAGTCAAATCAACCCGTTTTGAGGATCTTATCATCGTTAGAGGATACTGCTTCTCTGTATTAGGTGTGCGAAGCTATCAGCGTGTTATCAGATCATTAGCCGAGTTATCTGTCGTGTACTATGCCGGTGGTAGGATCTGATAGCTAATATGATATGAAGAAAATCTTAAATAATAATAATGACTACAAACTACAAATTACCTATAAGTAGCTTCAATTACATGGTAGCTAATTTGACAAACTAGCTACTTGTACATGACTAGTAAGTGGAAAATCTATTTGTTCATGGTCCTGTGTCATTAGATACACGTTCTTGTCGTCTGTCGCCTTTGGATTTTTCCCGGTAATTGACCACTTCATATAGGATTAATTTGCTATCGTTCTGACAGGACAGTGCTCGACTTCGTTCAGTGTTGCTTTGTCCCTCTTATACTGGAGGATCTCTTGTCCTTTTCAGTACGCCGACCTGCCTAGGGTGATAAGGCGGTTGAAGAAATTGAGCTTTCCTACACTACTTTTTATCTAGCATCGGATTCATTCATCGTTTAGGTTTGGTGTGTAGTGCACGTGTTTCCCCTGTCAATACTTTGATTTTGTGTTTTAGGTGTCGCACTGCTGCATAATCAGTATTATGGAGCCAGTCGAAGTTGTCATACATATCAACGGAACAACTTAAAACTTAACTTATTCTGTAATTATGTTGACCTCCAACAGTACCAGCCAGCATCCAGCAGCATCATCATATGGGTGACGGAGGAGAGGAGGAGTACGGACTAGTAATCGGTCCTGATAATGGATAATTTGAAAATTACCTGATTGAAGTACTCGAAGTATGAAGCGGTCTCCTGTCTAATACTTCACTTGTAGACAACAATCCCTGTGCACTTGTAGACAAAAATCTCAGCCAGCAAGGCTAATTAAATAATAACAATGGTCTTATTTCACTTACTGGCGCTAATCTATGTACATTAATCTATCTACTGGAACCTTCTGGAAGTTCCTTTCCCTAAACTTCCTTGTTGCCAAATATTAATCTTTTCTTTATTTTTCCCCAAGACTGTATACTTGCCCCTAGCACGAGACTCCTCTTCTTGCTTGGAGTCCGCTTCTTTCTCTTTCGTAACGCTGCCCCCCTTCTCGTTGCTGTTTACTGTGCTTCTACTGGCCTTTTGCTTATAACCATTTGTATTATACGAATCACCTGTTGTTGTTGTTGTTGTTGTCTCATTCTTCTTCGATACAAACGACTTCTTCTTCACTACTCTATTTTTCTTATAGAATTTCAACACCCATTCTTCTTCCTCCTTCGATATAGCCCTTACTTGTCCTACTGCCAACTCATCATTTCCACTTCCACCTAACGTTAACCCACCAAATCTCACCCTCTTCAACTGCAGCACAGAGTGACCTACATTATGCAGCATACGTCTCACCATGCGATGTTTTCCCTCTTGCACACACAAACGAACGACCGATGACCACAGATGAGGAGGTGAAGGGGACTCACCAGTTGTTGCTGTTGCTGTTGTAGTCGTAGTAGTAATAATATTTAAGTCGTCATTACTGTCTCTTACTTCGATGGACTCATTCCTATCATCACTACTTATAATATCATCATTCTTTCTGCCAGGACCTTCTCCGTAAGGTAAGACCTCTGCATGTAACACAGTCCCAGTGAAGGTTCCATCGGAAGTTTTTACTCCTGCCGAAACACGATATTAACTACTTCTATTTCTGAAATAGACATACAGGTACACACATTCACATATACACATACGAAAATGATAGCATAATACCTGCAGCTAAATCATTAGTTAATTGCTCGACGCACACTTTGCCGTCAACCACAGCCCTGTACTCCCGCTCTGCCCCCGAAGAAGGTAGCAATAGAGAATTTGTGAGTGGGCCGTCCCGCGAGAACAACAACAAGCCAGATGTGTCCTTGTCCAATCTCCCCTTTGAAACATACACACGATAACATAAACTTATAATAGACTGGAAGAAATGTAACATACATACCACAGGGTGCATAGATTTGAGGAAAGGGTATTCACTTTCCAGACTGGACATGTCCATTCGCTCCCAATTATCTTTCATACTACTGACCATCCCAATAGGTTTATTGTAAATTGCTAACAATGGAACTGGATGAAGAATTTTATTACTGACAAAGATATCTGTATCACATGGCAATTTGGTGCCTCTCTTTTTAATCACATTTCCATGAACCTTAACACGACCCTTTTTCAATAAAGCGTCGACTTCTTTCCTGGAGCCAGCGCCGCGATAACTCAATAATTTGTCAATTCTGTCTAGTCTTCCGACTCGCAGAGCTCGAGCAACGGATTCTAACATATTTACTACTTTTAATTGTTGGCTCCTTTATCCACTCCCACACACCTGAAATACACTACTATACCGCTTGAATCCTTTGAATACGGAGAACGGCAAAGTTTTTCAACCAGAACTATATTCAACGCTTTATTCTTGCATTATGGCGAAGACAACTCTACGAGCTGGGCAGCGATCGAAAAATAATCGGAGAGACCCAATTACTTTTTTGTTGTTGGTGTTTGTGTTTTTTGGAATGTAAGTGAATTAGTAGGAAGTTGGACCACATCAGGATTGCATTCTAATAACATGTTTCGCATAGAGTGACCATATATATATATATGATGACGAATGTTACCGAACATGAAGAAGTTGCAGTTGAAGCTTTATTAACGAAGAAACCATCATCTTCTACAGTTTCGGCTTCGATACCAAGTAAAATAATGCATCGTTATCCCATTTCTGATATCCCCGTCCTGGCATCGTCTTCTCCTGAAGGTTTGGAGTTATTGAAGGTTCGTGGTGGCTATACTTCGACGATTGATCCAGTGACAAAGAGACAACAGCTGGGAGCCTTCGGGAGTGATTGGAACTCGACTCGATTTGAGGTAAAGTACCACAACCAGATAGATGTAGATGGGCTAGGTAGGTAGATTCGTAGCTAGATGTCGCTCTATTGGTTCTATCTATATAACCTGGTCTTGTCTTATTATTTTCACCAGCCTATTAGATGCCCAGATTTTCCCGAAGAGGGTTACCCCAAGACGTACGATATGAAGAAAGTATTAGATAATTGGAATGCTGACGATACTACTATTCCTCCTTTTCATTACAATTCTCTCTGTTACTTCGACTATAAGACCGAGTTTACAAAGGCTTTAAACTATCGCAATGCTGAACTGCCGTTTGTTGTGTATAATCATCCAGAGGTGTTGGAAACAGTGGAAAAATGGGGTGATTTAAATTATTTGAATTCAAAAGTAGGTCCAGGTAAGAAGTACAAAACAGCATCTTCCAAAGACAACCATTTCATGTACTACAGTGGAGTGAAGAATAAAGGCAAACACAAATGGGTTGATCAACATGGGAAACCCTGGGAGAAACCTACTACCATGATAGACATGTCACTGGAAGAATGGTTGAACGTGGCAGTTGATAATCATAATAAATCTCTTCCAAACAGAAAGCATTTGTACTTCAGGTAAGAGTGTGAGTGTTTATGTGTTGCGTGAACCGAAATTATTATATTTAATTCTAATATATGATATATACTTGTAGGGTAAGTGCAAGTAGTATCTCTCATTGGGTATTCGAAGATCTTCAATTTTATCAACCTGTTAAATCATTCTTTATTGTGGAGCCGAGTCAACAAAAAGGCATACATTGTCGCTTCGGTATGAATTCAGTAATTTCTGAGAACCATTGGGATGGCAGTAGAAATTTTGCAGTTACTTTAGGTGGTTCTAGACGATGGATACTTAATCACCCAGACCAGTGTAAAGATCTATTTATGTTTGATAGTAGTCATCCATCTGCTAGACATTCTATGATTGATTGGTCGGAACCAGACTATGATAAATATCCTGAGTTCGCTACAGCAAAGACTAACGAAGCGATCATGCGTCCAGGCGATGTGTTATATCTACCTACCGATTGGTTTCACTATATTGTGTCCCTGAATATTAACATACAATGCAACACAAGGTCTGGTAGAACTGCCCAATATGATAAATTCGTGAAAGGGGCAGCTTGTAATCATCCAGAATTGATACCATCATAATAATTTATTTTGGCTATTCATCAAGATATCGATAAATGTTTTTTGGTCTTCCTTTTTGGCAAAAACTGGCATAGTAAAAGACGCTAAACTAAATTCAGTTTTGGAGTGTTAGTAGCTTATTATTTACTTGTGATTATGTAATAACAAATTAAGCAACTTTTATTTTTGGTCTAAATTTGCGACTTTGCCATTATACATGATATACTCTACTTAACTTTAATGACACAAAAAGACGAAGCTTATATAAATTATAAACATACAATAGTAAATTGTATCTGGGTATAAGAGGCAGACTTATGTTAGTGCGAAGGCTAATTTAGAGGTTTACGGAGGAGGTATGATATGATGTAATATTAATTAGGTACTTGGAAGGTTTTTATCGTTGAAAACGAAATTTTTCAATGCGTTGTTCATTTTGGGGTATCCAACCTAGGGTGTGTATATAATAAGAAGATTCCGTGGAAATGGAGTTGTTGTAATTAACATGAGTAACACCGTCCAGCTCGCTTTGTTGTCTTATACATGATGCAGAGTGGCAACTAACTGCATACATGTGGAAGACAGAGTTTGCTGCAAAGAGGACCGCAGGTTGAGGGCATTTTTTTGATGGACAATGCAGATGATACTTCTCGGCAAATACCACGGGATGTAGAAGGAGAATTACCGAGCAGA
>JACKZZ010017785.1_pt1 | contig 13638 bp, 20 predicted proteins | sample 8027871 | NCBI WGS metagenome assembly JACKZZ01 (sample SAMN15724774, study PRJNA655200) | protist metagenome | isolation source: fluorescence activated cell sorting (FACS) single amplified genomes of... | place: USA: West Boothbay Harbor, Gulf of Maine | collected 2000-07-19
CGTGCGCGGGCGCATGCAAGCAAAGCCAAAGCACGGACTGGATAGCGCAGCACTAGCCTGATTCCACTAGTCTGATTCCACTGGTAAAGCTGAGCCCATTATGCCGATTCGATACCTTAGCCGGATTCCATTAGCCTGATTCCATAAATAAGTCTGATTCCGTAAATCCTTTAGTCTGATACCATCGACGACCAATAAAAACGAAAGCGAAAAGCATCAAAAAGGATGACAAAGACGAACAAGGTGATAGCACTAATTGCACAGCTCAGCCAACGCCGTTTCCTGCGAGCTGTACGAGGAGCTGCCTCTTGTTCATTTCAAAAAAAGTGTCTTGTCGCCAGTCGTGTAAAAAAGTTCGTCAAATTGAGAACGAGTCCATTCCAGATGATACTTCTTGACAAACTCATGGGGTCTTTTCGTCGACACAGCTACTGCACTACTAGCACCAGTCGAGCTGCTTTCGTACTGGCCTCGTGTCCTCGTTAAAAAAGTACTGATACTGAATGGGTTCTTGTTTTGTAGTAGTTCTACCTCTACTTCTACGAGCAACTCAAAGTTCGTTTTTACCAAAAGCTTTTCATAAACGGTCGTGCCAGTTTAGAGTCAATACTTGCGTGTAAGAGTTTTCCGCTACATAGAGTAGATCAAAAGAAGACACAGCAACGTCGTCTCGCTTGAAGGTTGATTATGTAGAGTTACAGAAGTTCATCCTGCTTGTTCTATGCAAGAACGAAGCTGGTGTAAAAAAAGGGTAAACATCTTCAAGAGGATGAGGAGACGCGTGAACCTCAAGCCACTCCAGCATCCAGAACAAAATCACTTCTCCTCACCTCCCACCTCAAAATTTCATCCACTCTTCACCCAATTTCGAATCGCTGACGTGACAGTAAAATCTCCTACCTGAAGTTGTTCCTCACGACCGATGCGCCATGATTCCTATGCCAAGTACTTGTACACATTCGACTCGTCTTCATCCCGTTCCAAAAATTCCCGCTCGATCAAATGCTCAATCCGCTGCTTGATCAGTTTCGGGTTCGGCTTGAAGAATGCGAGTTGCTGAATCACCTCCGCCTGCAGCTGCTGGTGCGTCTGCCGCCTCCGCGCCTTCATAATCCGGACAATCGCTGCGTCGATCGAGAACGACCGATCTTCCTCAATCCGCTCCTGTTTGTGCGTCTCTTCCGCACCGTCTTTGCCCGTGCCCTGCGCCACGGACGGGAGTTTGACCTGGTAGAGAAATTTGAATAGGAATCTCGATGGACGATCGTGCGCATGACAAACTTCAAATGGTCAACATCTTTTTCTTCAGTAGTTGCTCTTGCACTTACTGAGATAAGACATGCAACACAAATCACGAGCACGACCCAATAACAGTACTATACCTTCCTATGCTGGCAAGAGAACTTGACATTCGCACAGAACAAATCCTCTGCGGACACAGTTTTTGGCTTGTCCACGATCTCCCCGTTTCTCTTCACGGCCAGAACTTGATGCTTGCTGCACGCGAGGGTACCTATAATTGGTCGTATACAAGAACAGTTGGGTGCGATTGATGATGTCATGCAATACAAGTCACAGTACTAGATGAGACCAGATCAGATGATCATCTCCATGCAGCATGACAAACTCGTGGATCGCGGAGATGCAACCAAAAATGAAAGAGAAAACACATTCCATTACCCAATATCTTCTTCACTTGCACTGCTTCAATTTGCTGGTCTGCATTTGCAGAGATTTCCCGTTGGATATCTTCCACCTTCAACTCGACTATGGGTGTGTAAGCATTGAAATCGACAAAGTTGAAGAAATAACCTGTGATGCATAAAATGCAAGGCACGATTGTGAGCCTGTTTCGGGTTTGGGATAGAGCTGGTAAAGTAGCATGACAAAGGATGCCTTCTTTCGCGAAACAGCATGACAAACTGGATTTCGATGACGTCGAAACTTGTCATGCGCCGCTTCGAAATTGGGCTTCGAACTGGTATCGGTTTTATGCATCACAAATTTCCCAACGTTTGTCAACTTCAATCCTGACATTTCCATATCGACCGGTTTGTCCTTGTCCTCCCCACTTCCACCCTTGTTCGGGGAGAACAAAAGCAACACTACCGCTTGCAACGTGGAACAAACTAGATCGTGCCTCTTCCCGATTTTCGCAGCCACGATCGCCGTACCTTGCGAGTGGATCCAGGTCAGCTTCCGGTGCTGCGTTTTCTGGTTGTACCACTCCGTGAAGATGTCCAGTGCGACAGAGAGTTGTCGAGGCAGTTTGATTTCTGTTGATGGGAACTGGGGCCAGTAGCCGGTGGCGAGGACCGTGACGCCGAACTCCATGGTGATTTTGTTGACATCGTTGTTGTTCGCAGTTGAGGAAGAACTGCTCGATGTTGCCCCGCCGCCCTGCATTCCGCCCAGCTGCTTCTTGTTGTTCTCCGTGCACCAGGTGTCAAATTTGTTGTTGTCATCTGTCGCCAGTTTTAAGTCGTTGCACATCCCCTCCATTTTGGAGGTGAACTGTATGGTGCTCTCAACTGTTACATTCTCAAGCTTTACATGAATTTGTGATGCAAGAATGGAAAAAGTGAACGGGATGACCTTGCGCGTCTTGCATGACAGATTTGGCACAGATTCTCGGCCTGTTTGGCCCTTCAGGAATTTGTCATGCAAAGAAGCTTGATCGTGTCGATTCTGATTGTGGTTTGGCATGACAAATCACGTAACAATTGAGAATGTAACATTTGAGAACGCCGTAAACTGTGCCCCGCATTTCAGCTTCAGCTTCATGATCATGTTCTTCTCGGCTTCATCGGACGCGGAGGTATCCTGTGCAAAAGTATCTGATACTCGTATAGCAGTCACGCATTACAAATCTTGTTCTTAAGGTACGTCCGCATTACAAATTTTATTTCTCATGCTGAGGGAATTTGTAATGCATTTATACAAGTATCGGATACTTTTGCACTGCATAGGACGAATCCTCCAACAACCGCTTCGATAACTGGTTTCGGTAAATCTCCGCGAACAGGTCCTTTTCGGTTAAAAAGTTGAACAGTTCGACGATCTTGTATCCTGAGTAAAAATGTTCCCGCACCAGAGTCACGATAGGAAGTTTGCTAAGCAAATCAACCAGCTTTGGCTGTTTCGCATGACAAGTCTACCCTCGTAGTGTAACTCTGTTTAGCTAGTTCGAAAGCATCACAGATCTATCATATCATGCTGATTCTAGCATCACAAATTTCAAAGCACGACGGGAGCATGTCTCTCATGGGGCTTCACATGGGAAACTTTTCTAGCATGCCGATTTGCATGACAACTCTGGGTTGGGGACGTTTTTACTCAGAATATCTTGTCGATCATGATGTTCACCTCCTCATCCGATAGCCGCTCCGGCGTCCCGCCCTTCTTCAAATGCAAATATGTCTGGGTCTGGAAGAATGCCAGATTTGTGACGCAGGTTTTCCAATGACCCACGAGGTCTGTTATGTAGGACATAGCATGACAGATTCATCTGTGAGAGTTCTATCATGCCTATCCTGCACGAGAAACTGCCTCTCGATTAGACCAAAAGTGAAAAGCTTTCTGTAATCACGCAACACAGATTTTTACACGATTCAGATTTAGCATGACAAGTTGCTTTGTTCCAGACCCAGACATATTTGCGTTTGATACCCTTTTTCAAAATCCGGTTGCAGAAGTGGGACATCAACGCTGCGCAGCTGTGCTTCCCCAAATCCCGGTTCAGGAACTGCTCGAAAGCTTCTTTCAGGGACTTTTGGAAGAGCGAATCGGAGGAGAAACTCGCGACAACCACCGCTCGGTAATGGTCGTGCAGGTCCAGCATTTTCTGGATGAATTGCGGGTAGTATGACAGTGCACAAGAACTACCTCTGTTCCCCCTCATTTGGAGTGCATGAACAGCAATAAAAGCATCAGCAAGAATGCCGGTTTTGCATGACAGATTTGCACGACCGGAGTATAGTGCTACTTGGGCTACCAGAACTTGTCATGCAAACAGTGCCAAGAAGCAAAGGGTGGATGGGGTACTTTGCATGACAAAGGAGGGTCAGGGGGACGAGTTGTGCACTGTCATAGGTCGTTGAGACCGTCGGACTTCTTCAGGTTCGGATCCTCCTCGACCGCCTTTAACCTGAGAATCGTGGCAGCCAAGAATAGAAGTGACAGTTCGTATGATGTAGAAAATGAAAAACAAAAAACAACAGGTACGTATATGGTTCTCATGCTATGCAACCAAAAAGAACTACAGCACGCGCACGCCCTTACTAACTTCATCTATAGTGTCGGTTTATTTTTGTCATGCAAATAATATCCTCATCTATCACAGTCTATGTCTATGCAAATACCTGTCATCGACAATCGCATTCCCCTTGGAGATGATGTGTGTCTTAAAGATGGCCGCTAACGGTTGCAAGCCCCCCTCCACATAGCCGAAGAGTTTGTGGGCGCGGGACAAGTCTTCCCGTTTGTCATTTTCTAGCAGGATATCCACTGCAAATATGCCTGGGTCTGGAAGAGTGCATGTTTGTCATGCTTGTCTGGCATGGCTCTTAAATCTGTCATGCACGTTACCCAAGAGTCGCCCCGTTTTGCTGTCATGCAGACACGACGCAGTTTGTCATGCAGAATAGGCAACACCTGGAAGCTCAAAAGCTACTGGTCATGCTGAGCCAGCACCTATGGCCTCTTCATGATACGCCACCCAGCATCACAAGTTTCCAGGAGACCCAGACATTTTTACAATCCATACAGGAATTCCATCGAGTTTTGCTTGTCTAACAGGATTATCAAATGCAAATATGTCTGGGTCTGGAAGGATGCAAGGTTTGTCATGCAGGTTTTCTACGGCTCATAAGGTTTAGAATGCAGCACCTAGCATGACAAACTCTGTGAGATCTCTATCATGCCTATCCTGCATGAGAAATAAATTGCCTCTCAACTTGGTAAAAAAGAACGGCTGTCGGTAATCACGCAAGACAGCTTCTTAGCATGATTCAGATTTAGCATGACAAATTGCAATCTTCCAGACCCAGACAGTTTTGCAATCCATAAGGATCTTCCGCGTGTCTTCGTTCAGCAGCGCTTCGAGGAGGACCTGATAGGGTAGGACAAGTAGCGATTGCATTTATGCATTACAAATCTCCATCCCAAGGTAAAACAGCATGACAAATTCCATTTGTCATGCTGAGGTAATTTGTAATGCTCAGAGCACTAAGCATCTTTTTTAAACTATACCAGTTTCAGCTTCTGGTCCGTGGTTCTGTGCAGGTACATCTTCACCCGTTATCGTACGAAAAAAGTGTTTCACGGTAAGGATTTTGCAAGTTTTGCATCACAGGTTTGATGTTCTACATGACAGAGAAAATTTGCCATGCAAGGTTCTTCCTGAAGGAAAGCACAGCTAAAAATCCACTGTCTTGCAGGTGTAGCAAGAGAAACACATGTGAGATACATTTCCTGCATTACAAGTTTACAGCGAAACAGTTTTTTCCTCGCATACCCGTTCCGCTTCTTTCAACAGGCACTGGTCCGCTTGGAGCAAGTTATCCTCTGCAAAAGTATCGCACTCGTACTAATTGCAATTATGCATGACAAACTTCCTTTCCAAGGTAAACCAGCATTACAAATTTTATTTCTCATGCTGAGAAAATTTGTAATGCAATTCATGCTAGTACGATACTTTTGCCCAGGATACAAGTACTCCGAAAACGAATTGGTTTCCAGCCAGCCCGCGGCTTGTCGCGCATAGTAATCCTTGCTGTCGGGCAGGAAGTGGCTTTCGAATTCCTGCACGTAGATCTGCAATCCGTGCTGTGGGTGGTTCGAGGGGAAGGTTCCCTGCATCGTGCCCGTAGCGCCGGCGACGAGCTGATATCGATTGCAGAATTATTCTTTTTCTCTTTTATTTTGTGTAGGCATGCATTTTGTCTTTGTGTTGCGCACCAGATGTAAAAGCTCCTTCTAAGTGCAAAGTTTGGCTTCCTGAAATATAATCCCTGAACTTGATCATAAGTACCTCCGCATCCCGTCCACTGGCTACACAGGCCCCTAGTTCGATGAAAATCGAAACCACCCCCTTCACGATGTCCCCGTCGGAAAAGTTCGCTTCCCCATCCCTATCGGAGCGAATCGCCTGCAAAAGCGCTTCCCGGGTATCCCCCGATACGGCTTGAAAGATGGACTGGTTAAAAATAGCGTAACCCCGGGCGGTAAGCGAAGGGACTGCTTGCAGCTTCACGTAGTACCTGAGATTCAGATTGATCGAAGACATCATAAGTTACCGTAGTTTTTGCATGACAGATACAGTGTTTGCTCTCAGTGTCAGTCTTGCATTACAAACAAGCTTAGATAGAAGTTTATTTCTTTCTCCTATAGAATACCTGTCTAGATAGGTGAAGAACCGCGTCATCCACTTCACGTACAGTTGGTGATTGGACCATGCTTTCAATAGTATGAACTGCAAAAGTATCGTACTAGTAGCAATTGCAATACAAATTAGCTCAGCATGACATATGGAATCTGTCATGCTGTTTTGCCTTGGGATGGAGATTTGTAATGCATAACTGCGATCACTACGAATACGATACTTTTGCAGAGGATAAATAGCGCCTGCAGCAAATCTTTCCCTACTCGCTTTTCCAATCCGTTTATGACCCTCCTTATGCACTGCAAGTCTGTCTGGGAGGAGGTCTAGAAATAGTTCTGTATATATGCGACTCAATTGTAAAGAGCAAGCACAAGCACACTGTAATGCACCCCCAAGCATGGCAGATTTGTTCGCCCCCGCCCTGTGTTCTTGCGTGTTCTGCATGAAAAACTGCGTCTTTGCATGATAGACAAGAGGAGCGCTTCTTGGATGACACGCAAGACAAAGCTCACGGTCATGCCAGACTAGCATGACAAATCTCGCCATCTTCCAGACATGTTTGCAATTGATACTCTTGCTGATGTACTGATTCATGGTCTCACCGTACTTCTGGTACAGTTGCTGCTGCCTGATAATTTTTCACAGAATGTAAATTTGTATAGCATGTCTGGCATGAGTACTCTATCTTGTCATGCTAAAACGCGACATAAACTGCGTTTATATATACCAGTTATTCGGTGTCCGTTGCGTACACATGTTGTACACAAGTGTGTACAATTCCGTGTAGTCCGCATTGCTAAAAATCCGCTTTTATGCATTGCAAATATGTCTGGGTCTGGAAGGATATAACTTGTCATGCTAAATCTGAATTATGCAAAAATCTGTGTTGCATGATTACCAATAAAGCTGTCCACTTTCGACCAAGTTGGGAGGGAATTTCTCGTGCAGGATAGGCATGGCAGAGATGTGACTCACAAAGTCTGTCATGCTAGGTCCCGCATTCCAGAACTCATGGGCCAAGCTCAAGGTCGTGGAAAATCTGCATGACAAGCTTGCACCCTTCCAGAGCCAGACATATTTGCAGTTGATTAGCTTCGGCTTTCCCTCCTGCTGCTGCACCGAGGGTCTGATCGTATCCTGTGCAAATGTTGCATCCGATACTCGTACTAATCGCAGTCATGCAAGACAGATTTCTTTTTCAAGCTAAATCAGCATGAGAAATTCTATTTGTCATGCTGAGCTAATTTGTATTGCAATACATACTACGAGCACGATACTTGTCTTGCATTTCATAGATCGTCCCCTCCTGGAGAAATTCTTCCAGCACCAACACCCCCTCCTTGTGGATCCGGCTCCACCCCTCGTTGAGGGGGACGACTTGGCCCGCCATGAGCAATATCGTACGAAAAAAGTGTTTCACTGTAAGGATTTTGCAAGTTTTGCATTTGGTTCGTTACACGACATGGCAAAGAAAACTTGCCATGCGAGGATGCTAAGGGAAAACACGGCGAAAAGTCACTTGTCTTGCATGTTTGGCGACACAAACACTTCTGCGATGCATTTTCATCTGCATCACAAGTTTACAGCGAAACAGTTTTTTCTTGCGATAAGTAAGATCGCGAGTTCAATCCGGTCACTTGGGTCGTTTTCCAAATCTAGAATGGCAAAAGTCTCCGCCTGCACGAACGCTAACCGGAGCTGCAAGTCGTAGTCTCGGCGTCTCCTATGCATTGCAAAAGCAACATCGTACTCGTAAGTAGTATCGTTTTGCATTACAAACTAGCTCAGCATGACACATGAACTTTGTCATGCTGATTTGCCTTGCAGAGGAGATTTGTCATGCAGAAGTGCGATTACTACGTACGAGTACGGTTCAATTTTGCAGGTGATACCTCCGGACCTTCAGCAACTCCAACGGATCAATGTCGTGGTCCCACAAGTCGTCTTCTATCGTGAGAAAAAAGTGTTACAGTTACACACTCTCATGCAAGACAAGCAAGACAGACAACCCCTGTCATGCAGGAAATACTTGCTAGGGTCATTTCATTCGTGTTTTCCATTGGAGTCTGCGCATTACAGGTTTTCTTTGCCATGCAGAGCAAATTTGTGATGCTGAAATTCCAACAGATGTGCAACTGTAACACTTTTTTCCTGTGATATCTTCGTGGAGATCTTCAATCCACCGTCGCAAAGGCCTTGACCTTGTGTCGATTGTGTACAAATCCGCTAGCGGGACGGGTTTGTCGCTCAAAGTGTCTTCGTAGGTGATTTATCAAATGTAAAAGTGTCTGGGTCTGGAAACTTGTGATGTTGGGTGGCGTATCGTGAGGAGGCCACAAGTGCTGGCTCAGCATGACAAGTTTCTGAGCTTCTAGGTGTTGCCTATTCTGCATGACAAACTGCGTTTCTGCATGACAGAAAAATGGCGCTCTTGGGTAACGTGCATGACGGATTTGAGAGTCATGCTAGACAAGCATCACAAACATGCACTCTTCCAGACCCAGATATTTTTACATTTGATATGATTAACAACGGATTTTTCGCTAACTCCTTTTCCTTCTGCCGGGTAACGCGCTCGTCTTCCTCGCTAGTTTCGTAGGCGGAAACGACAGCCCCAACTTCCTCTTCCTGCTCTTCTTTGTAGCCCTCTTCCTCACTCGAGTCGATATTTCGCAGCCAGTCGAAATACCCCCGGACGAAATTCTCTAACTTGTACTGGTGTCGGTCTTCCACGTGCTGCCGGTCTTTCTCGATCGCCCCAGATTCCTTCAAGACCTTTCGCTGCTGCTTCCGGGCTTGCTTTTTCTGCTTGATGGCTTTCAGGTACCGCAAGTAGTGGCCCTTGCTCTTGATAATGTCCTTCTCCTCGATGGGTGGGGGTGGCTTTTTGTAGATGGTGATAAATTCGTCGCTCAGTGCGTCCTCACTGTTGTCGTCGTATACCCGGTCGGCACGGTGGACTAACGGTTCCTGTTCACTATCAGCGTCCTCACTGGTAAGGATAGCAGGTCCTCGCCCTTTCTCTTGTTGTGAGGAATACTGCGAATCTTCTTCGAATGAGTTATCCTCCGAGCTGCGGTTCTTTCTTTTCCCTACGAGCAGCGGTCGTTCGCTACTTTCGACGCACAATCCTGGCCCAAAATAGCCTCCGTGCCTTGGGTGGTTCTGGTGAAAGCAAGAGGAATTTGACTGATCCCCGTTGTAGGAACTGGGAGAATCCTCACCGTCGGCAAAATTGTCCTCTTCGTCGTCCTATGAACTGCAAAAGCATCGTACTAGTATGAATTGCATATACAAATTGGCTCAGCATTACAAATTGAATTTGTAATGCGGATTTGCCTTAGGAACTGGATTTGTAATGCATAAATGGAATTAGTACGAGTACGATGCTTTTGCAATGCATACGTCCGAAGATGAAAACTCCTGTTGAGCAACTACACGACGCTGCGTCGACCCGCGATGTGAAGAAGTGGGAACAACTATCAAAGAAAAAAAGTTCGTCACGATCACTCATGCGCATTCTTGCAATACAAAATTGTTTGTCATGCGTAAAAATGCATCACAGCCAAACTTCATTAGGGATTTCCCTAGTGTTTCTGCAATACAAGGCAAGTTTCTTTGTGATGCTGAGAAAATTTGTAATGCAAAACCTGCAAGTTAGTGACTGTGACAAACTTTTTTCTCTCCATAACAGCAGCTCTAGTTGTAGTACTGGGTGCAGCTGCTGCACCAGTGTTGAGCAGATACCGCGGAACTTTGCGTCCTGTGTAGAGTTTCGGCGGGATCTGATTATCCAGGAAAAAACACCCATCACCATGCATTTTCTGCATGACAAACACCGGATTTTATGCATGTTCTGCATGACAAATTGGATGGGGATGGGTCTTTTTTTGTCGATACTGATGCGGATAGTAGTAGAGATCGCGTTCTTCCTGTGTGAGTTGATCGTGGTTTTCGTCCCGGACGATAAGCTGTGGGTTTCTGACGCGGACCTGTTCCTGTTTTAAGACTTCAGCCTGCTTCTGTTCTTCACGGTAAGCTTTCTCCTGTTCGTGTTCCTCGAGTAACTTGTAACTCTGCTCGTCGAGCTCCTCTAGATCGCTGCTTTCCCCGCCTAGTGTGTCTGTCTCGTATGGACTTTGCAAAAGCTGGATCGCACTAGTTTTAGTCGCATGCAAGAATGATCGCATAGACAAATTTGGTGAGCAGGACGCATGCAAGTTTTTGTCATGCTGATTCAACCTTGAGAAAGAGATTTGTCATGCATAACTGCGATAATTACCACGACGACGATTGCGATTACAACTTTTGCCGAGGATAACTCGTCTTCTGTGAAAAAAGAACTGTCTTCGCTCTCGGCGTAGAAGTAGTTGTACGGTTGGGCTCTTTCTGGTGCGGCTTCTGGTGCAGCTTCTTGCGAGGCTAGTTCTACTTCTTCGAGCGGAAGTTCTTGTAGTAGTGATCCTTCTTGTTCTACTGCTGGTTCGCGTTGAACTTCTCCGACGAAGCTGATTTGTTCCTCCTGTTGTTCACTACTTACACGACTCTCCTGGTCGCTTTCCTGTAGCTGCTGGAAAAACCCGCTGGCGTCGACGTAAGCGGCGTCGTCTTGCTCCTGAAGCTGCTCTTCTACAAACCCGTGCGGAGCTTCCTCTCTGTAGTCTTCCTCCGCACTACTAGCTCCTGCGACGTAATCGTACTGACGCTGCTGATACTCCTCTGGTGCAACTTCTCCAACCGGAAAGTTATCAAGCGCCTGGAAAACGTCGTCTACAGTAGGAGATCGCGGCCGATGTTGATGATGTAGTACAACTGGCTCAGCAGAAGAGTCAACGACTTCTTCCTCTTCGACTGAAGTAGATCCACCTACTTCTTGATCAGCTGCGTCCCTCTCGCTCTCCTCCTCGTCGTCTTCAATCGGAAACCTTCCAAACTGATCTTTTCCCTCAAACTGCCCGTCCCAGCAGTGGATTACAGCTTTGCTCAGGAAATTCTTCTCTTGCTCCGCCTCCTCTTCCTCGCAAAGTCTTATCAGTCGAGCCTTGTGCTCCTCCTCGGTCTCTCCCGGTTGCTGCTCAACAGGGTGAAGTCCTGTATGCTCGTTTACTAGTTCGCGCGGTTGTCCAGTGCCGCCTTCGCCTTGTTGAGAAGGCTCCTCACTTGGCTCCGGTTTCGGGAAACGAAAAGTACTACTACGGTTGGTATGTTGATCTACAACTTCGGGCTCTTTTTGTACTAGTCCAGCAGGAGCTCCTGCAACGGTCTTGCTGTTGCAGTTGCTTCCCCGCCCGTCAAGCGCAGAAAAAACGTCGTCTACAGTGGGGGAGCGCCGGGTGGAGCTGAAAAACTGCTGTTGCTGCTGCTGCTGTTCCTGCTGCCGGGACGATGATGTTGCTGAAGCAAAGAAGTTACTAGGTGGAATGTACTGGGAAGCAGCACACCAGTCGTTACTTTCAGCCTCCTGATCTTCCTCGTCGTCGTCGTCCGACGCAGAACCTAAGACAAGTCGTCGCCGTTTTGGTGGGGGAGATTTTGCCTCAGGAGAGGACTGCTCGTCTTCTACCCCTGGGGAGGAATTTAAAGGTGAAGGTGAAGCTTCTTCTTCGTCGGAAAATAAAGGGGGGAATTCCCCTGACTCCTGTGGTGGACTGGACTCTTCCACCGGGAACTGTTATAACCCGCTCAGGTGTTACAATCTCAAACGTTACAATAGAATATGGAAATCTGTGATGTAAGAGTGCATGATCTAGCCAACTCTCATAGGATTGCGCATGACAAATTCCGGAGCCCCAAACCCCACTACAATCTGGTGAAATTTGTATTGCAAAAAGTGGAACGCTCTGCGAGTCTGTCATGTTGATCATGAAAGACAAATCTCAGATTCTATTGTAACGTTTGAGATTGTAACGATTGAGCAGGGCATAACTGTAGTAACTCGTTCCGTGGACCAACAGCAAATGTTGACTCCTCGTCCTCTAGTTCTGCCGCTGAGGGGAATCCCGCGGGGGATGCTGACTCTGAAAGAGGACCTGAAGGTGAAGCGAGAGACTGTTCGTCAAGAAAACTAGAACTTCTTCTATCCCCGGCTACTCCAACAACTCCTTCTCTTTGTTCCACGCCTAATTCCGCCGCCCTCGCCGGATCCAAACGAAAACAACTCGGACTAGTCGCCGGGAATTCCGGATGGCCCTCAACTATCAAGTGAAAAAATGTCATCTGGGTCTCGAAAAAGTGTAAGCTTGTCATGCAGATTTTCCATGACCCATGAGATCTGGAGTGCGGGACTTAGCATGACAGACTCTGCGAGGTCTCTGCCATGCCTATCCTGCATGAGAAACTCCCGGCCATCTTGGTCAAAAGTGGACAGCTTTTGGCACTCATGCAACACAGATTTTTGCATGCTTCAGATTAACCATGACAAGTTGCCACCTGCACCTTCGAGACCCAGACATATTTGCATTTGATATCAACGTCAAGCTGTGGGAGATTGGTTGAAGGGATGTCGGCTTCCTTGCTAGTCGTGCGTTTTTTCTCCGGCGGGGAAATTGGGTTGTCGAGGTTGCTTCTCTTGTTTGTTCTTGTTGTATAACAACTACCTCCGAGATGGTTTAACAATAACAACTCAACATCTTCTCCGGAAAATAAATCTCCGTCATCGTCCTCCTGCCCGCCGTCGTCCTGGTGAGCTGCCAATGGAAGGAGCTCGTGCTCGGCCGTGCCTGCGTCAACATCCAGATTCTTGTAGTTGTCCTCCCCTACTTGCTCTGGGTGGTCGCCCTGCTCGGAAGAGGGTGCAGCTAGTAATTCGAGTTCGTCCTCCGATGACTCTACTACACGTGGAGAGGGAGTGAAGAGCGGATCGTGATCCTCAGACGGCGCTCTTCCTCTTGGTGGAGAGGGAGTAAAAAGAGGCTCAAATCTACTACTACTTCTCGGAGGTTCAGCCACCTGCATCATGAGAAAAAAGTGTTGCAGTTACACAACACATTTGTTGGAGTTTCTGCGTCACAAATTTTCTCTGTGTGGCAGAGAAAACTTGTAATGCGAAGATGATAAAGGGAAAACAGGAAGGAAACGAGGCTCCCAAGCATTTCCTGCATGAGAAAGGTTGTCTGTGTTGCCGGTCCTCTCGCAACACAATGTGTGACTGTAACACTTTTTTCTCTCCATAACCTGCCCAAGAATGCGGGTGTCAGTGTCGTGGAAAACAGCTGGTCGCTGGTCGTGTGCTTCACGGTTGAAATCGATACCGCCGT
>JACKZZ010003782.1_pt1 | contig 13632 bp, 8 predicted proteins | sample 8027871 | NCBI WGS metagenome assembly JACKZZ01 (sample SAMN15724774, study PRJNA655200) | protist metagenome | isolation source: fluorescence activated cell sorting (FACS) single amplified genomes of... | place: USA: West Boothbay Harbor, Gulf of Maine | collected 2000-07-19
GTCGACGAAGGCGGTGGCTGGGAGCATGAGAAATTTTAAAAGAGTACAAAGTTCAGCTGCCCCAGCAAGCAGTCAGCCAAAACCCGCTCCTGTCCCGCAGAAACCCTCTGGCTCTGCGACCGCTTCGTCCGCTCCTCAGAAGACCACTGCCACTGGTGGTGCTGCTCCGCAGAAGACCGTTGGTGCTCCGCAGAAGACAGCCGGCGCTCCGGCGGGCGCTCAGAAGCCCAGTGGGTCGTCTGCAGTTCCGCAGAAGAACGCTGCTGCACCGCAGAGAAGCACCGCCCCACCGCCGCCGCGGAGCTCTACCGCAGTCAATGCCGCTGGGAAAAAAATAACTCTCACGGCGAAGAAGGACGTGAATGCTCGGAGCTCGAAACCGGGGCAGGGTGCGGCTGGGAAGAAACCGGAAGGAGGAAATGCGAGTGAATTTCAATGAGTGCGACTAAGTTAGAACATTAAAACAGAGCGCAGACGGCGCTCGATCCTTATTCCAATGAAGTAAATTGGCTTCAAGACTCGAGAGAGGGTGAGTCTGAACCTTCGTCCGAGACGAACATCTAAGATCAAATCGTTTGAATCACGTTCCAGTGGAAACCACCCGCGAATGCGGTGAGTCTCCTCCACTCCGACTGAATGACGTTGTGACGTTCCGAGTTGTCTGAGTCGCTCGAAATTGTGTTCACAGGAGTTGTTGTCGTACGGCACGTTTCCACTCTTTATCCGGTCACGAATCAAGGTGACACCCTCGAATGAAGACGTTTCTCTCCATAGGCATAATTCATATTCCATAGCGAAACCGGCCTACAAACCACCCTCACTACCACTTACAAACCACCACTCAACATTTCCTTCCTTCCCCATTCTCCTTCCTTCCCGATCATCTATTTCCCCTTCCCCCTGCAGGTTCGGACTTCTTGTCAGTACCTTGTTTCCATTGGATTAGAAGCAATCTAAAGAGAAAACGATTGATACATTTGTCGAAAATCCAGATTCACCTAGATTTACCCCTCAGTTTATATCCCAATACCCACTAATATTTTTTGAAGTTTTTCCACCACCTCCATTCTCATTTCCAGTATATTCAGTCTCTACTCACAGCTTAGAATTTAGCTCATATAGCCAGAATTGAAATTTCCGGCTAGAATCAGATTCTGAATAGACTCCACTACTTAATATCTAGAAGCTTTCTAGATACAACCCGTCGGCCTTCTTTCTAGACGGTCGTTTCGGATCTTTTTAAGACTAGTTCCTTAGGCTTCTAGACTTGAAGTAGATCCGACTCGTAGTTCCGACACCCTCGGTACTACGTTTCGGATTTACTTCCTAATCCTACACAAGATTCCCCTTTCAGCATCCCTCTCGGCCCTCCGACCAGGGATCGAAGAAGGGAATACTAACAGCGGGTTTCCAACCGGGACGGGTTACCAGCCGGAGCAGACTTTCCGGGTTGAACCTTACGAAACCAGTCTCCTCCGGAACAAACCGCGGTCAGTGAGTCAGCCGCCGGAGGTCGGGGTTCGAGGATTCAGTTCTGGAGTCACGAACCCAGATCCGTATTGGAATCCCCAGCAGGTGCCTGTAACGGGGACTCCCAGGGGGTCCTTTACTCCGACTCTCAGGGGGTCGAATTTGACACCGAGAGGAAGCACGCTTAACAATCCGTTTGCTCTCCAAGCGGTAACAGCGGTTCAACAGGAGCTTGCCCAAGGCAGGGTAGCGGATTTTCGGGAAAGTCTTTCGAAATTCGCCAAAGAGAACGGGTACCAATCCTTCGAAAACAGACGGCTGGGTGAGCCGTTTAAGTACGATTTTAGGGCGGACTACGACGTCCGGTACCTCGACCAGAACCGGGCCCCACAAGAAGCAGGACTCGGGGAATCGGTCCGCTCGTTAATTGAGGCGGTTGCACCTTGTTTTACGGGGTCGAAGTCGACGGATTTCGGCTCTTTTTACAGCTTAAACCGGGGCCAGGGCACTCCGCATCTGGACCGGCTGAGCCAGATTACCCGGCAGGTTCCGGAATCTTTCTCGAAACAGACCGTTTTCGGGGACCGGGAGTTGGAGCGGGAGGTCAACCGGTTGCGCCAGCTGGATTCGCCCACGGCGACCGCTTTCGCAACTGTTCACGACCTTCCTGCCTTCGGAGGCCAGGGTTACGCTAGCCACTACCAGCAGGCTCAGTTCGGGTCGGCTGCGGTTCGGCCTTCTGCAGCGAGTAGGGTTCCGGGGCTAGAATCCTCCGTTCCGGAGGAAGACCAGTTTTTTGTCAACCAAGAGGGTGAGCCGGAAGCTAGAAGGGAGTCACGGGAGTCCGCGAGCGCTCATCTAAGAAGGAGTAGCAGGGACAGGAGGGCTTCCAGGGAGAGGAATTCTCAGACTCAGCACCAGAAACAGAGAAAGGAGAGAGACTCAGCTGCGGAATCCGCTGCAAACGCTACTGGTTCGGGGTTTTTCTCTCGGATTACCTCGGTTTTCGGCCGGAAAGCACCTGCTCTGGAGGAGGACTCACTCGATCCAGATACCCATTTCGACTTCCAACGAGTTACAGTCGGTCACGGGAGTGAATTCGATTCGGCGGGTTCAGGTTCGAGTTCCACACCAAGGCACAGCGCCGCCACCAAGCAACCTCGGTCCTTCCAATTTCACGAAGTTGGGGATCGGGCGACACCCCGCTCTCAGAAGAGTAAAGGCTATCTCCCAACTCCGAGTAACGGGGAGGTCATTAGTTTAGTGGATTTCGGGTATTCGAAAGCGCACGATCAGGAGCAGAAATCGAAGGTTGAGCGGGCAAACCAGGCGGTTATCGAGTCCAAGACTGAACAACTTGTTACTCGGGAGGACCGAATCCGTCACCTCGAAGCCGAGCGAGACGATCTTCTGGTGCAGAAGGTGGAGTGGGAGAGTCAGGGACGGTTAAGACCCGATATCGCCCTCCAACTACATACTGTAGAAACTGAGCTCAAAAAAGCGAAACTCCTTCAATCCAACGAGAAGGACTTCCTCAGCGGGTCTCGATTAAGTGGCAGTGGTTGGCCGGTTAGTGTTGTCACCGAGGGAGGACTCGATCTACAGTCACCCACGGCTGCAAGCAAAGTCAGCCAGGCGCATTTTGACTCGTTCGGAGGAACTCGGGAGGTTGATTCTCTAGCGGGGAGCAGGCAGTTTGATTCTCTCGCCGGCACTAAGCAGTTCGATTCTCTCAATAGCACCCGTCAAACAGGGGCTTTACCGCTTTATCTCGGGGGCCGGGATACGGGAGCTTTAGGTTTTGGTGACCGGGATCGGGGGAGTCCTCTTTGGGGCGGCTACCAGCAACAACTTCAGCACCTCCAGAATTTTGAAAACCTTAAGACAGCCGGCCGGATCTCCTCTCTTCCGACAGCGGATCAGACGCCTCGGTGGACGGGAATCGGGGCAGGAGCAGGAGCTCGAGGTCGCAGTTACTCACCTAGTTCTGTACCCACAAATCTCAACACCCCCAGAGTACTCACGAATTTGAACACCCCTCGAACTCAGTTGAACACCCCGCGGAGTCCCTATTTAACCACCCCCCGTTTAAGTTATCCGCATACTTCCCAAAACCAGGGTCCCACTTTCGAGCGGGACAACTTTCCTTCGACTCACTTAGAGTCAGTTCTCCTAGGAGGAAACCGGGAGCCAACCTCTCACACCAGTGGGTACTTGACTCCGGGTCTGAAGTTAGAACGGCAACGGAGAGGGCTAGATCGCGGATTTATTCACGCGGAACCAGCCGGACGCCCAGCGGAAACTCGGGAGCTTGAAGAGAGTGGTGAACGGTACGTCCGCGAGAGTGGAATATCGCTATACGAGGCTCAGCCGGTGAATTACGGTCCGGGTTCGGGGAATCCGGTTGGGAGTAATCAGTATATTGACGCCTCCGATCTCGCTTTTGCTACATCGGCAGCAGGGGAGGGGGAACTTAACCGTACTTTGGCCCGTCTTCACCACCAGCACGGACAGATCCAAGGGAAGTTGGATTTTTTGAATTTAGCTACAGGCCGCGGAGTGGACGATTTAGAGAACCGGGAAAATCTCCAGGTTAACAGGTTTCCGAACCCGAGTTTGAGTCCGTCGTCGAATTACTCTCCAGGGTCTTCTGTTTTCAGTTCGCCTTTTCAAACTCCGTTTCAGACCCCTATCTCCTCACCTTTAGATTCCGATTACAACTCCCCCACGGATTTGTACTCGAACGGGTACAGTTTTGGAAGTAATCCGTTCTCTAACGGGGGGTTACTCGGGTTAGGTTCAGCTTACAACAACCTAGACCGCTACTACCAGCGCAGTCCGTGGAACCAGCGGCAGGAAGAGCCGGTTCCGATTAGTAATCAACAGGATCAAGCACAAGAGGAGGCTAGGGCTGAGAGGGCTAAAAGTAGGTGGAGTTGGAATCCGTGGGCAAAAGTAGACTCCCACGCGCCAGAGGACTATTCTCAGGACCAGTACTGGGGGAACAACTTGAACTCGAACGGGAATTCGGGGGTGCATTTGCCTCAGAACCAGTTCGTGTTTAGTAATAGTCAGCAAGGTCCGGGAGCATTGAATCTGGAGCACGGCCCAAGCAATCTCGGAAATCTCGGACAATTTAATTTTCCGTTGTTTTACGAGGCTCAGGAAGGCTCCGAAGCGGCAGACTTTAAGGAGTCAGACTCGGAAACGCAGATTCCGGAGGAGTAATCATCAAGAAGAAGAGTAATCAAGGAAGAGTGATCACGAATCCTTAACAAGATGGCGCACTGGTTCGGTACGGGTTCGCCCCATTCTACTCATGAACCATGGTATTCATATTTGAGTGGGGATTACGCGAATTCCTGGAACACCCCGAGGCAGTCCAAGTACCTCTACCCCACCTGGGGCTCCTATATGCAGTCGTTTTTGGGGTATTACTCGACGTCGGATTATGGTAGTCATTATCACAATTCTCTTGGGAAGCCTACTTATCAATGGAGCTCGAGTAACCCTTATCAGAGCTGGGGGGAGTGGTTATTCGGCTCCGGAGGCTCCAACGCACATTATAACAACTACGGTTATGGATACGGGGCTGGGAGAGGAGGATACGGGGGGGCTAAGGGAGCATTCCAGCCAGGAGGCGGTGCGCAATTCGCGTTCGACAACATCAACAACAGTGGTTTAAGTTTGAATCCGAATCTTGGCGGGGGGGGGCCTTATTTGGGGGCGTCTCTCTTGAATAGCGGATTACACGATTACCCGGGAGTGGCAATGGGGTTTGGGGGTAAACATGACCCTAGGACGCCGTTTTCGGCTAGATTTAGAGGATGTAATGTCACCGGAGTGGCAACTTCTCCGCACTACGACGGCGCCGGCACCGCTACGGGGACCATGTTCGACAGCTCCTACACGCATCCGGGGCTGAGGTTCCGTGGGAGGGAGCTGGAGAGGCATAGGGAGAGGTACATCAGGCATCGTCTGATCCAATATCGATTCTGGCAAAATTACCTGGAAGAGGGGCTTCAGATACTGTTTTGGGTGCTACTGTTGGTGTGTGTGTACTGGGTATTGGGGGGAAGGAGTGAGTCTGTTGTAGGAGGTATGAATGCTGCTACAGGAACGGCTAGTTCCACAGGAACGAGTTATGAGTACGGGATACGCTGAGGATTACCGTCTTATGAGTACGGGATACGCTGAGGAGACGCGGATACCGTCTTATGAGTGCGGGATACGCTGAGGAGACGCGGATACCGATAGGGGTTGTTGTTAAACAGGGTTGTCAATGAGAATCAGATTCCCGGGGAGTTTGTGGGGATCAAGTGAGGATCAAGTGAGGAACGTGAGGACTACGTTTGAGGATTGTATAGAGGATTACTTTTGAGGATTGTATAGAGGATTACTTTTGAGGATTGTATAGAGGATTCCGGGCCTGGGTGTTGGTCCTAGGGTTGTGGGAATATTCGAGGGCAAGAAACCGACGGGGGAAACACCAATTTTGACCGGAATTCCGGCAGTAAACTACTTTTTTTATCTAACAGGAACATCAAATAGTCGTAACTCGTAAGGGCGCCAGAAGCGTCGGTTACATCGTGTGTTTTTTATGCGTTTTTTCAAACAGAAAGCTCCGGCCTTAGTGCGGAGAAAATGTCATACTTCCCTTAGTGTGGAAGTTATGTCAGCTTTTTTTTTTCAAAGACATATTCGTTAGTAATAGTGTGTAAATATTCTTGTCTTACTGTAAAACTTTTCATTATATTCGTGCTCCATTATGTACTGTAACTATTCATTGTAATTGTGCACCCAACGTGCACGCATTTGTGCACCCAAAGTGTACGCATTTGTGCACCCAAAGTGCACGCCACTGATTGTCGGCCCTAGGAACTGTGCACTGGCAGCTGTTTTGTGGACGTTTCTTAGACGACAAACTAGTATCGAACGAAATGTTGAGAACCTCTCGGTCTCCCGGGGCTGGTTGAAGTACCGGTTCTGGAAGGCTACTTGGTTCACCTTATCTAGTCCTATCCGCGACGGATTCCGTCGGGAAACACTTTTTCACTACATATTTCAGAAACGGAAAAGCAGGCGAATTCCCCGGATTCCGCGGAGAGGACGCGAGGAATCGTCAACCAGGGATTTTAGGTGTTCCGTGGCCCTTCGGCAGGGCCAAACAGTGAGAAGAGGAACAACGGACTACCGCTACGTGAGCAAACCAAATCGAAAAACCGCGGCACCCCAGTGGCCATGTTTTTTGTCCCGGAAAACATCGAGAAATTATTCAACATCCACCAACGCTTCACCCATAGGTTTCTGAGAAACCCTGGGTTTCTAAATCCTGCTCTCTCCACTAGAACGTATCGTGCCTCCACTAGAACGTATCGTGCTGCTATTCTCGTTTTTTCCCGTTTACAAACGTTATCTCACCGTTATTACCACGCTTACAACTGTTATCACGCTTACAACTGTCACAACAACCATTACTACGGTTAAACTTATCTTGGACGCGCGCTTTCTCCGCTCCTCCCTAAATGTACAACAAAGTCCGGATCAATTTACTCGGAACTCAATGTTTTTCCTCAGTATTTTAAAGGTTTTCGCTCATTTTGAAAAGAGTGTTGACCTCAATTTCGACCTATCCTGTCATCTCCTATCCGCTCTCCTCTCCACATTCTTAACTCTTACCACGCTCGGATTACTACTATTGGACTCAGCTGCTTTACACACCCTTTAACCCTTTAACTCTTGACATAACTCTTAACTCTCTTGTCTTCTTACCTCTTGTTTTCGATTATTGCCAGGCGGTATTATCCCACCGCCACTTTCTTTGGTTCCCTACATTCTTTGATTCCATCCTTATTACTATCATAAGGCTATTTCCCCTTCTTCTCTCTTTGACCCTTTCCCGCGATTTCTTCGGATTTCGCCTCGGCTTCGTACCGGTTTCCCCCCTTTTTCATCTCTTTTTACGTAGTGACACCTTTTTTTTCCACCGAGATTAGGTCTCGTGGAATCACACTTTGATTTTACAGACGGATAGGTAGTGGCCGGAAGAATCAGATTCAGATCTTTTTTAAGTTCTCTTCGTATGTCCACCCGTTAAATTTATTCCCCGCGTAACCAATTATGACCCCCGAACTTCACTGGTACTCACCGTATTACTGACTACATTCTATCTCTCTTTACGTTTATTTGGTACCCCAGGTTGCACTCTAGTCGTTGACCTCCTCAACGACCACCATTAACTATTACACATTTGATCACTTCGGCGACCGGGTGTCGCGTAGCGCTTAGTCGGCACGGGATCGGAGCACATCCGGTTGTTCCTGGCGTCGTCTGTGTGCAGCGACCCTGAACAACGGCCATCATTAACTATTACATATTTACGTACTGTACTGACTGGCACTTTCAAGGGCCCTCTTTCAAGGCTCTTTCAAGGTTTTTTCACGAATACGAATACCCTCATTTTTCGGTACCTCAAAAATACGTTATTTCGGTGATTCTTCATAATTTTTCAACTCTCCATCCATCCGGCCCATTACGGCCCTTCCCATTACTACCCTTAACACAATATGACATACTCCGGTGTTGACACGTCAATGCCGGCTCTGCTCCACGAAGAATCAGATCCCCAAGATCCCCGTCCAAAGGACTCCCTGCTCGGCCCCAACACGATTAAGGAGCGGACGACCACGGGTGGGACCACCGGGACGAGCACCGATACCGAAGAAACCACCGTCGCCTCCGATGGCCAGAAGTCAAAAACGACTTCCCAGGCGTCTACGCCTCGGAATCGCAGCCGATCGGACTTGAACTCGCCACGGGAGCTGCGGTCGCCGCGGGATTTGCGGGTGCCGGGGGACGAGCAGGGGTGTCCTTATATTTCGACAGAAACGTGGAGATATGCTGAATTTTGGGGCGACAACTGCCTGGAGTGGCTCTCCGAAGAGGAATTACGGGCAAGGGACGAGTTCCTAGCGAGGGAATACGTTAAGGTGGAGGACAGGTAAGAACTCAGGGCTAGAGACGATTTCCTAGCGAGGGACTACGTGAAGATCGAAGATGGGTAAGACTAGGTGACGGCTAAGACCAGGTAACAGTGTTAAGGTCCATAAGGAGAGAGTGATTACACTATTTCTTAGACTGAATTCTTTTCCACAGTGGAATTTACCAGTTAATTCATGTGAATGCTCCCTCCCAGACCCTCCCGGGAGCTGAACTATTTGGAGATCGGTACCTCCACGTATAACACGATTTCCCATGCGGTTTTCCGTCTTCCTGACGGCACCTGGAGTGCCTGTTCTCAGTCGAATTGGGACACTCTAAGCGAGAAATTTGGGTGGTGTGAGACGGCTGGTAGCCCCAAGGACGGGGAGGGGCCACAATTGGGCATGGCAGTCGACGTTGTACCTTGGGTGCTAGAACATTTACCAGAGGGGAAGGGGAAACTGCTGAAGGTAAGTATTATCACATCGGAAGGGAGTGGAAATTGAGATTGAAATTCGTCCGTGTTTGCCCCTAATGGTAATTTCCCTTATTTTTCCCCCTAGGTCAATATGGCAATGTTGGGTCCTGAATCTATGGCAGAAGTCAAGGATTGGTCCCGGCTGTCACCCGCGGAGAAGGAGGCCGACGTCGCCCGCTTCAAGGCGATGCAGAACCAGATTAAGTCGATTCGGGCGGAACATCCCGGTGAATTAGAGGGCGAAGAAGGCGAGAGGTTATTTGGGCGGGCGGACGCGTGTCTGGTCAGTGCTGGGGCTTCCCAGGGTACGGAGAAGAGGGCTGAGCGGGCCGAGGCTTTGAGGAGGGCGAGGGTGGAGGCCGCTACCAGCGAGAGGTGGCTCAAACTAACGAGAAAAGTCGTTGCCAACAAGGAGGATTTGGCGCCCGGTGCCGGGGCGGGGGAGCTTGAGCAGCAGACCTCCACAACGTCTTCAGAGGCCGGCAACCAGGGAGTCACCCTTAAGAAACAAAGGACGGACAGCTCAGCCGAGAATTGCGAAGATGTCGATGAGAACTGGGAGGAGAGAGGGTGGATAGACCACGGGAACGAATCCGATCGAGGGGGGGATCAGGATGGGGAGCGAGAGTGGGAGGATTGGGATGAGAATCGGTCCGATATCTCCACGAATAGCACGGATTCTTTCGAAGATGAGGAGTGGGAACAGTGGTACGAGATCCGAAAGAATCTGTGGGACCAGTGGAAGCAAGATCCTGAGAGTGTAATGGGGCTGCCGGACTCGATTAAGAACAAAAGCCCGTTTGAGGGCTGGTCCGGTTGTGAGTGGAGCGAGTGGAGGAAGGCCGAAGCGGGGTGTTGGGAGCAGTTTCGGAAGGACAGGGCCGAGAGGAAGGCGGTTGAAAAACTCAAAGAGAAGGAGGACGCTGAGGCCCTGGAACGACCGAGTAGCCCTTGGACTCAGGACGAATGGGACCAATACAAGTCCAGGCATGAGTTTGGCGAGGAAGAGTGGGAGGAATGGGACCGAAATCAGCAAGCATCCACCCACGAAACCGGTCTTACCTCGAAGTACAAGGATGCGGTGAACGATCCGCGGTTCCGCGGGGTGTTTGGGTCTAGTACGGCCGAGGACGCGACGGTGTACTTCATCTCGCAGAAGAAGGTTCAGGAATTGGAGAGCGCCCATGTGAATCGCCACCGCTGCCCCGAGCACAAGGAGTTCCGGTGCCACCAGTGCTACCACACCGGGCAGTTGGCTACCGCTTGTGCGAGCGTGAACCAGCAGCCGGCCTACTTCAGGAACAGGTTGGAGAGTCTGAATTTGACGCACTACCAAGAAGAGAGAAAGGTTAGGTCTTTGACCTACGGGGAGTTGCTGGAGTTTTACGGGATCCTGAGGCCAGAACTACTGCAAACGGATTGTGAGGGCCAAGATTTCGCTATCCTCCGGGGACTGATTGAGCATGTTTGGAAGTACGGACCGGACGCTCGACCAGGGCAAATTGTCTTCGAGGCCTGCTCCGGACGGAAGTATATGCCCGAATGCCTCGAATTATTGCGGGAGCTGTTTAAGATAGGGTATAAACTCGAGTACAACCCGTTTAGGCGGCAGGACCTCTCGATAGAATGCGACTCGGAGACCTCGGTTATCAACGTCAGTCTCATCTTGGAGGAATGAGGGTTATCAACGTGAGCCTTATCTTGGAGGAATGAGAGAACTACCGCTTTCAATTAGAGCGTCCGAGCTGCCGGGCTTTCGCACGGCCCTCTTAAAGGCGCGAACCGCTGGTACCTATTTGGGTTGGCGCAGTTTGACGACAAGTATGCCAATTTCCTCGAGAAACTCCACAACAAATGAATATGGGTTTTTGTGAGCAACCCAATGCTTACGACCCTTGGCTACTAGAGCCTCTGGCTACTACAGCGGGGCGAGGGGTAACCGTAGGGCCGGATAACAATAGGCTTAGCTGAACTAACTCACAACCAATAACTCAGACTGAATCAATTGCTGATTTCCATCTCTCTTTTATCTCCCTGTTAAAGCTGTTTTCACGAAATTTAAACAGATTATCTCTCCGTAAATCTCTGAATCTACATTTTCGACTCTCATGTCGTGACCCTAAAATCAGGTTTTGTCACCCGTTCTACGGTCTTCCGAGCCTCTTCTGTCGGCTGACTCGGAGTCCCAAACTACCTTCTCCCGAAATGCGTATGTGTTCCCACCTCAATAAATTCCGAATTGCACCGCCCTCCCCGAGAATCATAATGGAAAATCCGGAAATCTCCCGGTTCTTCGGTCCAATCAGAATCAGACTAACGCCCTGTATCGCCCGATCGTGAGAATTTCATAATGCAATGCATCCGTACTCGATCTCTAGCCCGAGCCTCCGAGGAACTTCTCATCACGTGACTCGTCGTCCCAAGTCGTGAATTCGTCAGACTGATCATGATCAGTACTACCGTTTAAAAGCGTTCCCTCTTACTTCTTATCCGAGTCACCCCTCGGCCGTCCCTCACGTTTTTTCGCACCTTCATACACCCCATTAATTTCTTCCTCAGTGAACGACTCCGAACTCGAGAAAATTCGACCAATATTCAGCTCCTGATCCTCTTCTTATTCAGGTCTCGATCCTCTTATTCAGTGACAGTTAGCCACCGACAGACTCCCTCCGCAGTTCCAGCCCACTTTTGGGTTTGACCAGTCTGAGTAGTTAACTAACGACCACCACTAAGTTTCCGGTATTGACTGAAGGGTCAATCATTCGTTTATCGATCTACAAAGAAGTTAACATCATCCTAGTTACGTAGGAGCGTCTAATCCTATTAGTAGGAGCGGCTAATCCGCAGTCTACGCTACACGCTACATAATCCTTCCGATTATAAGAGCTTAAGAGTCAGAGGCTCTCTCTTCCCGCTGAAGCCCGTGAATATGGCTGAAACTGCTCAGCCCCAGGGTTCGCCCGCGTTGGCGCAGGCGTACGTTAAGTGGACGAGGATCGCCCGAACTCTCCTGGACAAAACCACAATCTACCCGGTCGAGAGATGGACCTTCTTCTTCCTCTCCCTCTTGCTCTACTCCGTCCGGGTGTGGTATTTACAAGGGTTCCACATCATCTCCTACGCGCTAGGGATCTTCCTACTCAACTTGGTCATCGGGTTTTTGAGTCCAGCGGTAAGTCTTCTGCGGAGACAGAATGATCAATCATCATTGATGAATCAGAATCCAGAATCCAGATGTCTCCTTATTTCCTTCCTTTCTCCCCGATTTCCCTCTCTCCCCGCCCCCAGATTGACCCCGACGAAGTCGACAATGACGATGGTCCGGTGTTGCCTAGTTCTAGGGATGGCGACGGCGAATTCCGCCCCTTCAGCAGGAAACTTCCGGAGTTCAAGTTCTGGCAGAGCGGGGCGAAGGCGGTGTGGATCTCGATCTGTTGCACTTTCTTCAAAGTCCTCGATCTTCCCGTGTTCTGGCCCATCCTCCTCATGTACTTCTTCGTCCTAGTAATTGTGACCATGAAGGATCGAGTTAGGCATATGATCAAGTACAAGTAAGTGCCCGTTATTGTGACCATGAAAGATCCCGTGCGCCGTGCGGCACATGATCAAGTACAAGTAAGTGGAAAAACGTTTGGATACTCATCGTGGAATCACTGGAAAGACTGTTAGCGAAAGACTGTTACCATTCCCTTTCTCCGCTGTTTTCTTTTCTCACCTCTCCCCATTGTTTTCTTTCCTCACTGGTAGCACCATTCTCTCCCAGGTACGTCCCCTGGTCCTTCGGAAAAGCTACGTACAAGGAAGCGGCCCGTGTGGATTTGAGCCAGGTTGTCGCAGGAGGCGGCGGCGGAGAGAAGGGGAAGTAAAAGCCTAAAGAAGAGGCTTAGAAGAAGGTGTATAATACGGTCGCATCGAGGGACCGTGCCGTGGAAGACATGTTAAGACACATACAATAAGATCATCATAGCAGCGCCGTCGGCAAACCGCCGCCAAGAAAACACGTCTCATTTATTGTTGAAGGTGGATGGAGGACACCGTGGGTTGATTTTGGGTGGAGGACACCGTGGGTTGATTTATGCGGGGATTTGGTTACGAAGAATCGAAGAATCTAGCGGAGAATCGACGAATCTCGAAGAGAATCGAAGACGTCGTTGTTGAAGAGGAGATAGCGGCGTCGATGTAGCTCAAGAGGAGCCAAATGACGTCGATGTAGCTCAAGAGGAGCCAAATGACGTTGATGTAGGACAAGAGGAAGAGAAAGGAGGAGAGGAATTGAAATCCGCCATTTTGGGGTGAGACTCGAGCGCAAGTGAGTTTTTTCAGTAAGAACGGTTTAGTTTCCAGAGGAGGCTAAGAGAAATTTAAGAGGAGAAGTTAAACTTACTAACCGACTACTAATAAAAGAGTCTAATTGAGTGCGATGGGGGGTTTCGAGTGAGGGACGGGAATACAAGTTGCGGAGGACAGGAAAACTTGCGGAGGACACGAAAACTTGCGGAGGAAAGTGACACGGTTATCCAATTTCAACAACATCGCCCTCCGTCCAGGACTGGCCTAAAATCCGAGAAACAAAGAGAAAATCCTGCTATCCAAGCGGCCGACACAACGTCGACCTGCCAGCGTGGCCCCCTTGACTTGGTACTAGTCCAGTGTACGTACTACGTGTTCGAAACCGCTTAGCCCTAATTGGTATTGCAACTCCT
>JACKZZ010010709.1_pt1 | contig 13631 bp, 9 predicted proteins | sample 8027871 | NCBI WGS metagenome assembly JACKZZ01 (sample SAMN15724774, study PRJNA655200) | protist metagenome | isolation source: fluorescence activated cell sorting (FACS) single amplified genomes of... | place: USA: West Boothbay Harbor, Gulf of Maine | collected 2000-07-19
CAGGGCTTCGATAGCAAGGGCAACGAGCAGTTCTGGACGGTGACGGGTGACAATGTGACCGCGCTGGCTTTTCACGGCAGCAAATCGCAGCTGCTTGTGGGAAGCGAAGACTTCGAAATTCGCAAGTTCGAAGGAGACGAGGTTGTTATGGAGGCAACAGAGTCGGATGTGGTGCTCAAGCTGGCGCACATCCAGAACGACCTGTTTGCGTTCGGCCTCGCAAACGGCTCCATTGGGGTGTATAACAACGACAAGCGGGTTTGGCATGCACGGGCAAAATACGACATAATGGACATTGCTGTGTTCGACATTGACGATGATGGCGAGCCCGAGGTAATAACAGGGTGGTCCAACGGCCGGCTAGAGGTGCGCAGCCAGGAGGATGGGCAGCTCATATTCAAGGACCGACACTCTGCGCCAATATCTGGTATTTGCGTGGCAGACTATCGAATGCACGGGGCAGATGAGGTTATTTGCTGTTCTGCGAATGGTGAGGTCCGGGGATATGTGGCTGCAGCTTCGGAGGAGGCCAAGGAGGAGATCCAGGTGGAGAGGGAGGACACAAAGTTGGCCGCATTGAAGGCAAGAAGGATGGCGCTGCTGCTGGAGAAAAAGGGCTTTGAAAGAAATATAGAAATCAAAGCAAAGGACAAGAGCAATTCTAAAGGCATAGTCCCACGTTACACTAGAATAACGGTGAATCGTAGTTTCAATTTCATCAAAAAGCAGCTCGTACTCAATATTGAGACCACTGAGTCAGAGACTGTCGTCAAGATGGCCATTCTTGTCTCGCCTTTATTTCCGGACGGTTCGTTTGTCATTCGGCCGCAAAATCCATCCCAAACTCTCATGCTTCCTATTAACAACGAGATTTTGGGCCGGGTGGGATCTGAGAACGACATTTGGTTGCAAGTCGTGGTGGGGAGGCCGTCGAATTTCGAGGATATGGTGTTTGAAGAGAAGCATCATCTGCCGAGATTCTGTCGATTTTTTCCTCAGAATGACAGTAGCACTCGCGGCTCCTTACCTAAAGCGTCGGTCAGCTTCAAGCTGAACGGGCGCGTCAAGACCGTATCGACGTGGGTTGGCAGGCACTTTGGTGTAAAGCTACATGGTTCGAGTTCTGGTAAGATTCAACTGTGGTTCCGCAGTATCGCCGATCAGTCCGAGAAGGGCAAGCTGGTTATTGATTTCCAGGAAGCTGCCATCAACTCAAAGGAAGGTGGCACGGTCATAGTGTATACGCTGGACATGGACTTGGCGGGCGATGTCGTGCAGAGTTTTGCAGAGGACTTCAAGCTGAATGATTTGAAGTCTATTGCCGACTTTCCATCGCAGATGGCGGAGTTCAAGACTACACTGGAGATGGTGGATGAACACAACGCAACAAGACTTAAAATGCAGGCTGATATAGCTGATAATTCAAACCTGATAAAGACGATCGTCATCAAGGCAGAGGATGCGCGTATGCTGAACAATATGGATTCGATGAAGCTAATGTACACACAGCTGTACGAGCTGAATCTCGAGCTCATCGGAGAGTACAGAAAACGTGCGAATAACCACGCTGAGCTGCTGCGACACCTCAAGGTGGTGAACCAAATGATACAAAAAGCTGCAAGGCTTAGGACAGGCAAACAAAAATCTCTAGTCGTGGCAGCGTCCCGAAAAGCAATCAAGGCCAACAACATTCACTCACTCTTCGATATTTTTAAGTTTGGGACGGACGTGGCCACTCAATAATAGTTGGCGATCGATCGCTTAGGCGCAATGCCTTAAATCAGCAGCACCTCACTATGGGGCCGTGCTGTGCGCGGTATTGGCTTTTCAATTGACACGTACGTGGTTGAAGCGAGCTTCCTGCTGAGTGACTCAAATATACATACATAAAATGGCCGTGTTACGCTACGCTCGTACGTAGGCTGGCATCGTGTTATAGTAAGCATATAATACCTTACCAAGCGATGCACTAAGTCGCTAATTCTCTAATTCTCCTAGGCACACTGCACATACGGAACTACAGGCATAGCTACCTAAATACTGGCAGCGTACACCACGCACACTAGTCTCCGGCCCAGGCATCAGCTGGGCTGTGAAAGGTCGGTTGCCTTCACGGCACGCGATTTTAGGCCCAGGCCTAGCTTGGCTCAGCTCAGGCTCTGCTGGTGCCTGCTGCTGAACCGCAACGACTAGGCAGTTAGGCCGTTTCTAATAAGAAGACATGTAGCGCTATACGCTGCCCGCAAGGCGCCCCTGCATCCCGGCGATACGCTTACTGCACCCAATACTAGCGTCCACACACGTACGTACCCTGTGACCATCGCCTCGCGCGGGGCGGGCGTGGCTCGCTTGCCACGGCGCGCCTTCACCACCAATAAACAGGCAGCGGTAACCGCAATCCCTGCTCAACAACTGCCCAGCCGTTTCCGCCTCTGAACTCCTCCTTGGGGACCCTAGGCGATCGTGCTTTCAAGGTGTGCCTCGTGAAAACCGTTACCCTAAGTCGTCGATGGTGCCTATACTAGTTTGGCATACCACAGAACTCCTCGCTGACGATTTTGTTTCAAAAACTGTGGAGTTCTTTCGTTTGACTTTCTTCACTGATGTACTAAGAAACTGATCCATTTCAAAGATGACGAGCTCAGGGTGTTCAAGTAGTGTTGCGTGAGATGAAAATACATCACAGACATGTCTTGCGTTCGTCATCAGTCGTGCCATCTCATCACCATGATAAGATGGTGTCAATGTGTCCCACAAACCAGTCACGATAAGTGTAGGATGTTGTATAGTACCCAGTAAATGGTGCACACTGTGAGCATCTAGTTCTTGGAACAGTCTGAGAAAATTCTTCATCGTCTTATCGCTAGTGCACACACCGCCAAGATATTCGTTAAAGAAATCCTTCATATAGGTATCTCCAAGCAGCTCGCATAGAAGTTTGCTTCCGAGGAACTTGCCAAAAAGTGGTAGGGTGTAGTCCATGGTTGGTTTCATGATTTTGCGTGCATTTGCGATGTATTTGGGCTGCTTCAACAAAGTCTGCACGAGCGCAAACGCAAAGTCTCCGACGAAAGGGATTCGAAACACAGGCTGAAAAGCCGTTGAAAATACGTGACCATGCGCACCATTGAGCAACACTAAGCTGTCGACCAACTCTGGATACACTAAAACTGTTTCCAGTGCTACTTGTACACCCATTGAGTGTCCTACCATCACATCAGCACTACCTCCTCTCGTGGCCGCTTTGAGGACACGGATTCCATCTTCGGTATGCATTGGTATTGAAATTCTCCGAGTCCGTTTCGGGTCGTCTGAGCCGTGAAGGCCTCTGTAGTCCCACGTTATGTATGTGTACTCGCTACCATACTTTGCCATAATTGGTTCGTAAACACCGAACCCGCACTGTCCCAGAGGTGGCGCAAACAGCATCACTTTACCTGGTGTTTGCTTGCCATCATCTTCATCGCCGCGAATCACGTAATAGTGAATTTTGACTCCGTCGTGAGTTGTCAGGGTAAACTTCTTCGCAGTTGGGCGCTCCCAAGATGCTGGCTGTATTGGTAGTAGGGACGTGGTTTATAGGACGAATGAAAAAAAGTGCGCAAAAATGGAGACCTACCATGTTGTGTGGGTAAGTCTTCCACTTTCGAAACATTTCGAAAAGCCAATAGCCAAGAAGACCTGGAAGAACGATGTACCTAAAAGGATGACATTGAAAATGAAGTGGTGGAGAAATCTCTTGATTCACGAAGTGTCGAAGTGGAGCTTACGGGAAAAACAGGACACCAGCCAAGAATACGAGTGGAAGAACGAGCCCCCTTACAAATAACTCCACCATCTCTTTCAAAAAACCAATTGCCATCTTTCTTGGGAGGCCGGTCGGGTTGACTTTGGATGGTGGGTGTCGACCTGGTGTCGACTTGGCTTTGACTGACTCGGGTCATTTGACTCGTGCCCGGGGTGCTCGCTCTCAACAGAATTTTTTATGCCGAGGTTTTGACGGGTTTTGACATGGTTTTGACCCATTTTTTTCTCTTTTGCCCTTTTTCTCCTGGGGGGGCACCCCAAACCATTGCTAATCTTAAAGTACCACCATCATGGGTGGTATTGCCAAGAAGCGCAGGAGATTTCCATTCGTCCGACAGGCGGCGGTGTTAGGGTTGCTGTTGCTTTCATTTTACAAGCTTTCGCAGCCTCCATCTTCTGTGATGCCAAGATCAAGTTCGCTCTTGATGGACAAAGGTTCGACCCCGACGCAAACCTCAACGAAGCACAATCTCTGGCTGTCCAACCCGAATTGGTCCAGGCTAAAGGGCAAGCTGACAAAAAATCAAGGCTATGGCGGTACAGAATCTTTCTTGATCTCGAAAAAACGCAAGCTACTCCTGTGCCGTATTGAGAAGAACGGCAACATGAACCAAGCGATTCTCGTGAACCGACTTGAGGGAAATAAAGGCATGGAGCACTTTGATTGGGGTGGCAACCAGCCGGAGAATTTTGGACTGACAAAGTCTGATTTAGATGATATAATGCGAGACCCGACATGGACCAAAGCAGTGTTCCTTCGCGATCCTCTCCGAAGAACGCTGTCCGGATACCTCTCTAAGTGCGTGCAGCATGAAGACACCGCATGTATAAGAAGGAACGAAACGGGAGGATACGAGCGAATTCCAGGGTGCAATCCAGATGACGATGAGTACGCGGGTAGAAGGATTCCAAACGGGAGCTGTGAAGGTTTTGAAGAGCTAGAGTATGTGGATAATGACGTGCCATACCCACAGTTTGTAGTGAAACTCGCCACTCTACTGAAGAAACATTTATCTCTCATGGCTGATCCTAATATTAAAGAACCAGTTCCATTTAACTTGCATTTCTTGCCACAAACATTGTTCTGTGGAGGTCTTAATGCTACAATAGGGTGGTATGACTATGTGGGCCTAGTCGATGAGAAGATGGGGGATAGAATAAGATATCTAGTTGCTAAACTTGGTGCTGAAGAGGACTTAAAAGACGATCTTGACGATATATTCCCGAATATTAATAGCAAGAAAAAAGTTCATTCAACGCACACGTCTGATTCTGATTCAGTGTATGATAAATACTACGCATCAGCAGCTCAAGGAGGAGGAAATAGCGGAGATAGCAGTAGAGATATGGATGGTAAAATGTCGCAAGGACAGTTATTTGGTAGCAAAAGAGGACCAAACAGCCTAACAGGAATAGTTAGGGAAATTTATAAAGATGACGTGGAACTAATCGAAAATAGCGGTGGGTGGGTGTCGGGTAGGCGATAACTTAATTGTGCAGTTATTTCGACGGCACTACTAGTGCTAGCTATTATGGTGCTGCTGCTACGACTGTGTATAATATGGGCCGACAATATAATATATGTCGCGTGCGTTAGCGCCAAGTTGGATTATGCTTTATTAAAATTAGCGAAAAGCAGGCATCTTTTTAGGCCCGAGCCGAGATGTGGTGCGGTGTCTTTTAAGAAATTTATTTCTTATTAGACACCACCACGAGATCGATGACTGCATGACGGCCGATCAGCGCCTCGCTCAGGCGCCCTAATATGTAGGCGGGCGATGTGATGCCGCGCTACGCGTCGTGCAGGCCCCTTGCATTGCGCGCTGCTGCACAACGGCCACAACGCCGAGCGCAGTGGCTTAGCCCCCGCCTCGCCTGCGCTGCCGCGCGCCGCCGCAGCTGCAGCTAGGGCAGCCGGCTAGCAGCGGCCATGGTTTGCGCATGGGCGTTCTCGCATAAGTGCATGTAAGCGTGAAATGCATAGCGTGCGGCATCCATGCAGCGCTGGCTGGCGGAGACAAAGCTCGCGCAGCGCATATATAGCGGTGCCTCTGCTTTATAGCATAAAATGCACTACATGGGCCATAGCTACAAGCCCTTAATTGTACGTAAATAGTGTGCTTATGCTGTTTTTTTCACTCTGAGTGCAACAGCTTCGTGAGGTGCGACTTGAATAGGCGCAAACACACCAGTGTTAAAATCACCCAAATCCTTATGTGCCCACAGATCACGAACAGCAAAACCAACAGATGACCCAAAACCAATTGCAGACGAGTTGAAACCAATACTTTGAGGTGTGTCATTTTCGTTATATAAGGCAACCGCAACGGTACCATCGCTAAGTTTTCGTGTCCAGAGAGTAAGATCTCCGTCAGTAACAGGACGGCCTTGAGGTGTAATATCCTGATTAATAGCAATAACTTCGTCATTAAAAAGAATCTCTTTCTGAAGATCACTGATCCATGGCATACATTTAACAGGACCATTTGTGATATCACACGAATGTTTTCCATTTCCATTGACATTGCAGCTGACATCATTAGCACCTTCATATGCGAAATCACCACGACACCCATCATCAGTCCACATGCTGCCATTTGTATCAGAACAACCGAAACTTTTCCCAGAAGTACACAAATCGTGCGATAGCTGTTTTTTGAGCGATAACTTGGACAATTCACATTTCTTGATAGTCTGTGCCGTACAGTTCATAATAGGAGTGGTGACGATAAGCGGAGATGCTTGAATAGCCCACATAGTAAACTCAGTCTTGTATTCTGTAGCAGTCATGTTGCTTTCTTTTCCATTTGCATGTGCAGCTTGTTCGTAGTTGCCTGTCTCTAGCATGTCCAAGTCATTCCAAGAATAGGGTTTGCCAGTGTATTGAGCTGGTATTTTGGCTGAAGACTGAATGATGGATTTTGCTGATGACCAAGTCCCGGTATGATCACCAGTAGCGCGCCAACTCTGCGCGATACTCGGACCCCATTTCCACGGATCATCTTGACCCCATTCGCACATGTTGAAGTGAATCTTGCGTCCGGTTTTGTTTAAAGCTTCGGACATTTTGGGATCTGCGCAGGCAAACGTACGTAGAACAAAAAAACGAATAAATGTATGTGCGGGATACAATAACGAGAAAGATGTCAAAGAGACAATGAAATATATGTTAGTATGTTGTCAGGGGAAACGATTTGAAATTCAGATATTTTGACCGTACAGTAGTCTTCAGGCTTGCCCATTCCGTTTGTATTACAGTTATCCATCTTTACCCAGTCAACACCCCACTCAGCAAATACAGCAGCATCCTGATCCCAGTGATCTTTTGAGCCTGGTCTTCCACCAACGCATGTATGTGTTCCAGCACAGGTGTATAGCCCAAATGTGAGATTCTTGCTGTGAACGTAATCGACAACATCGGGCATCCCTCTGCCGGTGAAGTGGTCGAGCTCACCCTGCAGAAAACCAGTTGCGTTGCGGTCGACGTTAGCCCAGCAATCGTCGAGGTGAAAGTGGCGGTAACCGTGTTCGTAGAATCCTAGTGAGATAAAGGCGTCGGCAGCAGCCTCGATGGAGGCCGTATCACAATAGTCAAAGATAGGATGCTGCCCTACTGGCGACAATGCCACCCATGAGGACCAGCCCATGGCAGGAAGGCGCGAGTTTGGTGCACCATTATCGTAGGCCAAAGAAGGCGCGGATGAGAGGAGGATACCAGCTAAAAACAGCATGTTGGAGCGTTTGTTCTCGTCGGTAGAATGGTAGAATGGAGGGATTGCGGCTTGGAAATATCGGTGGGACACTTGACGACGAGTCCTTTTTGTCATCCCGATCTTGATGGCATCAGAAGACAGAAAACAACCGAAAAAATTGCTGCTCTTGAAGAATCTTCACCAAAACCTGCTAAAAACTAACATTGAGTGAGACCAATTGCCCCAGACCAATATCTCCCTGTGCAGAGGTGAGCAAGAACGTGGTAGGGTTTATAGCACCCTCGTACAAAGAAGAAAGTCTCAAAACCCTCTTTGCCTCAAAAAAGGGAAAGTAAACAAACTATTTCTTGGGTTCCCTTTGAAGTTGTAAGATTTAGTGGGTCAAGGTCAAGCTGACGGATCTGAGGGTGGGTTCGGCTGTTTTTGAGCAAGCGACCACAGCGTTTAGTCGAGGCAATAATAAGGGAGGATGTTTCAATCAAGAAAACATGTCAACGACCTCTTGGAGAAGAAGAAAAAGACGGTGAGTGTCAGCCACAAAGTGTAAAACTCATAAAACCCACCTAACTAACCTACCCAAACTACGACTCCTCCTCCTACATCCACCAACCACTGAGCATCATTAGAGTCGCAAAGCCCGCTTACTCTCTCCACATAAAAATTAAAAATTTACTATTGCTTTTTTTTTTTCAGAATCTGCGTGGGATGTTAAAGGCATATCGTGAAGGTCGATTAGAGCAGTTTCTTCTTGCAGATGATGCCGGACCTGCACCACCACAGAGACCGAAGACACCAGGTGGCTACGGACGTAACAACCACCGACAGACTAGATCACATGCTCCTAGGCCACCAGCCAAAAAAATTATGAATGTTGGCATAAAGCAGGCTGTTAGTCCACAGACTCAGATAGAATTTGCGCAGGGCAAAACATCTACGTACAAAAAGACGAAATTCTCTGCCTCTGAACTTAAGCTAACAGAACAGCAGCGAATTGAGGTTATGGAGATTGTCAAAAAAGGACATTTATCAGTAGATGAAGCAATGGAATATGTACTAGGATACGACAGAGAAATGGGAGGTAATGGCACTGGTATCTCGCAAGCAAGATCGCCGAGTTTTAAAGCTGCTACTAGCACTAATAGTGGTAATATTGGTGAAGGCTACAACTCGGATGAAGTTGTTGGACAAGCAAGCCAAATTCAACGCCGGATTGCGCGCAATAAAGTTCAGTTTGGCCACGCGCGCACGGGAGAGAAGGGGGCGAATCGCTCGTCGGGTGGCAGGGTTAGCTCTCATCAAATTAGCTCTGGCAAAGGAGGGGGGCAACGAGATGGGGTAAAACTCGAAAAACCCGTACAGAGAGTTGTATTTGGTAACAAAACATCAACATCTGAGCTAACATCAGCATTACCACGAAAACGAGGTGAGATAGAAGGATGTGAAGCACGTGGAAATAAGCCCGTTATTGGAAGATTTAGAAACGGAACAGTGAATGTAGCCATCTCAAGGTTTCAGCAAAACAGTGGCAGTCGTGTGACAAGTGGGAGTGGGGTGGGATATAAGATCACCAGACGTCCAACACGAACAAAACGCCCTGGAAGGGGCGCTCCTGTTATGAGCGGTGGCAGTGTGGTAGGGGATAGTCGTGCAGTCACACATTGTGTTGCCGGTAGCGATGCCGATGCTGGTGTTAGTAATGCTGGTGTTAGTGCTGGTGTTAGTGATGGAACTGGAACAAGTCCACAAATTGTCTCCAAAACTTTTACTCGCCATGTAACTAGTAAGAGGGTCAAGTTCTGCACACAATGTGGTACGCCAGCAGCAGGTGTGTTTTGCGCAGAATGTGGACATAAGCATGAACTTATCAGATGATTGTGCTTCAAGGTGTGTGAGGCAAAACATATGGTCAGTACATCACTTGTAAGATACGATTTTTTTTTTGAGGTTGATGATTCACATATATGCCGAATGTGCGTAACGGATGATGCAAGTACGAATATTTTCTAACGCAACAACGCCTTTGATTTGGCTGTACAGTATATGGATCACGTAGTATGAGCCTATGCAACAGTGCTGCCGCTGTGTCGCCTCGTCGGCTGCATATGCCCCATATGACTCTCACGCGCGGCAGCTTATTGAGCCTGCGCGCTTGGGCGTCATGCCCGCCATGTACGTATATTGCGCGCGTGCAGGCTTTGCATGAGCAGCCTGTTTGAGCTATATGGCCGATTTAGCTGGTGAGCTTCATGGTGCTTTGGTGGGCACAGGCGAGCTACGTAGCTACGTACGTGCTAAAAGACGTGACGTGAGCGATCGTATATAATATCATGGCAGCGTCACGCCTGGGGCGGATGCGCGCTCTAGCCTAACGCACTTTCGCACTTCGCGCTCAGCGGCCCCTGAGATGAGAAAAAGTGCCATGCAGAGCTCTTGCTTATGCATAACAAAAGATCGATAAAGCAGCGCGCTCGATCAAGGCTTCAACTAAAAAAAATTGTCTGGGTCCCGTAAGTGATCAAGCAGAAACCATATATCTGACCCCTTAGTCAAAAAGATCGTATCCCTTAAATAGACACTGAAATAGCAAGATCAGACAGAGATACTCCGAGTCAAAACTCCCAGCTCAGGTCATTGATTAGCACCAGATATCTCAATCAAATAGACTTGTCTCCGTTTGGAATGCACACTGCTGCACCTGCTCCGTTCTCATCAGAGATCTCAGTATGGCTGACGTTTATTATGGATAATCCATCCGCCAATAAAGACACGAACTCCAACGATAGCATGTACAGTTTGACCTTTATCTCAGCTGGCGACGCCCTGGTGTCAACCTTAATTAGTCTGGAGCCACAGAGGGCCGTACAGAATACCTCCGCCATCGTCCGTACAAACTCTGCTTTATCGGGCGAGTTCATTGTACCCTTCTTTTTTCGTTGCGCCCAACATTCAGATGTGAACCTTTTGGAATCATGCTGCGACCCCCCTCTCCCCGATTTATGGGGTGGAGAGGGTACGGAAGATCCGTAGCGACTCTCTGTTGATACGCTGACACTCTAGTGGCTTTTGAGGCTTACCAGACACATGTCTTCCAGCACATGGACGTTTCAACACGTACGCGCTCATCGGCAATCGGTTGGGACTTACGGGAACTCCTGACCATTTTTTTTTTGATATTTCGTTTCATTTGATTGAACTGTACGCTACGCCGCGACACTCTTGTAAAAGAGGAAATTGCTATGTTTCTGTGGTTTATGGATGCGGTCTTGATGCAATAGGCTCAGTTTGAGTATGACACTAGTGCAACATGCACCCTCATCATCATTATAATGTATGGAGTTAAGGATCATTAGTCTTGATGTGACGGATGCTCAGATAGGATGACGGTGATGATGATGAAAACGGCTCTTGGACGACGTGGACTTGTAGAGCTTACACTTTACGAAGATTTTGGAACAACTTTCAGCGTCAGGGGGCTTGGATTACAGTGTGCGTTGGAGAAAATAACGTCGTTTTGAGCACCGTCTGCACGGCATGAGGAGCGAATCGAATATCGCACCTGTTTGCAAACAACGAATGAAAAGCGTTTCGGTTTCGATTCCGGCAAGGGCCGATTTTCAGAAAGGAAAGGAAAGGTAGTCCTCTTTCTGCTCTTTGCTTGCACTCTGTTTTAGCCGATGCTCGAGTTTCATCATCAAACCTCATCACCTCCCGCGGCAAAAAGGCGCCATTATGAGCAACAAAAGAAAAGCAGATGACATCGCCACCGGCGGCGATGAGCCCTCTCAGAAGCTAAAACATGAGCGACATCGTCAGGCATACATCGACAGCATGCATAACTTTTGGCAGAAGCAACTAGACAAGATCAAGAGTGAGTTTTTTTCTTACATGCTGTAACCCACCCTTTGTTCACTATCAACTTTGTCCGGGTATGTGTTTACCTGACTACGGTTTGCGTTTGCCATCCCTCAGACACAGATTTCAAAAACTTAAAGCAGCATGATTTGCCCCTTGCCCGGATAAAGAAGATTATGAAGAGTGATGAGGACGTAAAGGTGCACTCGTCTTGATCACAAGATAGACTACGACTGAATGACATCCCAACCCCCTCCACCAGCGTTTTACCACTGACTGGCCTATTCTAACCCATATTTCTTTCATTTTCCTGTGAGCAGATGATAAGTGCTGAGGCACCCGTGCTGTTTGCCAAGGCTTGTGAGCTCTTTATTTTGGACCTCACGATGCGTTCATGGTCACACGCAGACTCAAAATCCAGACGAACATTACAGAGAGAAGATGTCGCGACAGCAGTCGCTGAATCAGACATGTTTGATTTTCTCCTTGATGTTGTCCCTAAATTACCACCTAATGAGTCGTCTAGCTCTCGTGCAAAATCCCCCGAGGATGCGTCAAATGGCGATGTTACCCCATCTACAGGTTCACTGACAGCACACAATGCAGATGAAGGTCGTATTCGTCGACCAATTCTAGATCCATTAGCTGCACATGCGCAGGATTCTATAATTTCATTCATGCCAGTGTCGTTGGATTCAAAACAGCTGCAATCATCAGTCTCTGTGTCGTCGTCTAGCTCTGTACCGAAGAATAACTCCTCTGCTCCCACAACAGAAGGCAACGATGGGAGTGCAGTTAGTCTAACAGCCAATGCGGAAATTAAATCAAGTGAAATTGATCCAGTCCTGAACACTAGTCCACCTGAGGACAGGGTATGGGAAAAAGTGACAACAGCTGGAACTCAATCTTCAAACGATCTTCGAATGAATCTCAGACTTACTGATCCTACCAAGATTGCTGGTGCAGTTCAACTTGATGACTCAAACGGTGCGATATAATCACTGCATGACTATGTTACTCTTGTCTTTGCGCCGATACGACAAAACGGCAAATAGACTTTTTCCGCATCACGATATATCAGCTAAACAGTGCGCTGCGTGATATCGTCGACGATATCACATGCTGTTACGATATCACTTTCCAGCACATATGTCATTGTTGAGCATGTGTCATAAGGGATATATTCAGTCATGCTTCTTTTCGCTGCACAACTCTATATAGGCCACTCTTAGCTCTTATTTCGCTTGCACGAGATCATTGTACCGATATGACTTTTTTGGCCGCGATACATCGTAGCGCGGCAAAAACTCATATTAGCTACCGAGCTGACGATATGTCATATCGTCGACGATATAGGCATATGCTCGTAACGATACAAGCCTAAGTTGCAATGGGAAAAGAAAAAAATATGCTGTCCTTAGCGAAAAGATGCTCGGCGGTCGCTATCACTCACTAGTAATGCTTACCAAGCAACATATATATCGGTGTAAAGGTAGTAGCATATAGCAGGCAAAAGCTATGGCGATGATTGTTGATTGGCTTTAATACGTACTTAAAGAATAAGCAGCAGCTGCTGTCACTCGCCGCAGTGTGCTGCTCAAGGCGCTAACGCTCTTAGTTTAATGAGATGATAAGAGAACCATCATATCACAGTATCAGTACGCGTATGTCAAAAATGTCAAAATGTCAACATTTTATTTGCCAATCAGTACGCATCCTCTTCTACATCCATGACTTCATAGTCCGAATCATCTCCAGACGAACTGTCCAAATCAGGATTCAAATTTAAAAGAACATCGTCCTTCGTATTATTGTTTTTGTTCATGGTGTTCCTAGCATCTACTCTTAATATATTTTCGTCATCATCTTCTTCCTCCACATCAGCTGGAGACTGTTTTACCATTAATAGATGTTCGCCGCTGACAGGATCCCCTTGCTGCCATCCTGCGATTTTCTCCCATGTTTTTGAATCTAAAATTTCATCTATTGTCAGATTCAATGATGACATACTAATCTGTTCTGCCTGTGGTGCTGGTGTCTTGTTCCGATGTTGAACACCAAACTGCTCTTGGAAACCTTGTGCTGACTGTGGCCCTAGTCTTTCGGCAAATACAAGCACTTCCTTGGTGGAAAATGACTGCGATGGTGGCACTATACCTTCAACGTTCTTTAATCCGCATTTTACATCAGCACTTGCGTCGTGCAGGCGCTGTTCGACACCACCTAATTTCGATGCAAATCCCACAATTGTTCGGTCGG
>JACKZZ010019542.1_pt1 | contig 13626 bp, 4 predicted proteins | sample 8027871 | NCBI WGS metagenome assembly JACKZZ01 (sample SAMN15724774, study PRJNA655200) | protist metagenome | isolation source: fluorescence activated cell sorting (FACS) single amplified genomes of... | place: USA: West Boothbay Harbor, Gulf of Maine | collected 2000-07-19
AGCCTGCTTATGCGGCACAAGGTGGTTCAGATGGAGGCGGGGCATCGTCGATCTCCATGAGTGAATTCATGTCTTTAGTAAAAGACTCTCGATTGACTGACAAAACTTTTACTATGAATGATGTCGATTTAATTTTTATACGTACCAATTGGGAAATTGATGAAGAAGGGCGCAAAACAAATGTAGCAAATAATCCTGATCGTGCTTTAACGTCTAACGAATATGTGGAAGCTCTAGTGCGATGTGCTTATGGCAGATATAAGGCAAAGGCGCAAACAAATTTATGTGAATGCGTTGAAAAAATGTTTGAAAATAATATTATACCATATGCACAGCGTTCAGATGCAGATGCATTTAGAAAAACGTTGGCAGCAAAAAACGTTCGTGAAATCTTTACTAAACATGAAAAAAAAATAAAGCGTTTATATACAAAAATAGCTGGGGAAGATGGAATGATCAATTGCAAAGAGTTTTCTGATTTATTATATCGTAAAAAGATAGTAGATGGGAAAACGTTGACTACTAAGAACGTATTAAAAATTTTCAATAACGTCCAGGAAGATGGTGATCCAGTAGAGGGGGAGGATGATTTGGAGGATATGGAAATGTCATACTCGGAGTTTTTAGAAGCTTCGGCTGCAGTTGCATCATTTTGCAATCCAGATCCTTATATAGCATTTGAACAACGTTTAGAAATATTTTTATTGGTACGTATGGGTGCGGAAAGTATGAGACGTTAAAGAAATATGTGGTCTTACGTTATACTATACAATATGATACTCACAATGGGGGTACATGGTTTTTAATAAAGTAATGAACGTGTGCATGGATTTTGCATCTTTTGAAGAAGTACAATTGGAATTATCATGTGAGTAAATTAAAAAATAAATTATGCGTTTAAAAATTAAACATAATTACGAGTATCATTTATAATAAAAAAAATACGAACCATACATTATATATAATATACTCGTACATGATATTACGTATTATATTTAATTATTTAAATATTTTATTACGCTCTCTTACTCATATACTTCGTATATATCATATAATAATTTACGCATAATTTACTCATATATTATATAAAAAATTCTCTTACTATATATTCTTTTACTCCCGGACATTAATATCTCAAATCAAAAATGATTTTAAATACTCATTTAATATATATATAAACGTACGAAGTAGTAAATTATTTTAGTATTCAAAAGAGTCTTCCTCTGTCTGTGATTTAGAGTTAGGTAAAAAAGCTACTCCTTCATAAAGTTGTAAGTCACATCCTTTAATCAATCTGTATTTTTTGGTATCATTATTGAACTTAACTTTCAATTTTCTATCCTTACGTGAGGTTGCCTCAATAACTGTCCCTCTACTTCCTTGTTTAAATGTTTCATTGCCTGTTGTATAGTCCTTCGTTAATTGTATGGCTCGTCCAACAATACTATCTAATCTCACACTGTATTAGTGTGCCATACACTATTATAAAAGAGAATATAAATGGAGGTAAAATAGATGGTATCAACGTACAGTCTTTAAATTATAGATATCACTTTCCATATATAACCAACACATACCATTCATGAAATCATTCATTGCTTCATTATTTTTTGAACAGTTGACACACCAACATCGACCTTTATCAATATTAAAAATAGGACAAGAAACATGGGAAACAATATTACATTTGCGAATGTTTGTATTTTTCAAAAGTACATCATCATCCGTCATACTCCACATACATTTCCTTTCGCAATACGCGCATATTAAGTTACTAGCTTTACTTGGGATATCCTTATTAAACGCTACCTTGTTGTGAAATATTTTTGTCAATTTATCATTTTTGTCATTGTATATAGAATATCTTGTGTGCATATAAGACCTTGATGTGGCAACCAAATATGCATGCAATAAGTAAGATATTCTTAAATGAATACGGGCCCTTGTTATAGCAACATACAACATATTAAACTCATCAATAACGCCTCTTTGCTCACTTCGAATCCCTATAATAGATTCTGGGTCTCTCAAATCAATAAAATCATTTGCTAAAAGCACACAATCAAATTCTAGACCCTTTACTTTATGAACAGTTCCCAAACCCACCAAGTGATGATTTAATATATTCCGCTTCTCGTTGTCTTCACTTTGAATGATAATGCTTTCAAATCGATTTATAACCTCATCAGAGCCATATTGTAAGCAAATGTTCCAACATCGTAGCAATTCGGAATCACCAGTTTCCATTGCAAACGTGTGAAAATCATTCGGGGTTTTAAACATAGCAAGAAATTTATTACCGTGTTTTACTTTATTATCGCCGCCTATAAATTTTGCTATGTCAATGCATCGTTGCAAATTATAACTTTTAACTCCACCAATAAATATGAAAGGTATTTTTTTCTCCAAAAAATCTAAAGCTATATGCCACAATGTTTGATTTGTTCGAGCAACAATGGTGTAACGAACGACTGTCTTATCTTTAAAAGGATGTTTTCTCTCCATTTCATCCCAAATATGCCAATTTTCATGGTCCGGAAGCCAAAAGCTTAGCGTCGACTTGTTGTTGTAATTATTCATTCCAGCAATTCGTTTTCTTTCGCTTGTAAAGTTACGCAGTAGTACATTTGCGATGCTGCTGATCTTCCAGCCAAAACGAAAACACTGGGTCAAAGAAAACGTTTGTGTGGCAGCTATACTTTGCAAAGTATTGTGCGAGCCGCAGAATGAATAAATGCTTTGATGGCAATCACCTACAATAACTTTTCCTGCATTTTTTTGTCCAACTATGATTCCATGTATTACTGGATTAATATCCTGCGCTTCGTCGACCATAATAATATCATAGATATCATCAAGACGGGGATATGACATAGCATAAAGTTTTAAATATCCAGCATGTGTCATTGGTACATCGGAATCTCTAGATTTCATTTCATTGAAGAATCTAACAGATGCATTTAATATTTCACCACGGTTGACTGCGTAGCTTGGTATATGAGATATACTCAACGTAGTATCTGCACTGTTGCAATAATTTTCGATCGTTTCCACAATTGCTTTGTACACAGTTGGTGTTTGCGACTCTTTCTTTAGTTGTAAAACACTGTTCTTAGCCATTACCATATTCACTTTTAACTCCTGTTTTAATTTATTTGCATATCTAAAGCCACATTTAGAATATGCTAAGGCATGAAAACTTTTCACATCGGTATTTGCTGGGAAAAGTTTCGCAGCCTCGGTTCGAATACTAACATTAAATACTAAATATAACAATTTCTTTGATGGTCTCATTGCTGCAAATTTAACAAGCGTAGTTGTCTTTCCTGTCCCTGCAAATGCATTGACAGCAATAGTATCATTGCTGCGTACTTTTGCCCAAATAATGTTTTGTTGTTCACCTGTCAAGGTACGTTTTGCTTTAGTATCCTCGTTGTTTCGTTTGTTTTTGTTAATGTTATATGTTATTGCATTAGCAGTTCGCAAACTGCTCAAAATAATTTCACCTCTATCAGTCCAACTTTCGTTACCAGATAAAATATGTGGTTCCTCATCGTTATACTTCATTTTATGGTTAATATCGTAGGGATTTCGAAATACTAGAAGGATGCTATAAATCCATTCATATTTAAGTGAATTTGTACGTCCAAAATTTTGAATTATTCGAGCAACACTATGAAAACACTTGAAATCGTTATTATATGCCATGTAATGATATTTGTGATTAAAAATAAAAGAAAGTAAGTAATGTACTATTTCCGGTTCACCATAAATTACAACTGCAGTCAATGCAGTCAAACCGTCACTAGCAAGTTTTACTAAATATTCGCAATCTTGAAATATCGATATGCCACTAAACATTTTTAAGACATCACTTTTACTAAACCTTACCAGTTTTGAAAACTTATGAATAACAAACTTAAATAACTGTTCAATATCTGTTGGAATACCATTTTCCCATGATATTGAGTTCAACTGGTATATGGTGGAGGTGTCACTGCCGCTACTAACATTATTATTGTCATCCTTTTTGCCGTTACTATTGAAATAATGATTACGATCGTTATATACAAGATTTAAAAATTCCATGCCTATGTGTATATTTCTTTCAGGCTTAACGTTTGACAAAAAATAAGCAAAGAAGAATTTTAAATAGTTATTATCAGTTATTACTGCTAACCATCGTTTACATACCAGTTTGCAGCTTACAAAATCTCGTAAAGTAAAATCATCTGATAAATATATATATCTCAATAATGCATCTGGTATGCTTTCAAACACTTTACTGGATTTTATTGTTGGTTTTGTTATGTTTGAATTGTTATGATTTGATGTGAATTGATGTAAACTTTGTTGTTGAGGACCAACTTGGCGATTTTTCTTTGCATTTCTTATATTAACTTTTTTTTGTAATCTTTTATTCAACGATAGAATGCTTTTTTTCATATTTTCCATCGGCGCCTTTATTAGTAAATCATTTTGGGCATAAAATGGAATTTTGACAGTAATTTTTAATGGAAATGAATATTTAGTGAAATCATCTGCTCCCATATTTTCAATTGGAATAGATGCAGTAATTTTCATGGGACAATTACTATTATTGTTGTAATCTAGTAATATACTAAGGTATTTGCTCTCTGTACGGGGAACGTGCCCAAGATCCAATGTGCCACGATTTATTACGACCAGGATGGCATTTGTATCAAATCGATTTGTTGGCTGTCTTAATAAAATACACTCCGATGATTTAATGCTTTTAAAGTAAGTCAAGCCTTTTTGATGAAATTGGCAACCAACTACGTTCGTATTTATCACAAACATTGTTTGTTTGTTTTGGTTTTTTTCATCAATATTATGATTGTTGTCCCGTTTAGATGACGAGCTATTGGATAATGCCTTTGGCTTAAAGAAAGATAAAATATTTTTACCATTATTTGTACCTTTTTTTTTCTTCTTCTTTTTTTTTGATCTGATCGCAGTAGACGATGCTCCCTCCAAAGTTGTTATCGTCGTTTTTTGTCTTGAAGATTTTTGAAAAAATGGCTTCTCATTAATTTCAGATGCTTTTCTAAATGGGTTACTCATTGCTGTATAATAACAATAATTCAAAAGAAGCAAAAAGAAAACGTTATAATGCAAGTGAAGAATCAGTTATGTAGAAAGACTAGAAAATGATTTTTATACGTCCCGCTTTTACTACCATGGCATAAATAATATACAGGATTTGCACGCATGATATATAAATCAATAATTTGAAATAATGCACTATATAAATGAAATAAATAACAACAAAAAGAATAATAATAATTAGTGTCGTCGTGGCATCATTTACTGTAGCACTTTACAATTTGTACAAGTACATTTTGCAGCATTATTCTGTGGCATTCCAGCATTCCTGGCATTCTGGCATTCTGGCATTCCTGGCATTGCCTGTGGTATTATTATTACCAGGATCGAAAAACAGGAGGGAAAAACAAAAAACTTCCTGCCTGCCTCTGCCTGTATGTAGCTACTGGTAGTTATTCTAAAATACTAACACTGCTATTACGGGAATAGTATAGAACTATTATATATAGAAAAAATTGATTCAAAAATAATAAATTTCTGGACACAGCACGCAGCACCAGCTACATATACAGTACAAAATGTATATACCTGGCATATTGAATGAATAAATAATAATAATAGAATAATTTATGGTTTATGTTTTTGTTTTGTTTGAAGGATATTTATACATCGTAAATAGCAGAAAAGACATTCAACGACATAATAAAATAAAGAAAGAAGTTAATAAATAAATAAAATAGGGTGTTACATAATTAATATTTCTAAATATATCAATCATGTCGGAATTGTTTGAAAATAATAATAATGCAGGGAAAGATGTTCCATCTATGACACAGGTACAAATGGAGGAAGACGAAGAGGAAGAATTTTATCCATCCAAAAGACATACAAATAATGCTAACAATCATGATAACATGGTGGAAATGACGCAAATACAAATGGATGATGAATCGTCAAGTGGCGAAGACGTGTGTGATAATGATGACGATATGGTTTTTGACAAGGAAAATGATACAATGCTTATTGACGAGGATGATATTAGTGGCGTAATAAATGATAGTAAGAACAACGAGAACAGTTGTAGTGACGGCGGCCACAACAATATGCCGCCTATGAAAAGTAGCGATAAAGACCTATTTAAAGCCCCAGATATGCCTGATGTTGTTGTTAAGCGCCCTGATAAGCCCCATGCACCATCGCCTGGCTCAGCTGGATGCTCCCTGGGTATATATAACAATGGATCGACCACAACAAGTAATGTTGTATTGCTTAATAATGATACCATCCAAGAAAACTCACAACAACAATCTCAAAACGAGCATAGTGAAGGCAATAGCGAAGAACTATCATTATTTTTATCGCAATCACAGAAAAATGTGAATGGGATTGAACACGAAAGCAACAATTCGCAAGGTATAGTGTCCGGTGAAAACCAAGGAGAAAATCAAGAGATGGGAAATCAGTTGAATCATAAAAATGGTGATCGTGAGAATGAAGAAATGTCCTTACAGTTATCCCTAGAGAATCGTGACATCAGTACCAATGATCAGATTGCAGAAAATTCTGATAGTAACGGTAATAGTAGTAGTGGTGGCAATAGCAGTAGTAATATTAACAACGACAGCAACAACAACAATAATAACGATAAAAGCCATGCTATCTCACAAATATCACAATTGGAAATTGACCATGAATCCGAATATCAAATTGCAAATATGGCTGAAATTGCAGTTCGCGATGAAACAATTCCACAACAAAAAGATCAAATGTTGCTAGTTAGCCAAAGTCAGAGTATTGAAAATACTCCCAATTTAATATTGTCGACACCAATAAACAAAAGTACTGGAGAGGGGGGTATAGCTAAGTATGGTATTAGGCAACTTATGGCGTATATTTTTCAAAAGCTTGCATTTAATAAATTGAAAAAAAACATGCGTGAGGTAGAAATAAATGTTCTATCAGCAAAAAATGAGGAAAGTGGAGAGAATAATGAAATAAATTCAAGCTTGACGCAGCCACATTTGTCTATATCACAGCCAACAAGTACACACGAGAAAGTTCAAAACAACGTCGGGGAAAACGTAGTTATTTGTATAAATCATAATAACATCGATAGCCAAGGTATGATATCACTTAGTTATGAAAGCTCTGCATATGAAGAATCTCAAAGTCAAGCGAAAATTGCAAGTGTTATTGCCAGAAATACCAAAACAGATCAGAAAAAAGGCCATCTCGTAGAAAAAGATGCTGTCGTATCAGCACCATTAAAAGTCACCCAACCGGGAGAATTAGATAGACAAAATATTAAATGTATCGAATCATCACTGACGCCTACAAATCGTGATGGGACTCCATCTCAGCAACAACTATATTCAAACAGCATTAACTCAAATGAGGGAAATGCGGAACATATTGTTGAAGAAACACCACAATCACAATATGATGACAGGACAAAAGATGATGAAAATGCAGGCAAAAAGAACAAGGGAAAGAATGATAGTAGTGGTTGGATCTCAACCACTGCTACTACTGATTTTAAAAAATTAAAAAAAGACTATTTTAAAAACAAAGATAAAACTGATAACAAAGAAAAGACAAAAATTGCACCATTGCGTCGTAATATAAGATCATCTTCCTTGTTTTCCGGTGACGATGATGATGAGGAAGATGAAATTGAAATTATTGCAAAAGGCAACATAAGCGATATGGAAGATGAAGAAGAGCTTCCTTCGGAAACCGCGATGTTAGACGTTTCAGAAAATGAAGAAAATGTAATTCACACGGTTCACCATGGTGATGATAATAGTTTCTTAAAAACAAGTAAACGATCTAGAAAGGATGAAAATGATATATCCGACATAATTGCGGATTTATTTCCCAAGGCTCAGGAAAATGATATTGGTATCAAATCATTTTACTTGGAAGTTAAGAAAATTTCTGGTAAAAATTTAGACGACGAATTATGGATTCCGTACGTATGGGATGCTGTATTCGAGTTGATGAACCAACGAAGCAATAGTAGGTCAATGGGATATCTGGAAAATCCTGCTAGCGCTAGTTTTAATAATGACGATGACGATGATGATGATGATAATATACCGTTATCGCAAGTTGGAACCAGCTATGTTGAAATGTCTCAAGAAAGTCATCAAAGTCAACAAAGAGATAGCAAGGAGCGTTTAGCTGTCAACAATAAAAATCTTAATGCGAATATCAACATAGAAAAGCACGAAGAATGGAGTTTAGCTGCCCATCGTAACAAGAGACATAAAGAAGGCACAAGTACTACAACAACGACAACTACAAAATCCACTTTAAATAAAAAAAGAGAAAGTAAAGGTATATCTGGTAGGGAATCAAAAAGAAAAAAAATATTAAACTCAAAGAGAGACTCCGCAAGGATAAACGTATGGAAATTGGCTGACGCAATCCATCAAGAGGACCTTAGTGATGTTTTCTTGAAAGACGATGAAAGATGGCGTGATTTATTTTATCTTTTAAAATTACGTGGGTGGACATGGGTTTATGGTAGTGGTGTTATCGAAAAGAAATATTTAGTACCAGGTGCCTCAGTTAAAACTGGTATTATGGGTACTACAATATTTCATTCTGCACGTGATGTGGTGAATTTTGTGCGTAATAATGAGCCTAAGCCATCCGATTCTGAGATATTTTCACCATCATCAAGCGACGCTGACGATGAAGAAGGAGAAGATGATCTAAACATTAGCAAAGACGGCCTAAAGCATGTAGCCTTGACGGCTGGAGATCTAACAAGCAGTTCTAACGTTGCTGTGAATGGTAATAAAAGCAATAATGCAAGTTATAACTTAAATTCGCAGCTAATTGCATTATTAAAAACGGCATCGAAAAGTATTGGTGAAAACGCCAACGGACCTAAAGGTTGGAAAAGCATTTTCAATATTTTGAAATCAAGAGGCTGGGAGTATAAAAAAGCACCCAAGGTTATTGCATTGAAATGTGCATGGGTATATATTGAACCTGCCTCGGCAGATAATAACGCCAAAAATCCTATACTTCACGAAGGCGAGCGAGATGCTGTAAAGGCATTATGTAGGCGTTTTGATATCGATGTTCCTAGCTCACCTGTATTGCCATCCAGAAGAAGAAAAAAAAGGAAGGAAAGAACAAAAGCAACACCGAAAAGAAGCTCGTTTGAAGAGGATCTTGCAAAGGCAATACAACAATCAAAGAAAAAATTAAAAGTTCAAGCAACTAGTAGCGGCGTAAAAGGTTCTGATGATAATAATTCCGAAAATAAGAGAAAAAAGTGGAAAGCTCCACATAGTACTTCAAAAAGTAACGACGAAGAATTGGAAATGGCAGATAAGATGAAGGTACTATGCAAAGCTGCTGCGGAGCATGATGATATTGCCACAGATCCACCAGGTTGGAAAGAAATATTTGAAAAATTACAAGGAGATGGATGGTATTATAAAAACTCAAGCAGTGGATTAAGAGCGTGGGATTATGTAGGTCCTTCTGATGGTGAAGGGAGTACGGCGACAATCTACCCAAATCCACGTGCAGTTGCGAGGGCTATTTGTGATAAAATTGGAGTAGTTTATGATGCTCCTACGGAATCACAGGAAAATAATCGATCTCGGCGTTCACGAAGACCACCAAAACGATTCGTTACCCCTCAAACCCCGAAAGAGTTGAAGAAAAAAGAGCAAGCAATTGAGTCAATCGATGATAGGAAGGAAACAGATGGGACACAAGCCAATGAGAATGTCAGCGTGGCTTCGAAGAAGAAAAAGGTTGGTATAGACCTAGAAGAGTTAGCATCATCACCCAGCAATTTTAATACTACGGGTGGAAAAGCTAAAATTGCTGTGAAAAAAAGGAAAGACAAAAAAATATTTTCCGGCTTTCATTTCATGTTTAGTGGTCTGCCAACTGATGTACGTAAATCGTTAAAAACTGTCATTAAACGAAATGGTGGTTTTGTCTATAGTGAAATATCAACGTTTGAAAATGATATGAAAGAGTGTGAGAAAACGCCTGTAGAGGGTGATGATTCAGGAATGTCAGCATTTGTTGTTCTATCGCTATGTGAACCGTCGGCATATAGAAAAGCGAAGTATTTATATTCACTTGCTGTTGGTGTACCAGTTGTACATTATTCCTGGATCAACAAATGTTTGCTTGATAGAGAACAAGTAAATATACTTAAGTATGTACTGCCAAATGGTTTAAGTATGAGTCGCGGCATGTATGTTTTCCCATCCATCAATGATAATGATATTCAACGTGATGGTACTGGTAGTCCAGTGAATGTTGATGGAAAAGAAGATCTGTCTATATTATCCCCGAAGCCTAGTAACACAGTGTTAACAGGCGTTTTCAATCAAATGAAAATTGGATTACATAGTACTAGTGGCAATAAGGGCAGAAATGATCCGCATACAGATTGGTGGCATATATTAAATATCGCAGGTGCATCTGTTTATGAAGGTGGTATTGATTATTTAAAAAAAGTAAAAGTTGACACATTTGTATGCAGAATGGACGATTTTGGTGTTTTGCCTGAATTACGAAAACTAGCAAAAAGAAAAAAGGTACCGATAGTTACTTTTGAATGGTGTATTCAATCATTGATTGATAATGCTAAGTTAGAATTTGATCTATTTCCAACGTTCGGTGCTGGTAAAGCAGCTGGTAGCAGCAGCAATAGAAGCATCCATAACCGCGTGGCTGCGAAAGTCCCTGTCTGGGCCAGTGCAATGTTAACTATAGCTGAACATACAGATCGTAAATATTTTACCGCGGTGCGTGTTAATGGAGTTCGATACTGCATTGGAGATTTAGTATACATGCAACGGCCATGGTTAAAGGCGTATGACAATGATGATGATGATGATGAGGAAGACGAAGGGAAATCCAATAACAAATATCAATTTCGACTAGGAATTATTGAAAGTTTTTGGGAAATGAAAAATACGGGAGAGAAAAAAGTTAAATGGAAGTCTTTAGATCGTATTAATGCTGGTAATGGTAATATTGTCGTTGCAACTGGTGAATTTGTGGAATCTCCAATTGAAACAATGAGCAAAAAGTTTATGATGTTTGAAGAACATCAAGTTTTAATACCTAGTAATGATAGTAGTGATGTGCTTGCATCGAAAACGCCTTCTGCAAAATCACTTAGAGTATCTGTAACGACTACAACTACTACTGCTGCTACAAATTCATTCTCAGCTGACTGCCCATTATCTACCAGTAGGTCTTATTTTCAAATCAAAAGTGAGGAAGATGATGGGTATTATGAAATAATTGCTGATGAAATTCATGATGTTTATTTCTTGAAAGCATTTGACGAAACTTTGTAGAAAGAGTTTTTTTTGTACCCGGGGTTATATCTCTCATCCTACAGAGATACAAAGTGTACGTCGAAGTAATAATATTTTTTTATATTTTAAAATATAAAAATTTTAAATAAATTTAAAAAATATAAGATGATTGGGATTAATAAAATATTTATATATACATATGTGTACATCATATAAAAATATATTTATTTTTACGATTGCTCGTACGATATAAATATATTATGTAATATAAGAACTCTATCGCAATGTTACGATTCATTGTCCATCCTTCAGTTTAGTGAGATAGATATTATTGTCTCAGTTATTGTATTCTTTCTGGAGAGTAGGAATCATCATGAGTAAATTAAAAAATAAGTTATTGCATTAATTATACTATACGTTCGTATAATAATAACGATGGTTAAAATCTAAGTTATATACGAAAATAATTTTACACTTTCCCGTGTTATCATAAGTAATATGCTCAATACTCAATCGCAAGAATAATATTCTATCCTACTATAGTAAAGCTCTAATGCACCTCTGCAAACTAATACTCTACAAGCACGAGTAGGATTCTATCCTTCCGTGCGCACTCGTTACATTATATATACGCGAAGTATATATATATGTATGTATAATATATAATATAAGAGCGCATGTTAATATTAATTAATGATTACCAATAGTAGCAAAAATATATTATTTTCACAAATATACTAATGATGTGTACATTATAATCAATTTAGGATAACTCGCTCAAATCCCAATCTAAATCCTGGGTTAATATATCTACAATTCCATCAGTAACTATTGGGTTTCCTTCATCATCAGCAAGACATCTAAAAGGCAATACAACTTTTTCGCCCTCGTACTCTGTGTCAAATTCAGGCCGATCTATGAATTTTATTGCATCAAAATTCACTTTGTCATGCAAAATTTTCCATGTAGTACATACAGCTGTTGGAGTTGTCATCTGTTCCGTACCAAGTTTTCGACCAGAATAACCTTCATCCCTCAAAATTTTAGTGCGGTCTGCGTCCATTTCATCAACATTGCCAAGAATACCACCAAATAAAAAGTAATCAAAACTTTCGCTATCATCTGGGCATAGATCCTTTTCATGTTGCTCGTCCAACAAACACACTTTGCTTTTATCATCACCCTGAAAGAAATCTAAAAATCTTTCTTTCACTAACGTTGCACCTTCTAAAAATGTAATTTCATTATATGGTGGACAATTTTCACCTTCAATCATATTTGCTATCGGTATATACATACCGGAGAAGAAATATGATAAGTAAGAAGAAGAGACGTTAATATAAGTTAGTTGATTTTAGGATGGCATAATATTAATGATTTGTTATAGCAATACTTACTGAATAGTAAATTTTTAGCACCACATGTTTGAATTATTCTTATATATTCACAGCGAACCCAGTCATTTATGGAAGGTTCCATATGTTCAATCACATATTTCATAATATTATTTAAATGATATAAATGATTTCAATGATTATGATGGAGAGAAGAAAAATTTAAAAAAATAATAATAATATTAACAACAAGAACAAAGAAATATATATATAGAGAGAGAGATAAACGGGTACAATATGATTGCAATCACTGTATTATCAATTCAAACTATATTAGCATCTTATTATTGCATCATGCACTATGTATAATATCGATCCTGTGTATGTGTTATTTCGGGATTTCCAATTATTTCCACACGCCACACGCCAACAACTTAAACTTTATTTTTAATAAATGATGTTGTTCGATTTCACAAGGCACAAAATTTAAGGAATTCACCAAAAATTACTTAATTGATCCTCCTCCTTTGAAAACAGCAATTTAAGTATAATGACAATAATTGAAAAATAGCTAAAAAATAATAAACGATAAAAAAATCACACTTTAAGTACAAACTACCTGTATTATTTGATAGGAATATTTTGCATCTTGTAAAAAAGAAACAAATTGCAAGGTTGAGTAATTATATTAATTGTATGTAGTGTTAAATAGTAACACAAGTGTTGTTGTATATTAGTAAGTACAGTACAATATATAAATTTGTAATGATAATGAGCTTTTTTTTGTTTTTCCTTGATTATTTTATGATTTTTCCTATTAAATACCCTTGTTTTGTATTATAAAATATATACTAAAATATTAGTACAAAATATGATTTTACCATGTGATTTTCTAATTTTTATCAAAATAG
>JACKZZ010008849.1_pt1 | contig 13619 bp, 7 predicted proteins | sample 8027871 | NCBI WGS metagenome assembly JACKZZ01 (sample SAMN15724774, study PRJNA655200) | protist metagenome | isolation source: fluorescence activated cell sorting (FACS) single amplified genomes of... | place: USA: West Boothbay Harbor, Gulf of Maine | collected 2000-07-19
TACAAAGATTACCCTCGCGGTGTGGAGCACTTTGATGTCTACTCTCCCGAGGTTTCGACGCTCTACTCGCAAGTATTTTGGAAAGGACTTCCTCCTGTCGACCTGCCTTCGCATATCGTCGAAAAATATGATGGCATTGGGATGGCGGTAGTGGGTTTTGAGCTCGACCAAGTGCGACGACTTGACAACGGAACAGACATTTCTGTGCCCATGACGGTGGCGTACAACCATCACTTTGAGTCAAACATGGTCGGCGCAAAAGCGTCCTTGAAATTCGTGTCCTCTGATCATCCCGAGTACTCCAAACTCGCTGCTGGGAGGGACATGGGGCATGGACTTCCCCGAGAAGGAGCTTGGATCGTCGATGACTTGGCGCCCGATAGCGATATTCCGACGAATCAGGCGTTTGGCGCTGCGAATGGTGGCGAGGTACGAAAATCCTTTCACGGCTATGCTCCTGGGTACGCACAGGTGATCCATTCGCCCCGGCAATTTCAGATAACGCCGATGCAGATCGACACATTTAATCGTGACAAAATGAGCGTGGACGATCCCTCATTTGTCGCAGGACCGCTGCCTCGACACTCACTCGCGCCAGCAAACGCGAGATACTCGGGACTTCTCGAATGCCCCCTCACGACCAGAATCACAAAGGATATCAAAAGGGATATTTTGATCGTTGCATCCGGTGCATCGTGCGCTAAAGGCGGCGCGATCGTTTCCGCAAATGACTGCTTCAATGCCGTGAGTCTTCTTACGAAAGAGATGGCCGCGAATAGCACTGCATCTGACCCAAAGCGACCTTCTGGATGCTCCGCTCACGTAAACAGTGCTGGAAGAACCGAAGCGGTGTACAACACAGGCGCATCTTCTTATGCAAAGTGCGGCGGGGGCACGACAAAAGCTTTCGGAAGGACGGTTTCGCTCGTGGCGATGAACGTGTCCGTAGACGCGTCCACCGATCTCGTGACAATAACGCTCTCGGGACCTTCCGATGTTTGGTTCGGCGTCGGGTTCAACGCGCAGGCAATGTCGGATGCGCCCTGGACGATAATTGTTGATGGCAACGGCACTGTCACTGAGCGCAAACTTGGCGCCCATATCCCCGGAACGTTGCTCGCTCCCTCAGTTTCAACAGTTTCGTCAAAGGTAGTGGGGAAAACTCGCACTGTGGTCGTTTCCCGTCCCCTCAAAGGTAAAGGTGCTGCTTACTACTCATTCGATGTAACTCATACGTCAATCAATTACATTAACGCGTACGGTTCGAGCGCTACTTTTGGGTACCATAAAAACAAGGCCCCGAGTTCGATAACCATGCTTCCAGTGTCTGCGGGAGGTGTTTGTATTTGCCAGACGCCACCCCCACCCTTCGGTTCTGCCGAGGGAACGCTTGTCTACAACCCCGTCGAGGGCCAGGCAGGAGAGGCAGGAAGCGGATCTGTGAAGTTTCCAAATAAATGCGCTCCGCAGCCCCGAACTGATTTGCTTGCGCAAAAGAACCCCACGTGCGATGTGCGCACATACGTTGGTGGGCAGACCGCTTGCCATCACATGTGGTCTCTTCTCGACGCCGACCAGGCGATTCCCTGGCCCGATCAGCCTCTCAAGTATCACCTAAAGTTTCGGTTTTGGGTACAGCCGTATAACGCCTCGTACCACCAAAATGTAAAGCGCACGACTTGGGGAATAGCCTCCCCCGTTGAGTTCGATGTGCCAAAGTGTAACGCGAACCCCGCGCCTGCAGGTTGCAGCAAAACCAAAGATGGGGATTTCGTTCACACGATAACTGGGCTTTTCCAAGGCAGTGGAAAGCTCGTTGCATCCCATTTCCATTGCCACGCGCCCACTTGCTTGAATGTCGCTTTGTATGCATGCAACAAAGGTTTCAGCACGTGCAACGAAAAGGAAAACTCGACATTATTGTGTTCGGAATCGCCCATCTATGGAGGCACTGGCAAAATTAAGGAAAAACGTTTCGACGAGCCTGGATTCATTCTGCAGCCACCATGCCTTTGGGGTTCGCCCGAGTACGGACTCGAAGAGCCTGTTGATTTGAACGGCAGAATGCTGTATGCAATCAAGACGTCCAACGCGTCTTTCGGGCACCACGGCGAAATGAGTTGGCTTCAGCAATTGTACGTGTAGAATATTATTAATTTTTTTAAAATATGTTGTGAAGTATGTATCGTTTTGCCTATTTTGTTGCTTTTCTTTTTTTTATAATATTATTTAAATAATGAAAATAAGAAGAAACAAAAAAGGGCGAATGGACCTGTTGAATTATTTTATTTATTTAGTATAGAATATTTAAGTTTGTACTATTTTGAGTAGATGTTGTTGTGTGAGAAGGGTGGACCTGGGTGAACGTAGAAGAGTTGTACTTGTTGGTGCCGCGTGATGCAGCCAGGAAAAATAAATAAAGGGGGGGAATGGGGCGAAGGGCATCGAAAGTATGCTCGGTATCAGCGCATTCCGCGCCCCACTTCAACGCGGGTATATGTATGTATATATTATTTTGCTTTTTTGTTGTATTGTCCTGTGCGGATGCCGAGGCGAGGTTCCCGCTTTAGTTTTGTTGAGGTTTCATTTCCTGTTTCGTTCCAATGAAGGACGTCGCCTGCATCAAACCCATAGCGCTTGCGTCGGTAGATTCGACTTGGGCACCAACTCCAGATGTGGATTGAATGAATGTGGACACACCATCCAGAGAGTAATTGATGCCAGCATTTTTCATCAGCGTTTGCATACGTTCCATTTCGTAGCGAAGTTCAGAAATCGTCTCTATCGCATGGCTCAGGACCTTCACTTTGTCTGACTTTGAATCCTTTGGAAGACCCAGCATCTTCATGAGTCGATCAAACATAATATTTACCTCGAGTCTTCGCTGCTTTTCTCTGTTATTTTTTCGCTCACGTCGCGAAGCGCTGGTAGCCGCAGATGTCGCTGGCTGTGATCCAAGTGACCGTGACGGCTCCCGTGCGTTCTTCGAAAACCCAGAAGCAACGCTGTTGTCATCAATTGACATGGCTTGTCGTCGTCGCCGCTGTCCGCTCATACCGCTCGCCGAAGAGGCTACAGAAAGACAGCGCACCTTTTTCTCGTGAGAGTCTGCTTTTGATTGCAGGAATCGCTTTTTAATTGGGATTGGCAACGACCTTGATGAGGCGTTTTCATTTTTTCCGTTGTCGACAGTTGGTTTTGCGGGCTTCGCATCGGTCCCATTAGAGGCAGCGCCGGGAGACTGCCGTCCATTCATATTGGCAAGAAACATAGCCGTCAGCACATCCGCATTCGAGGGCGTTCTCATTCTTCCGCCCGCAGAGCGCGCCTGGACCTCCTTCACGGCCTCCTCGATAGAGGAGTTTGCGTTTCCACCCATCAAGGAGCTTAAATCAACCCCGTTGTTCTCCACCTCGAACATTTTAATTTAAAAAACCACAACTAAATACCAAAGAATACAATGTATCTTTAATAAATTAAATGAATGGTAAATAATAATACAATCGTACAAATGGCAGAAAAAAAAAAGAAGCTCGCCGAATACGTAAAACGGAGTGCATAAAACCAATAATAATAATACGGGGCACGGGACCGGGGAGCATTTCCTCACCCACCAAACGCGCGCAACAGCCACGGCACTTTTCCGCATCGAAGTCTAGTACACGCCATCATTATTTTGCAACAGAGAAGAGGGAGAGAGAGAGAAAGGTAGACATGCAGAGATATCGAGAGAGAGAGAGAGAGAGAGAGAATGGTTATTGTGTGAATCGAAGGGGAGGGGAGAGCATGAGCTGCGAATGAGTGACCCTCTCTCTCTCTCTCTCTCTCTCTCGTCAAGACGAGTGGACACGTGGACACGCGCCCATTTCTTTTCATGCAACGGCTCTATTTATAATTTTGGATCCTCAAAATAGTAACTCAATATACATTAAAGTACTATGTGTAAGACATACTATAATGAGGATCATCTACGTTCTTTTCCGTTTTCCCTCAGACAACTTGTTCCTTTTTCAATTTTTTTAATATTGCTTCCATAAGAGTGAAGTATTATGCTCGTGGAAGGTTGCCGCTTGCGCATATGTACATTATTAGTAAGAACATTCCACTGAGTTGTCAAATGTTAACCCTCTCTCGTAAAATGAAATGAAGAGAGAGAGAGAAACGAAATTGCGTGAAAATTGAAAATTGAAAAATGAAAAATAATGAAAACAAAAAAATTGGAACGCGGATGAGTACTTGAAAACTATATTTTTAAATATGAGTATTCATATTTTGTATTCCCAAGATGATTCACAACATATAAAGATTATGTACCTGCGAACGTCTTCATCGCATTGAATTTGATTTCATGTGTACTAGTACAGCATAGAATTGGGGTGTTGATGGGTTACTTATACCGGCTATATTACCGCATATTGGAAAACGTGAAGCGCGTGTCGCGTGTGGTGCTCCTCCTCCTTCTCCTCTTTCTTGCCTCAATACAATTTTTTTTTTTTTAATAATACTTTTTTTCTGCTTCTCTCCCGCCCTTCTCTCGCTCGCTCTCCCGGCACCTCCCTTCTCTTGTGTGGACGTTCTTCGCTTCACGGTGTTGCTTCATGGCAGTCTTGCGCGGGCTGTATGGCATTTGGGTATAACATTGATGATATTGAGATTACTGAGTGTTACCCTTTATTTTTTATTCGTGCTGCTTGCTAATATCATTCGCTCTTTTCACGTGCGCAATCGCTGCGAAAAGCGTCTGGCGGTCAAGTGGTACGTTGAAGGGGAAACTAAAGCGGGCGAGTAGCCTTATTATTTTTGTTGTTGTGTTTTAATCGTTTTTTCGTAAACATGAGGCCACTTACAGACGAGGAGACAAAGCTCTTTTTTGAGAAGCTTGTCACGTTCATTGGTGAGAACATCAGGAGGCTTTTGGAGCGAGCAGACGAGCCCCATGTATTTCGTCTGCATCGCGATCGTGTGTATTATGTCAGCGAGGCGATATTGAAGAATGCGACAAATTTTGGCAGAGATAAGCTTATGACACTCGGGACGTGTTTCGCAAAGTTCACCAAGTCGGGCAAGGTGAGGCTTCAGGTGCAGTGCCTCGAACATCTGGCTCGGTTCGCAAAACACAAGGTATGGGTGAAAGCGAATAGCGAAATGTCATACCTTTACGGCCATCATATTACAAAGACCGGCGTCGGGCGCATTACAGAAAATGTGCCCCAGTACGCCGGAGTCGTCGTTTATAGCATGAACGATGTGCCTCTTGGCTACGGCGTTGCCGCGCACACGACTGCGAACATAACTGCGCTGGAGCCGACGGCCATCGTTGTGCTTCACCAAGGTGACGTGGGAGAGTACTTGCGGAGCGAGGTGGAACTTGCGTGATCGTCCACCCACCCCGCATACGCTCGCTCGTTTGCGATCTCACGCGCCATCATATCTTTAGGTATATAACATCATACATTTAAATAAATTTATCTTAGTTGGATATCATCATATTATTACAATTATACAAAATAAATATTTTATAATTTAGCAGTCTATTTCATGGGCTGATTTTTTTTTTCAAGCCAGGTGATTTTAGCCCAAAAATAGCCCAATAGCGCCGAATTGGGGCCCAAAAGAGGAGAAATAGCTAACAAAATATACTTATTTGTAGTACTAAATATCGGGGCTAAATTTGGGCTATTTTTGGGCTAAATATGGGCTATTCTTGGCTAATAAGTATTTTTTTATATTTTTTTTATCGCGGGCTATTTTATTAGGGGGGTCTTCTAAATACTAATAATAACATTATATATAAGGTATTATTTATGTGATGTTAAAATAAAGTTACCAAAAATGACAAAGGTATGATGTTTTAAATGAATGAAAACTCACTAGTTTTAGGTACAAGGCATTCTTTTTGTTATTCAATAGAGAGGAGGATGGAGGTGGAAGATGAAGCGGGTAGCCGCGTTTGATCTTTTTTATAAAAAAAAAATGTGTTCATTATTAACGGCACACCTTGATGATAAAAGATGATGATGATGATGGTGAACTCGTCGAATCGCAACTCTTTTGCGTATAAATAGTACACGTATACAATATTTTTTTTTTTTTTCGCCAAAGTAGACAATAATGCATATTAGTAATAACACGGAAACGAATATTTTGGGGAAGCAGTGCGCATCTTCGTCTGCAGGTAGTGGCGGTAATGATGCTTGCATCAGTTCCGGCAAACGCTCGCAGCGTCGCTTTTCTGTAGCGTCCGTGGACACGATACGCTCTTCGGGAGGTGAGTCGTCCGCTTCCGAGTTTAGTCCCAAATCGACGATGTCAGGAGCAAGCACCGAGGCGTATTCTGTGCAAATAAAGCTAGAAGGGGGGCTCTCGCGATCGGATAGATCCGTTTCAAGTGTGGGTAACTCTGTAAAGACGCCGCCGATTTCTCTTCCTCCTGCAGTGATCGCTCACCGTCGCAAAATGCTAGAAAAAGAGGAGGACGAACGCCGTCGAGCGGCACGGGCGGTCGAAAAGCAGGAACAGCGACAGCGATACGCCATTCACAGATGGTCTGAAGAAATTCTCCCGTCTTGGGAGCAAAAGCGCGGCTTGAAATCCACCGCCGTTCTCTGCATGGCCGGCATTCCGCCCGCCATTAGAGGCAAAGCGTGGAAGGTCATGGCAGGCAATGAGCTCGGCGTAAGCCCCACGCTCTACGAGGCGCTCCTCGTCACAGCTGCGCAGACTAGGAAAGAACTCGGTCTCACGGATATTGCCTCGGAAGGCGAGCCGCCTGCCGAATTCGCGCAGAGGCCGCTGAGCGGACGCAAAGTAAAGACGCACGAGAGCATGAAGCTGATTACGCAGGATTTGCCGAGGACATTTCATAAATTTGCATTTTTCAGAGCGGATGGTCCCCTGAGAACGCCCCTCCGTCAGATACTCGAGGCGCTTGTGTGTTTTCGGCCCGACATGGGCTATGTGCAGGGCATGTCGTTTTTGGGAGCGATGTTGCTTTTGTACATGGAGACTTACGATGCGTTTCAATGCCTCGTCAATTTGCTCGAGCAGTACGTTTACATTTCGTACGTATCGAGCGACTGCGCAAAGCTTGCGAGGCTGTTTTCGCTTTTTGAGGAGCTGCTGAAGAAGGAGATGCCGGGCCTGTACAAACATTTTAAGAAAGAGGGAATACGCGGCGAAATGTATCTCCTCGATTGGTTCCTCACGCTATTCCTCAAACCTTTGCCGCTTCACGTGTCTGCACGCGTGTTTGACAACTACCTTTTGCACGGGGATATTTTTATATGGAGGACGTCGCTCGGAATTCTCAAAATGCTTTCTCCCAGGCTTATGAAGATGGAATTCGAAGACATCGTAAAAACCCTGGGCGCACTCAAAACCATCGACGAGCACGCGCTTTTTGAATGCATCAAGAGTGTTCAAATAAACAAGCAGCGTTTCATCAACTTGATGCAACGGTTGACGTGGGACGATTACTCCAGCGGACTCGGAAAAAGCAGAGCGCATACGCCATCCCCGCCCCCGCCTCCTCTCGTCAACACCACCATGGGGTCCATAATGGAGTCCATCTCCTCAATATTTAAAAGAAGCCCCAAGACTTCCACAAATGCACGAGTTGTCGGCGTAGGAGAATCCGCCCCAGATCTTCTCGCAGCCGCCGAAAAAAAGGCTGCCGAGTCAGCGCCGAGCAAAGCAGAGATTTTGTGACAGTGAAACAAGCACCCGCAATCAATCCATTTGTACATAACGTAATAATATATTATTGCAGTAGACTAGCCCTTGCATAAATAATATTTTTTATATATACACCATTCTTCTATGAATGATTGTTAAATACGATACTAAATATAAGTAAATAACGATGTAGCAGTGATGAAAGATCAAGACATCGCTTCAAATATGTAATATTTATTTATGTTGTATGATGTTAATATATACGCCGGCTTTTATAACGATATAAACCATACAAAAATACCGTAAAACGCCGGTTTAAATATTATGCTAAAGTAGATATAAATTATTTGTTAAAAAAAATAATTAGCGAAATACAATAGGGAGTCCGCCCGCGAACTTGAATGAACTAGGTACTTTTACACGAGATTACGGTGTTTTTGTTTATATACATTAAATTTTATAAAATATTCTTCTGAAACGTTCTCCAACCGCTCTACTAGTAAATGAGAAATAACCATGATCTTCAAGTAAGTTTGTGGACTGGACTGGTGGCGGTTCATCGAATTAATTCGTGAAAATAATTTTTTTTTTTTATTCTTCTTTATTTCATCATTCCCATTCACATCCGCTATATAATATTATCTCTTTCGTTTTTCTTGCAAGTGTTATAGTTTATTTGTGCGTTGATTCGCTCGCAACTCATATTTTACTTTGACATTATTGATTCTCGCGTTGAAGTATTGTTCTTTTGCATTTTTAACTTCTTGTAAATAAAAAATAAAAGGGGCAGTGCTACAGCGTACAACAACCGTTTGAATCTCGTCGCAAAATGGCCACGACGACGACGAAGAAGAAGGCGGAGGAGAAGAAAGTGAAGATCGTTGCGCCGCTGTTCATAAATGCCGCCAGCGCGTCGATGGTTTCTGATTCTTCGAATATTAATGCTAATACTAGTAGCGGACATAACAGTCGTGGCGATAATGCGTCGATAATGTCGTCTCATTCGCTTCGGACGTACCATTCTGCGCGGACGGCAATGGTGACCCCTCGCGATGCGAGGCATTACCCTGCGTCATTAGACGCGATTATGGAACAAATGGAGACAGCCTGTGAAGCGTCTACGAATCGCACCATCCTTCAAAGGCTGCGCGCAATAGTAAAAAGGAAGGTGGATTTTCAGGACGAGGACGGTGACGAAGACAATTGTAGTGATGAGCATGACTTTGGCAGGTTTCGGGGAGAAGGCGGACTAGACTCTGAGGATTCGGTGATGGCTTTACGCGGAGCTTTGATCTCTGCTTCCAAAAAAGTGAAGCGAAAAGGAGTTGAGTATTGGGATGCAAAGTGCGCTCATGAATTGGGCTTGCTCCTCAAACTGCTTGGACGAGCAACGGCGAATCACCGAGTCGGCACTTCGCGTTCGATCCGTATCGACATGAACAACATCGAGAGGCGTACTCCCAGCAACAATCGATTTCTGCTTTTCACGCCCAAGATTGCGCGCGTGAACTCGCGCGCAGCTGTTACAGAATCAGTACCTACAACGCCGGACACATCTTCTGCAGCAGCCGTAAAGGTCATAAAGGCCACCCCTGAATCCAGATTTCACTGCCTCAAACTGATCCAGCTCTTCGTGACATGGTCCTGCCTTATTCTTGTATGTCAGATGCCCTGGATGATGCTGATATACTTTCTTTCCATTCAACCTCCCGAAGGAAAAGTCAAGGAAACGTGTAACCGGAACCTAAATGGATTTCTTCTCGGTTTTCTCATTCTCCTTGGCGTCCACAGCACTATAAGCGTCGTTGCGTCTTCCGCATCTGCCCTGCGCGACGAACGAAAAAAAAGGTACTGGCATGCGCGTGCCAAGTATGCTGTAGCTACCAGCTCTGCAGTGATGCTTGCGTACAACTTCTGGGGACTCACGCTAGTGTGGGATAAGGGCAGCGATTGCAGCCAAGTGGCCCCGACGATTCATGGCCTCTCTCTCGCTGTTGTAATTGTCTTTATGGCGATACCGTGTATTTGCGCTGCGATTAGGTATCCCGCAAGGAGAATGGCGAAACAAGCCACGCGGCTGCGAAACGGCGAGCGCGCTGCTGCCCGTCGCGTGGCAGGTGGGGAACATCGCGGCAAAATGAAACTCCTTTTGCCAAAGTCAACGTCTGTGCTGGAAGTGTGATAAACTATTTTTATTTTTGATATGTATAAATAATTGTTTAGAATCATCGCCGCAGTATCGCGCACAATCATTCAGCAAATCGCATTATTGCAACATGTGATGCATTCACACAGCATACATGATGATGACATACGCACGTACATACCTTATTTTTTTAATATTACCAATACGTACAACAATAAATAGTTATTTAGTTACGAGTAGCGCACGTTAGTTACCTTTCATTTGTATAGTTAAGAACATATAAGTTATTAACATAAAACAATCATAACCATGATGATGAAGTGCAACAATAACGTACGAGTAAACAACATATTTATTAACATACCCGACTTCAGCTGCGCTTCATGTATTTACTTGGGGAATCGCACTTGGATTTCGCTGGTTTCTTTTCAAATTCAAATTTAACCATTCGTTTTCGTTTCTCGCGCATTTTATTTGCTTACTTTTTCGTCGGCTTCGTTCCCGCCTTGGGCATGTAGACACCTTCTGGAGGAGGGTTTGCTTCAAGCCATTTCTTGGCGCAAGTTGTTGTGGCGCCGACCTTGGTCATGTGTCCGGGCACGCGTTCGGGGTACGTTTCCTCTGCAACGATTTTCCACGCGCCCTTCACATGCTCGACCGTGATGGAGTTGCTGGCATCGGTAGGATCGCCGTCGAGGCACACGCCGATGGGTCCGCATTTTTCGTCTTGCGTCCACTCAAACTTCTTCACACGGTGGTGAGACTGGAACGCGTGGGCCATGCCTGAAAAGAGCTCCATGGGTGGACCGAAGAAGTTCATCATGCGTCCAAATCCAGGAAAATCTGCCAATGGGAGCAAGCTCACCCACATGTCTTCACAGAGTGCTCCGTTATAAGGTGATCGCTGCGTGACAACGATCCAAAAGAACGTGTCGTTCATCTCGACGACATCGCCCCCGTCTGATGGCCAGAGGCGAAGCTTTCCGCTGACTGCAGTGCTCTTTGGAAACATGTTGGCAACAACGAGATTCTTCATGATCCCGAACATGGGTCCCATGCAGCTATTGCGCCACTCTTGTGCGCCCTTTGCCGGCTTATACCCCACGCCAAAGTACAGCGCCTCGAAACACATTGTGTCGACCATTCCCTTTGCATCCTTTACGCGCATGAGCGAAGACTGACGAGTCGAACCGGCGGCAATCAGTTTAGGAAGCTCCGAAGCGGACGCGAGTCCGCCGCTGATGGCGTAAAAGTTCATAGTGCCCTGGGACAGCAAACCGAGTGGCGTCTCAGCAAGAACCCCTTTTTCAATGAGTCCATCCATAACCTCGTGAATGGTACCATCGCCTCCAACAGCGATCAGGCCGTTATCGGCGCTGCCGTACTTTTTTGCAAGTTCCGTCGCGTGACCCTTCGACTCGGTAAGAACCACCTCAACGGGAACATTTTCTCCCAACGTCTCCCTAAACGCGGGAAGAAACTCATTTTCAACCGTCTCTTTCCCTTTTTTCTTTCCAGCCACAGGGCAGCATATGACAGTCCAAGAACTCGGAGCCATGGTGTTTGAAAAAAGTACGAGTGCGTAATGCAAGTTAGTATGTCGGGGAGGGATGCTGGTGTTGTCGATGAGGTGTTCGATGGGCTATCAGCGACTTACTTTTTATTCTGATTTTTATTCGTTCAATGATTATCCAAGGGAAGTTTATTGTTTCGAGATGAAGCGCTGCATTTTCTTCGGGCACCTTTCTCGCTCTGGGAGAACCGTGTACACATAATATATACACGGGGAAGTTAGTGGAGAGTGCATAATAATAATTATATGTCACCTTTATACCCTTGGGGTGATCTCTCTATTATTATGATGATTGATGATGGATACCTTATGAAAAAATTAAAAAAAATATATAAAAAATTATTCGCATTTTTTTTGAAATTTTGAAAATCAAGAGCCGGGATTCAGGCCCAAGATCCGGTACTTTCTCAATATTGTATCCGGTTGCATAAATGTTACTTGAATTGTTCCAATGTAGTTAAAACTATTTATGCAACGGCTCTAAAATATTACGATTTCAGAGTGAGTTCAGCTTCAAACTGCGTGTTGCCGCGTCGATGCTAACCCTCAAAGAATATATTTTCATATTTATGATACGTTAAAATTATGATTTGGTTTTGCGTGTATCCGTGTAAATGGTGCAATGACACCATGGGGACGAATACATCCAGGTTTTGTGGGTGTAATGTGCGAACCAGGGGATACGAGTATGGGTGAAGAAGACTGGTCAGAATATACAAAAGAGACTCTATTTGAAAGCCTCGGACAAATGAGTAAGCACTTGGAGAGCATGAGAGCGCAGATACAAGAGATTGGGCGGAACGATTGCTAAATTAAATGTGTGGTCATAGTAAACATGCAAAAACGACTGCGATGGTTATGTCTGTCCTTTTATGGTAAAATATCAAATTTGTATCTAACGGACTGCTATTTACTTCGTATCGTAAAGATAAAACTAAAACTACTACTCGTACTTGACTCGAACAAAACGGACTTTATTCTTGCATTCACTTGCGAAAAAAGTGAATGTGAACGCCCGTGCGTTCTGCAACTTGAAGAGCACGCTCGCACTCGTGAAGAGCGACAACTGATATCGGATCGAGGAGCGCACGATCTTTGATTTTTTCGCCCGCGTCTGTATTATTACCGCTCGCCTCACAGGTCGACAGCTTTTCACGCGACCCCCTACACGATGATCGGTTCAGGTTCATCCCCGCACGGCGCTTGTTCACTTCATTCGATGCAAATAAGAGAAGAGACGATGCGCCTGTGCACGACTCGCGGCATAAATCGACGCATCTCGCACTCGTCGGCACTGCCGTGCTCATCGCGTACACATTGCTCCGGACAGATGTCATGAACGTCGCATACGCACTTTGCCCTCCGACGCCAGCAGCAGCGAGCATGGCCTTGGCGTCGTTCCAAGCCTTTAAAATTGCGGTAAACGAAGATTTAGATGCCTCGAGAGAGCGTGAAAACTGAGCCCCCAGCTCAGCTATCCGCGAATGAATTGCCATTTGCACATGCTGAGGCGAAATTCCGTCATTTGCGCCCAGTTCTCTGGCACTTGCGCCCGCCCATTTCCAATAACCCACTTCCTTTTCGAGACTCGTGACGCACCGCACCAGCGTCTTGGCGTGCGCTTTGAGATCTGAAGGATTGCACATGAGCCATCCTTCGTATGGAGTGACGCCCAGATTCACTGCCCTGAGTTTTCTCCTCAGCTTTGCATAGTACGCCAAATTGACTCTAATGCTGCGGCACATGAGCTCAATAAAACCAAGGCACGACATTGCTTCGTTCAGCTGGTGCCTGTAAAACCAATTGCCTGCTGTTTGCGAACTTTCGCCGTGGTGTTTTCCTTCCGGCGGTTCATCTTTCGGCTCATCAGAGGAAGCAACGCAACGCAGGGTGTCGACCGGGTATGGCGGAAGAGGCACATCAGAGGATCTCAGTGCTTCGCGGTGCAGTGCAAACAATCCATGCTTGGCAATCGTCCAATTTATAGCTCTAAATAAGGGTCTAGAATTGACATTAAGGGGAGATTCCCGTCCTTTTGCAAAGCATCCCCTCAAAGCGTACACTCCATGAAGAGGGTAACCCCACTCTCGCAGAGAGCAAACGACAAACGCGTCCGCATCACCATCGTTCATGCTCGCGAGTTCTTCTGCTAAAAACAAAGGAAGCGATAGCGCATCTTCTTCTTCTTCTTCTTTTTCATTATAATTATTGTCCGAATCCTCCTTT
>JACKZZ010011702.1_pt1 | contig 13618 bp, 11 predicted proteins | sample 8027871 | NCBI WGS metagenome assembly JACKZZ01 (sample SAMN15724774, study PRJNA655200) | protist metagenome | isolation source: fluorescence activated cell sorting (FACS) single amplified genomes of... | place: USA: West Boothbay Harbor, Gulf of Maine | collected 2000-07-19
ACCCCGCAGTGTAGCGCCATCCTAATTTAAGAACAAAATTTAGGAGGCAGGATTGTGGAGAAGCATGCGAATTCTAGCTGCGCGTCTGCGCCTCATCTTCTGGGTGCTGTTCCTGTGTTGCTGCTGGCATGCCTGCGAATCGTACCAGAAATCAAAAATAGGAAATTTAGAAATAGATTTTGGCGCCAAAGAAGGACTCGACGACAGTTCTATGGTGTCGCAAAATACTCTACAAAAGATTCTGAAAGGAGTCGAGAATGGTAACAAGGAGAATATCTACTTCTACGGGCTGCTGAAGCTGTACGGCATATCAGTGACAAGAGAACCCACGGTAGCGGCAGAGCACTTTCTGCGGGCCTCTAATTTGGGTCACATGGAGGCTACAACGGCCTACGGCGTGTCCCTGGCTACCGGCACAGGTGTGCCTCTGGATGAGGTAGCTGCAGTGCGTTTTTTCCGCAAGGGAACGCAGTTAAAGGACCCCAATGCGTACTGGCTGCTGGGCACACATTTGCTGGAAGGAAAGGGAGCCAAACCTTCCTATGCCGAGGCAGCAGTGCTATTTAGAAAGGCTGCAGAGGATGCCAACATTCCCCAGGCGCAGCACGCGCTGGCTACCATGTATGAGTACGGGCGAGGCGTAGAGACGAACTTCCAGTTGGCAGCCAAGTTCTACAAAAGAGCTGCTGAGCAGAATCACGTGGAAAGCATATATTACTTGGCGCTCATGTATGCCTACGGACGCGAGGGCATCGCTCAGGACTACACGCACGCACGTGCACTGTTTGAGTCGGCAACCCGATTCAATCACGCCCCGTCCATCTATTACATTGGCGTGTTTAAGGCCTTTGGGTATGGCTGTAAAGTTGACTATCACCAAGCTATCAACTGGTTTGAGCGTGCTGCGGCATTGGATGACTATCGCGTGAGCCCCGACGCTGCTCGCTCGGCCAAAGAACTGAGGGAGTTTGTTGAGCAGGCGCATCGACGCAATGAGGAGGTGCTTAATCAACTCACTGGACAGGCTGAGCGCCACAGCGACAGTGCTCATGAGGAGGGTATGGGGTTGGCAGTGGGGGATGGGAGTGGTGCACCGGGTATGCAGGGAAGAGGACGTGCACACGGCAGAGAGGGTTTTGAGGAAAAAGAGGAGGAGGAGGCGTACGACATGGGCTTTTAACTACAGTCGTACTTGTATTAGTAATATTTCTCGTTCTGCGTGGACGTTAAGACGACTATTAATGTACACATACTTATGACTACTCTATATTATACTGTACCTGTTGTTCACAAAGCACACAATTAGAAGGCGATATATTCAGTAGAATTGAAGTGCATAGCATAATAAGTGAATAGTATACTGTGCAATAGAGTAATATCGTACCATGTAGTGTATTGTAGTGAGGGTCGTTTGTGTAGGGTGGCGTTGCAGCGTTGTATTCGAGCACTGTAGACCGTGTAACCAGGGCAATTTGCTTTCTCCTGGTTTCAGCAATACAATATAGCCTTAGGTATATACGTGGGCTCTGCTAGTTTGCAATCGAAATGGCAATGATATGCTCCTAATGATAACTTTTTATCAATAAATCTTCAATAACGTATGTATACATATATGCAAACATGCTATACACAACAAACACACACATTTCCTGCGGATTCAGTGTATCCTGTAGGGGGCGTTTTATCTACTAAAAGGAAGCACTGCTACATTCCTATCATTATTTCCTCGGAGCAGCACTGGCACCAGCGCTAGCACTAGCCCTTAGGGTACTTTTAGCATCAGCTGCAGATGGCCTCAATGGGGCCACAGCAGAGACCGCCTTACTGTCTTTGCTCCTTGATTCACCACTACTATTATTATTACTTTGATAACTATTCCGCCCTGTCACTGTCTTGTGTTCCTGTCCCTTTGCTCCCGCTCCCGCCCCCGTTCCCTCCCCATCGGAGGCGTCGCTGCCATCGGAAGATTTTGAATCGCTTTCATCGTCGTCCTCCTCCTCGTCGTCCCCTTCTTCTTCTACATCCTCTTCCGGATCATCCAAACCTTGTAGAACGTACTCCTTGAGCGATTCGCGGTAGTCGAGCAGCATCTTATTGCCCGGCTCATATCGCAGAATCTCCTCGCATACCTTCAGCGCTTCTCCCATCTGCTGCTCTGTGACAAGTGACAGAAACTTGATAAACAAGGCACACATACACATGTAAAAGTTAGGCATAATCAGATTGGGGCGGAGGGCACTAGCAGAGGGTATGTGGGCACATACGAACCTGTGACATTAACTCAATGGGAGCCCCCACTGACTCTTCTTTGTCGTCGGCTTTCGATTCGCCAAGATTCATGGCTTTGAACATGTGATCCATTGAAGTCTATTAACAACAGGAATACCGTATCCTTTCCTAACAAAATTTAGCGATTAGCAGAGTGATAGAGGATTCAGCTGGGATATAAATAACTTCTTCAAATGAGTAAGTAGATATAGAGAGAGCAAGACGATGATTCGATGGATATTTTGATTCGATTCGATTCGATTGTTTTGTGTGTGGCGCGAGAGAAGATGAGATGATGAGAGCGAGAAGAAAGTGAACAATAGAATAAAGAATATGAAGAGCGCTAGAAATCCGTGTCGAGATCGACAATATATACGAGGGTAGCATATGCCTCGGAACTATAAGCAAGGGGAGGGGAAGAGAAGGATCATGTATATATATATATACATGCAGAAACTTGCAGGGTGTGGAAGCAATGTGTTGAAGATATGGACAACAACTACACATGAAACACGAATCATTAAAATCACCAACTCTACAACAAATCATCACCCGGAAGAGTGCTTACTTGTGAAATCGTGATATTAAGCCTCATCCCTTACATAAGCTACTACTACTCATTAAAACTACTGCGACTCACTAACGAATGGTATTAACATTACCAAGGGCACTCACATCTGTCACTCCAGTACAGTAACCCAAATAAAGAGTGTGAACATGACCCAGTGCACTCACATCCGTCACTCCACGACAGCCACTCAAATCAAGAGTATGAACATGACCCAAGGCACTCACATCTGTTACTCGACTACAGTCACTCAAATAAAGAGTATGAACATGACTTAGTGCACTCACATCGGTCACCCAAGTACAGTGACTCAAACAAAGAGTATGAACATGGCCCAAGGCACTCACATCTGTCACTCCACGACAGTAACACAAATAAAGAGTATGAACATGGCCCAAGGCACTCACATCTGTCACTCCAGTACAGCAACTCAAATAAAGAGTATGAACATGTCCCAAGGCACTCACATCTGTCACTTCAGTACAGCAACTCAAATAAAGTGTATGAACATGACCTAGTGCACTCACATCTGTCATTCCACGACAGAAACTCAAAGAAAGAGTATGAACATGGCCCAGTGCACTCACATCTGTCACCCCAGTACAGTAACTTAATTTAAGATTATGAACATGGCCCAGTGCACTCACATCTGTCACTTCAGTACAGCCACTCAAATTAAGAGCATAAACATCACCTAGAACACTCACATCCGTCAGTCCTTCAGAGCCTATCTTGCCCTGGCATGCATTCAAATACCTACTGAAATTCAAACTCAGTTGAATTCGACAATCGTACAAATGCTTAAGCAACTCGCTTCGAAACGAAGTTGGGTCATCTAAGCTGCTTCGCTGAAACTCCAAGGAAGCCTCACGGGTCAGCTTCCAAGACACGAAGCGCCATTTCTCATCTCGCAGCTCTACCGAGCAATTACACAGCGAGCGAAAGCTCTTGGGGTTTAAATACCCTTTGATGTAGAGAAATATATCGGTCACCTTCAGCACAGCAATCATGGAACACGGGGCAGGGTAAGGGCTGGAAGCACCCGCTGTTGCAGCGCCAATACTTGCACATCTTTGTTGTGAAACCGCGGCGGAGGTGGCTACAGCAGGCAACATTACTTCCAATCAAAAGCCAGTTGTGGAACCCTTACAATAAGCTACAGATCTTGCGGACCTGTTGGTGGTTGGTTGACCATTCTGGATTCTTGTTTGACAGGAGATTCGATTTCGATATGATGGATTCGATTGGATTGGATTGGATTTTTGTACTATATTATATTGATTGATTGGATTGGATTCGATTGGATAATATATTGTTTTGTGTGTGTGTGTGTGGCGCGAGAGAAGAAGATGAGAGATGACGAGAGCGAGAAGAGAGTATACCACAGTATGAAGAGCGCTAGAAATCCGTCTCGAGATCGACAATATACGAGGGTAGCACATGCCTCGGAAGTGATCTTTGGCGTGCATACACTGGCTTTGAGGATTTAGAGTAGAAGTTTTTCCGAGTGTACACCACTGTGAAGCCGCAAAATTATCGCGTCGACAGACACCGAGCACGTCGAATTCGTGTTTCCATATCGAATCGCTACTCTATTCTATTCTCTCTTGCAATAAAGAATGAGTATTTCATCAGACGAAGTAAACTTCTTAATCTACCGATATCTTCAGGAAAATGGTAAGTATTTTCTCCGGTACTAAAGTGATCATTTTTAATGTGCCCTGTGCGAGAAAATGTCGTCTTATATGCGTATCATTCCTCGTGTCCACGTCTGTGGTCATTATCGTAGGGTTTGCCCACTCTGCCTTCACCTTTGCTTACGAATCGTTAGTTATTAAATCAAGCATGGCCCAGACAGAAATACCGCCGGGTGCGTTGATCACTTTTCTGCAGAAGGGCTTGGAATACATTGCCATCGAGGAACATATTAATGAGGTACGTAAAGTGGTACATATAAGCAAGGAGAGGGGAAGAGAAGGAATATGTATATAACTTGCAGGGTGTGTATGCTGAGTAAAATATGATTTTGGAATCGTTTTGTGGAAATTCTCTCCTCTTCACACTCACACAGCTGCTCCCGTAATATTTGGTTTCTAATGTGTTTCATTCGTATTTCACCACACCTAGGACGGCACGGTGCAAGAGTTCGAAAACAACTACTCGCTGTTGAGTCCGCTGATATGCGAGGCTGTGGCGGTGAAGGAAGATCGCCGAGTGCGACGAGTGGTGCCAGCGCCTCCCCCTCCCACTGAAGGGACGGCACCGGCTAAGCGTAGCAGGGCTTCCACTGCTGCTGCTGCTGCTGCTGCTGCTGCTGCTGCTGCGGCGGCGGCGGCGGCGGCTGAAGGGGCCACCGAAGCTGCAGGGACGGATAATGGGGCAATGGAAATGTCTGAGGATGCCATCACTGCTGCTGGAGCAGGCGGTGCGCCAGTCGAGTCGGCGCTGACGGCCTCCAGTATTCACATGATGTAAGTGTACACGACAGAGCAGCTTTGCAGTAGTAGTAGTAGTAGTAGTAGTAGTAGTAGTAGTAGTAGTAGTAGTAGTAGTAGTTGTTGTTGTTGTTGTTTTTGTTGTCGCAGTATCTTTGGAGAATAGCCATGGCCAGACTCTTGACTGAGAAGAGGAAGAGAGAAGTGTGGATGCGCTCACTATTGTATATCTTTGCGGTCTCTGTGGTTGCATGTCTCTTCTGCCTTTCTGTGCTGCGTCCACTTACTTATCCCAATTCTTTGCTTTATTTTGTGCCAATCCCCAATTTCTACGACACCGGTTGTACTGTGCCTCTCTCCGTGTCTCTCCAATATCTGTACCTTGTACGCTCTCTATCAGGGCAAACGAAGAGGAGCGTCAACGCTTCCTGCGGCTGTCGGGGCACCGCGGAGAGATTTTTATGTGCCAGTGGAGTCCCTGCAGCGACACGTTGGCTACGGGGTCGGCAGACGGCGTGTGTCGGCTATGGGAGATGGGGGACATGAGTGAACAGCGCTGGGCGAGTACGGCAAGTGACTCTTCTGTGTCCCTGTCCACGGCCCTGCTGCCGCACTGTGTGTCTGCGGGAGAGAAGTTCAGGGATGTGACGAGCATTACGTGGAGCCCTGATGGGCAGGTGTTGGCCACGGGGTGTTATGATGGCTCCATACGCATGTGGACGAGAGATGGCCAGCTCCTGCGGGTGCTGAAAGAGCACAATGGACCGGTATTTTCTCTCAAGTTCCACAGGAGCGGAGGAAAGATCCTCAGTGGCAGCTACGATCAGAAAGCCATCGTTTGGTGTGCGAGATCCGGCGCCGTGATTCAGTCTTTCATTGTGCACTCAGCGCCGGTGCTAGATGTGGACTGGCGATCCGGCCCGGGAGATGTCTTTGCGACTTGTTCCTCAGATAAAACCATCCAATTGTGCGTGGTGGACGACTCGGGTCAGGCGGCGGCGGCTGCATCCGCTGATGCGACGACCGCTGTGGCTGTGGCTGGTGCTGCCGGTGTCGCTGTGAGTGCAGACCCGGGTAGTGGTGATAATAGTAGCAACGCCTCCTTGCAACTGCCAGTGTGCACCACGCCCACCTGCACACTGAACGGACATACGGATGAAATTAATGCCATTGTGTGGTGTCCAGCTCACGGACAACGAGCTCTGCTGGCTTCCTGCTCAGACGACAGCACAGCTAAGATTTGGGGCTATGTCTCGGACGGCAGCGGCCTGATGGAGCTCAAATATAATTTATTGGGACATACTAAAGTGGTCTTTTCGCTTAAGTGGATGCCCTCCGGGCTGGACTCTGCCAATCCAGAGCAGCCCCAGCAGCTGTGCACGGCCTCATTTGATGGCACGGTGAAGCTCTGGAGTGAAACAGGGCAATTGTGTAGGGATGTGTGTCGACAGGTGCAGCCGGTGTACAGCCTTGCTCCCAGCCCTAATGGGCTGTATGTCGCCACGGGGGCGTTAGGAGGCAATGTGTCGGTTTATTCGCTGGTCACTGGGGGCCTTATCACCGAACTTCAGGGCACTGGGGATACGTTCGATGTGTCTTGGAGTATGGATAGTAAGCTTCTCAGTAGTTGTTTTTCGTCGGGACATGTGTATGTGCTGCAGATTGGGGGCGGCGTCAGTGACAGCGGCAGCAACAGCAGCAATGGAAGCAGCGATGGCATGGGCACCGGAAGTATCGTCACAGAAACAGCGCCAGCGACCCTCTCATAATATAGACAATGACACTATCGCCGGCGGCGGCCGCCACGCAAGGTATGAGTAGTACACATGTGGGGCGAAGGAACGGACAGTGTAGTAGCTATTAGTGGATAGATATATTGGTGCAAAGTATAGTATAGCTGCGCGATGTACCTAATTTTGAAGTGTTCATACTATAGTAGAGTAATTAGTTAATATAGTGCTTGTGGTGTAGCGCCAAATTGGGGGAGGGGGAGTAGTGCCATTGTTATAATAAGTTGTATTCATAGTTTTATTTTTCAATATGGTGGGAGTAGTGGTAGTGGTAAAGTCGCATAGTGTTCTTTCTGCCTCCGCCATGGCCTCTCTTTCCACTGTCGGCTTAGCGTGTAGTGTACATATCGTCGTGATGCCACAATTATATATATATATTTTTACTTATAATTTTAGAAAATGAGATATACAAAAACTATCTACGAAGAGACAACTTGCCTCATAGGTTCATCTAAATGATCTAAGAGATATATACTTTTAAAAAAAACGAAGCAATTACAGTTTTAAAGATCTATATATATATTAGAGTGCATAGTATATAGTATTTATATTATATATTATCTCTTCATAATATATAATATCTGTATCCAAACTGCAGTAAGGCTGTGGGGTCTGGTCGGGCAAAGTTTGTGTTGAGTTATTATTACTTCAGGACACTGTACGAACGTATACATTGTACAACTTGAAACTGCTCCAACTACGGAAGCAGTGCAGCATAGCTGCTTTAAGGAAGTTAACATCGCCACTACCTGGATTACCGTCACCACAAAAAGACGCACCAACCACTCTTGCCAGTACGTACTAGCCTTACTATGTTTGCTGTAACAGCAACGACAATCGCAAGGAGACCGGGGTGGGTGTTCCCACTATATATCTACAAATTCTATCAAATAACACCAATTTGCGTCGCACTATTACTGTACTACCAGGAGCACCCAGCACCAACGATGATTCGAATATTACGACAATAACAACTATAAACAAAAATACAGTAGAGGGGATAGGCACTCCAAATTGGCAATGACATGAACTGACTATTAACTGACGACGTTGCCGCCGTGCGAGCCAGGCGGCGCTCGGTAGCAGTTGGGCAGGGACAGGCGCTGTATTTGATTGAACGCAAACAGAGACTGTCCGGTATTGGCATACACATTCATTCTGCGCACTCCGTGTAGCCGCATCGTCTCACACATCTCCTGTCCGTTCAGAACACCCAGATCTTCAACTAGAGCCCTCGTATTCTCCAGTGTCACTCCCATGGAAGTCCGATCCTTGCCACTTTTGCACAGGATGCCAACTGTACCCCCCATGAGGCGACACATGGCACTAGTTTTCAATAAAACGTCCATATGTTTTTCGTAGGGCGTGTGAGCATTCAACGCTACAGCGTCTCTGGCCTGGCCCATGAGTCTATCGTTGGTGCTGATAACCTTGGTTTTGAGACTCTCCACAGTGACGCTGAGACCGGTCGAAGCTGCAGTATTGTTGCTGGCACCCACCCCTGCGAGAGAGGTGGCTACGGCGGCGGCAATGAAAGATCCGCTGCGCAGGCTCTGTTTACGCACCCCCATCCCCCTCTTGGCGCTCACGCTGGCACTGTTGAGGCTGCTCGTGGTGTCCCCATAGGGACTTGCCAGCGACCCCCCTCCGCCTATGCTTGAAGCGCTGGACGTAGACGCCGTCGAGGGCGCGGCGACAGCTCTGTTGGCAGCCGCTGTGGCCGCGGAGCTGGCCTCCACCAGCGCATCCAGCAGTTCCGGGGTTTTTCGCACCAACTGATACTGTAGCGCAGACTGGTAGCTCTGGTAGAAGGATTCCATTCGCGCCATAGACGCCACGTTGACGTCTACCTGACGATTTACATCGCGGCTCGATGACATATTGGCTAGAGTTTGCATTTCGTTAACTCCCTGGGAGAAGACGAGACCGAATACCTCAGCTACGGCAAAAACACGCGGTTTATATACTTCCACAGGGACATATGAAGAGAACTGGTGACTGCGTCGCCTACCAGCATTGGGGCCGCTGCTGTTGTGCTGGGATGCAGCCACCGACGCGCCCTGCTTCTCCTGCTTTTGCTTGTTGAGTGCCAACCGTATGTCCCTCTCTATCTCGCTCTCATAAATATCACCCTCGTCGCCTACGTCGCCTCCCATATGCCCCGGCGGCAGCTGCACGCTCGTCTCCAAATCCGGTTCGGCAGAAGGGCTGAACGAAAAAGGGAGGTCCGGCGGAAGAGACTGCGCTACGCGCACTCTGTCGAAACCCGCCATATAATTGCGCGCCTGCAGTACTGCGGCGGCTTCTTTGGCGCTGATCTCGATGTCCAATGTGAGTCGGCCGTTCTAGTGATAGTGAGGACATAGTGAGGATGGCGAGTTACAAGAGCAGCGGAAATCACAGAGAAAAGGTCGGCAGAAAAAAAGATAAACAAGCACAAAAAAGGAGTTAGGGACTGATCACCCACAGAAACAGACTGACAAATTGGCACAATAACTTTTATTGCAGAGGCTAAACCATACAACGCGGATACGGCTGTCACTCCTATTTTCTCCAAATGCCCCGCCATTATTACAATGGCGGCTGACAGTTCTTACTCCACTTACCTCATCTCTAAAACAAGTGACGCCTTGGCCGCGACCCAGCACCAACTGTCCAGCATTGGTACCAGCGGCCACGGCGGCGTCGGGGACGGCCGGCATTTCATCTATAGCCCTTTTAAAGCTTGTCACGCTTTCTTCTTCTCCTGTCACAGTCGCAGTCGCAGCTGCAACCGTCGCTACTTCTGCAATGCCCACTCCAGAGCCGGAACTGGAACCGGCTGTGAAGTCTATTTGACTAGCAAGAATGCTGCTATTAAGGCCGTCCCCACTGTTTTTGGCTGTGGAGGACGCCGTGGTGGTGACGGCGGCAGGGCTGTCTGCCTCAGACATCGAGCTGGGCGGCGCGGGAGGCGACACCGATGCAGCAGCAGCATCGAGGACAGCTTCTCCTGAAGAAGAAGTAGTAGAAGAAGAAGAAGAAGAAGAAGAAGAAGAAGAAGAAGAAGAAGAAGAAGTCTTGGGAAGTACCAGACGCACAGTGACCAGGCTCAGCCACAGTACGGCCAATTCCATGTCCTCTATCATGCCCAGCTCGTCGCCTTGAGTAGACAGCATCGACTCGAACATCACCAAGAAGCCAATCTTTAAACTTCGAGCAAGGATGTCGATGTACTGTCCGCCGACCTGACTTGCGAGTATACAAATTGTACGAATTGCTGCCACGGCCAGTCCCAGTGCTTGGCTGCTACAGATGTCTATACGCCGTGCCAACTCGCTCTTTTTCTTTAGCACGTGAGCCATGTCCTCTTTGCTGACGAAACTGCTGCACTTGGCGCCAAATAGTGCAGTGGCCTCCTTGGGATGCTCCAGCATCATCGTCTTCAGGTTCTCCATAGTGGGGAGCTGCAAGGCGTGCATCCATTTGAGCTTCTGCACATTGTCGGAAACATCAGCGAATATGCGTCGCAAGCCTCCGTCGTGGAACTTAAGGGCGTGGGCCGCCGGCACGCCTAGGGTCAGCGTCGGGGAAAAGTGCATGTTGCTGCTAAAGCTGCTAGCGTTCGCTTCGTACGAACTCAGCTCCGCGGCCGTACCAGCACCAGCAGCACCAGCGTCGGAGACAGCGTGATTAGCCGCAGCGAGCTCCGAAAAGGTGAAGTGTTTGCTAGTGAGAATGTGCACATTCAGGTTGGTGGTCACATATTGCCAGGCTGGGAACTTTTTCCACGTACTGCGCCGCAGAAAGGCTCCGCCGTGTGCACCGTCGATGGCCGTATTAACCATCGTCTTGCCCGCCATGGAGTCGGCACAAGTGCTCAGCGCGTCGTAGGCCGCCTCTTCTTGATCCCCACACACATCTTCAATGTCATCAATAGCCTGCCTTAACGAAGAAAAGGTCCAACGCGTCTTCTCTTCCGCGCTCTCCCCAGGAGCCAAGTGCGATCGGATCATGTCCTCATGCTCCGTTACTACCATACGATACTCGGCCTCCAGCGTCTGCAGCGTGCTGTGCAAGTAGTCATGACGTTCAGCGCGCCACAGACCGAGCAGCGCCGCCGCTGTGGACACGGAGTATCGGGAGGCATACAACTGCTCTTGCGAGAACGTCTGACCTGTGTTAGTGCCAAAGGAATACAGCACTTCTGCATAAGGGTCGATTCCTAGCGATTCCGTCAACTGTCTGCGATGTTCATGCAGTGCGGACGAAGACAGCTTGACTATGCCGAGCTGCACGTTAGATTCCTTAAACAGAGGAATGGCAATGTCCATCGGCATTTCAATTTTCACAGACATATTCACCTTTTTCACCGTGTTGAACTCTTTGTCTAACTGCTTCTTGGAGAACACCGCGCGCGCGATTTCTAGCTGCATGCTAAGGTTGGTAGCCTTTCCGGGCTCATTGTGGTTCATTTCATTTTCTAGGCGATAAACCACTACTTTAATTTCTTTGCAGTAGTCGGGAATGAGTTCCTGTATGAGTGAAAAGTGCAGCCGCACTTCGCTGACATAGTTCTCTCCATAGTCCGGCTTGTCAAGGACGGTTCGCACTTCGGTCCGCGATAGCTGGGTCCATTTAGATGACAGCACTGTTTCCGCAGGGCTCGAGGCCGCGCCAGCAGTACCACCCGATGACGATGATGAGGATGCCGACGCTGACGAAGATGACGCTGAGGAACCGGAAGAGGAGGAGGAGGAGGAGGACACCACGCCTCCATTAGCTGCAGCAGCAGCACTTGTAGAAGAATGCTTGCCATGCTGCTTGTCGGCAGGCAGCTGAAAATCTGTAGCCGGTCCGTTACCAAATACGACCATAAACACTCGGTCTTGATACCCACAGATATTGCACATACGAAGAGATAGCTGCAGACCCGACAGAGCCAGGCTGCCGCCACTGCTGCTACTGCTCTTGTCTGCGCTGATACCGATGCTGCCACTGCTGCCAATAATGCTACCACTATTAATGTTAAGCCCTACTTGGCTACTTGCACTGCCAATACCCACCCCGTCAGACAGAACCTTAGCTCTCGCACTTATATTCGTAGCGGCGACATCAGCAACAAAACGGTCCGCAGTGGGGTGCTCAAAGGGCCGCGCGCCGGGCTTCTTGTCGGGCTTCATTGGCTTCTTTCCTCCCTTAGACTTGGGAATAACAAGTTTACGACCCGAGGAGCGGGGCTTGCGTAAGGTCGCCACCTGCGGTGGCTGGTCGGTGGAAGTGGCAGCAGCAGCGGCAGCGGCTTTTGCGGTCTCATCGTCAGATTTCTCGTCCTCGCTCAGATCCGCCTGTTTGCTTGCCTCAGCCTCTGCGGCCGATGCAGCCGAGACCGCCGCCGGGTCCTTTTCAGCCCCCGTGGCCGCAGCCGCAGAAGATGCGGTGCCGGCCTTGACCACTGTGCGAGGCTTACTATTTGAGGCAGACACCGCTCCGCGCCCCGCCCCGCCTCCACCACTGCCGCCACTACCCGCACTCCCGGCTTTAGTATGCGCAACAGTGAGTCCATCTCTCCTGGCCAGACTCTTCGGTTCCATGGCAGTCAGCCCTCCGAACAGTGTCTGCCACCAGTTATCCAGAGCCGAGTCGGGCATCATCATATTGTGTGCTTCGTTCTTGATGTCAATCATCCAGGCCTTCATTTGCTCGAACGACTCAAAGCGTATGAACGTCAGGTTGGGCGGCTGGCCTTCGTCGCCCACTGTCTCGACAGAAACGACATGTTGAAATCCACCCACCATCTCGGGCTTTACATTGCACACCTCGGACTCGATGTCCAGCGGAATCGATCCCAACAGAGTCAGGTCGTCGCGCGAGGCGTAGTAGCAGATGGAGCGAATGTCTTTCCGCAGAATAAAATACCGCTTTTTCCTGGTAATACAATAACGTGGTTGATCCCGGCGTGTGCACGAGTTCAGAGAAGAAAGAGGTCCGTCAAGAGAACCAGACCAGAAGCAGTGCAAGAAAAATAAATCGATTCAACGTGAGAATTCCCAGAGTAACCAATATACACCAGCAAAATATGATTCTTACCAGTTCGCTCTCCACGATCCCTTCTTGTACAAATATCCTTCACACACAATGTCAGCAGATGTGAACGTTTTCTTCGCGTGGGGAGCTACATACGCCCGCCCAATGATCTTTCCATACAGCTTACTCGAGTCAAGCTCCCTGTATACATTATCAATGAACTCGCCGGTGTTAGACACGCCAAAGGTTTGTTTCTTGTCGGATTCGAATATTACAGGCGGCGGGTGCACATTTTTAAACGTGTCGTCCTGTGGTTTTTATTACGAACATATATTTAAAAAAGTAATAGATCCTAATAAGCATTGTTTACAGCATTGTTTACAGATAATTAGAGGGGAGAAGGAAACCAATTTATACCTGCATGTTACTTGGATATTGAGTAAATTTAGTAAGGAAATATCCTGTCGCGTTGCAGCTGCTGCGTAGTATCCGTGGGTACGTGGGTCCTCCCTAAGTGTACGCCGTTTTTACTAGAAACAAGCCGCTACCTG